>Ga0114957_1001276_pt1 | contig 28230 bp, 26 predicted proteins | sample BantaG_FD_87175 | JGI IMG/M metagenome (GOLD analysis project Ga0114957, IMG submission 87175) | Marine algal microbial communities from Bantry Bay, Ireland - BantryBay_4 metaG | ecosystem: Host-associated > Algae > Red algae > Unclassified | place: Bantry Bay, Ireland | collected 2014-11-21
AGCATCCTCAGACACCAAATGTTCGAGCGATGAAAACAGCTCTCCGTAAAAAAAGTGAAGGCCAGACGGTCGATAAAAAAGACTTTGAAAAGAAAGTCTTTAAAGTTGGCGGGAAGAAAAAACCAAAAAGTTTTAAATATTCTCAAGAAGATTGATCTATGAAATATCTATTTGTAGGTCTTGGAGGATTTCTAGGGGCCATATCTCGCTATGCTTTTGTCCAGCTCTTGCCATTTCAAAGTGAGTGGAAAATTGCATTTGTGAATATCTTAGGGTGTTTTCTCATAGGATGCTTTTCTAAGGTTTTCTCTGGAAACTCCCACATTTTATTCATAACGGGCTTTATTGCAAGTTTTACGACTTTTAGCTCTTTAATCTTACAAGTTTCTGAAATTTCAGCTGTGAGTGCTTTTTATGCTATAGGTGTATTACTGACTCAGCTTATTTTTGGAGTTTTACTTTTTAAGTTAGGTTTAAGCCTGCCGATACATTTATTTTAGTCCCAAAATAGCTTTTTTTAGCCCATTGTACTTTAAGTACTTGGAAATTTAATCGACTTTTGCTTACCTTTTCAAAAAATCTCAAATATGCCTAAATTTTTTCTCACTTTCTCCCGATAGTGATCTTAGGTGTCATCTTTGTAATGTGAAGAGTTTTATTCGAACTCTAAAGCTGCAAGGAACATCTGAAATTAATAGGAGTCAAGTTATGATGCGTAGTTTATCTGAATTTAGATTTTTTCGTTCTTTTAGAATTCCAGTTGAATCAGGCGATGATGTTATTTTTGCTCTAGAAAAAGAGGATATTTACACTGGAAAGGGCGAGTTTATTCGTGATTCTAAAGTTACTGACGTAAGTGTAACGGGGCTAGGTTTTAAAAGTGCACATAAACTGGAGCTTGGAGACAGTATCAATGTTTCGATTAGCTTTAAAAGATTACGTTTAGATCTTAGTGCTGATATCGTACGCTCTTTTTCATCACAATCAAATGATGAAGAGTTTAGTTATGGTGTAGAGATCACTGATGAAGAAGATCTTGAGAAAATGAAGCGTTTTGTGACGCAATTAATTGCAAGTTTTAATCAAGAAAGAGTAAAGGACTGTTTAAGAGAGCTGGCCTTTGAAGAAGATGAGAAAGATATTGTTAGTGGGTTTGAAGTTCTTTCACTCATGCTTTCTTTGTATAAAGATATGATGAGTTATTCAGAAAAAGAAGGTTTTATTGACTCTATGCTGGAAGAGACAACTCGTATTTTGAATGCGGGAAGAGCAGTTGTATATTTAATTAATGCTGAAACGAATCAGTTAGAAGCGTCTCATACAATTGGAATTAAAAAAAATAAGTTAAGGTTTGATTATAGGAAAGGGATTGCTGGAGCTGTTTTTACGACAGGAAACTCTTTAAATATTGATAGTAGCCATAATAAAATTAAGTTTTATGAAAAAATTGATGCAAAGTTAAAGGTAGTCACAAAATCTGTTATTTGTACGCCTGTTAGAAATAAAGATAATAAAATCATTGGTGTTTTAGAGGTTTGCAATAAAAGAAATCAAGAAAGATTTTCAGAGGAAGATGAGAAAGTTATGCAGCTTTTATCTTTGGTCTTTTCAAGTTTCTTTAGAGGGTTCATACCTCATGCAGAGAGATCACTTATTAGAAGATTTAGTGCTCCTCATGCAAGAGATCTTATCTGGATCGGGAAATCTAACCATACAACAGACTTGAGAAAGTGCATCATGAAGTTAAAAGATCTCTCAACCCCTATTTTAATAACAGGTGAAAGAGGTGTTGGAAAAGAGCTATATGCTAAGATTCTTCATAAAGAGGGAGCTCGTGGTTCAAATGAGTATACAAAAATAAGCTGCGTGACACATGGGCATGATGAGATTGTAAAATTATTAACAGGCTCTGAAGAGAAAAAGGGTTTACTTGAAACTCACTCTGGTGGAAGCATTGGCTTCGAAGAAATTGATAAAATGAGTATGAAAACTCAGAAGTTTCTTATGGAGCGTTTGGCCAATCCTTTAAAAGAAAACGTTGATGTAAGACTAATTTTTACTTCTTTGTTAGAGCCTCAAGATCTTTTTGAAAAGGGGGTCGTTGGCGAAGAGTTTTTAGCTTATTGCAATCAAAACCATGTTAATATTCAACCAATTAGAAATAGAAAAAAAGATATCAAAGAGATGCTCGATTACGCTGTGGCAAAAGAATGTAAAGAACAGGGCTTTTTAGAGAAAGTTTTCTCAAATGATTTAAAAGAAGCAATGATTAATTACGAATGGCCAGGTAATGTGAATGAATTACAAACGGCAGTTGCTAGACTTGTAAGGTATAACCCAAATAATCATGTTATTACTGAAGTTGATGATGAGATCTTGCCGATATTAGAAACACGCACACATGCAAGAATTTCTACTGAAATCCCTTATGTGAATGATTCAACTCTTACACTTAAGGAAAGGGTCCTATTGGTAGAGCGAGAAATGATTTATGCTGAAATTAAAAGGCATAAAGGTAATAAGTCACAATCTGCTATCTCGATGGGAATTAGCCGAGAAGCATTGAGGAAAAAGCTTATTGCTTGTGAGGATGTCTATGCGAGAGTTCAAGAGATGAATAAAAATAAACAAGGTAAGGATATAGATGAAGATACTATGATCTTTGAGCTCCCTAAAGCAGCTTAATAGATTGTTTCTTTAACTTACATCTTGTAGTATTTGCCATATGAATCGAAAGCTATTTGGAACAGATGGAATAAGGGGAAAAGCCAATATTTACCCCATGACTGGTGAAGTTGCCTTTTTGCTAGGACGCGCGGTAACTTTTTACTTTCAAAAGATAAACTCACTTAAAACTAAAAGAAAAAACCCACTTATCATTATTGGAAAAGATACTCGTTTGAGTTGTTATATGCTTGAACAAGCTTTTTCTGCAGGTGTTTGTGCTCAGGGTGGAAAGGCCGTTTTGACTGGTCCATTTCCCACTCCCGGGGTGGCTTTTGTGACGGACTCAATGAGGGCCGATGCTGGAGTGATGATTAGTGCAAGCCATAATACTTTTTATGATAATGGAATCAAAATCTTTAATCACGATGGAAATAAACTTCCTGATAGCGTCGAATTAGAATTAGAAAAACTTATTTTTAACCCAGAGTTAATGGAAGTTAAAGTAGAGGATCAGCTAGGACGTGCTCAAAGGCTTGATGAAGTTATTGGACGTTACATAGTTCATGCTAAAAGTGCTTACACTTTAGACTCAACGCTTGATGGGATGAGAATTGTGGTTGATTGTGCCAACGGAGCCGGATATAAGATTGCACCTATGATCTTAGAAGAGCTTGGAGCAGAAGTTATTAAGCTTGGAGTCAGTCCTAATGGCGTAAATATTAACTTAAACTGTGGAGCACTTCATCCTGGAGAGTGTTCTAAAGCAGTGCTTAACTATAGGGCAGATCTTGGGATTTGTCTTGATGGTGATGCTGATAGAGTTATTATGATTGATGAGAAGGGAGAAGTCATTCATGGGGATGTTTTGATAGGCTTGCTTTCAAAATATTTATCTCATCGAAATCAACTTGGCGGAGTTTCTCATGTTGTAGGGACTCAAATGACAAACTCTGGTTTAGAAAATTATCTTGAATCATTGAGTATTGATTTTTCGAGGGCCAAGGTGGGAGATCGTTATATTTCAGAAAAAATGAAAGAAACAGGAGCTGTTTTTGGAGGGGAACCTTCAGGGCACCTTATCTTTAAAGATCATTCGACTACAGGTGATGGAATCTTAGCGGCTTTAAAAGTTTTAGAGTGTGTTAATTACTATTCGAAGTCTTTGCATTCATTAAGCAAGGAAGTCATTCTCTATCCTCAATTACTTGAAAACGTAAGTGTGAAAGAAAAGAAGCCACTTGAGAAGTTGTCTCAGGTTCAATCAGCGATTGAGAAAGTGGAAGAAAAGTTAAGTGGGAAAGGAAGAGTCTTGGTCAGATACTCTGGAACTGAATCTATTGTAAGGGTTATGGTTGAAGGGGAAAATAAAACTAAGCTTCAAAAATATGCAGATGAAATAGTTAAAGCTTTCAAAAGTGAGTTAGGGTAAATATATGTCAAGTAGGCTTGGAGTAAATATTGATCATGTTGCAACTTTAAGAGAAGCAAGAGGAGAGGATTATCCTTGTTTGAAAAGAGCAACTAAAGTTTGTCTTGAAAATGGAGCTGATCAAATAACAATTCACTTAAGAGAGGATCGTAGACACATTCAAGACAATGATGTTTTTGATGTACGAAAAATTGTCACTGAATACAATAAACTTCTAAACTTAGAAATCTCAACTTCAGATAGTGTTATTGATACTTGCCTGGAGGCAAAACCTGATTGGGTTTGCCTTGTCCCAGAAAAAAGAGAAGAGAGAACTACAGAAGGTGGTTTAAACCTTTTATCACCTGTAGTTTTTGAAAAAATAGAATCTACAATAAACCTTTTAAAAGATAAGTTGGATGTAAAGATATCTCTATTTGTTGAAGCAAATACAGAAGTTTTAGGAAAGGTGAGCACTTTAAATATTGATGCCGTCGAAATCCATACGGGTGACTTTGCTCTTGCCTATAATAAGGGATTAGAGCTAAGTCCTTTTTATAAACAATTTGAGAATTCTAAAAAGAAAATGAATGCACTTTCATTAGGCCATCACGCTGGACATGGTTTAACTTTGGAGATGCTTGATTCCTTAGTTTCTCACTGTGAGTTTGAAGAATATAATATTGGGCACTGGATTATAGCTGAAAGTATATTTTCGGGGCTAGGTCATGTTGTTGAATCAATTAGAAAAAAGATTAAGTAAATGTCACTTGTTAATTTAAAAAAATATAAAGAAACTTTAACGCTATTATCTCAGAAATATGCAACTACAGAAGATGCCATAGAAAATATTTTCTGCTTTGGTTTAACAAAAAAAATTCATAATATTTTACTTCGAAAACAATCTGTTGAGGTCGTTGTTCTAGTCGGACAGCATTCTCAAAGTAAATCGGTCATTAATATTGCAGCTTTTCTTTCTAACCTTGGACATAAAATTCACTTGTTTTTTGAAGAAGGAGTTGATCTGTCGAGTGCAAAACTTTGGCCTTTCAGCTCACACCAACTTAAATCAGTGCGGCTCTTAGAATCTTACCTTGATAGAATTAAAGGAGAGTATGTTTTTATTGATGGTTTAATGGAGTCGGGAGTTGAACTCCCTATTTCTGATCATAGTTATGAGCTTATTAAACTCATTAATGAATGTCGTAAGGACACCTTCTCGCTTGATGTTCCAAGTGGGCTTCATGCTGATACAGGTGAAGTGAGCAGTACTGCTATCAAAGCCAGTTATACACTTGCTCTAGGACCTGCGAAACTAGGCCTTTTTATAAACCCGGGGCCAAAGTTTTCGGGTAAACTGATCAATACAAATGGAATTCTTTCTGAAGAAATTGAAGTTAAAAGTGATTATAGATTGGTTAATAAAGAATTAATTGAGATGTCCATACGAAATAGAGATAGGCTGGCAGAAAAAGGTCATTATGGACACTGTTTAATTCTTGGCGGTTCTCATGGACGGATTGGGTCAGTTGAAATGGCAGCAAGAGGTGCTCTGCGTTCTGGTACAGGCCTTGTAACTGCTGCAACCTGGCAACCTCAATATGAGCAGCTTTGTTCACAGCTCATTCCAGAAATTCGCTCTGGGTACATTCCTATTGATGAAGCTAAATGGGATAAAGTCATTGATACGATGAGTGTTTATGATTCATTGGTTGTCGGTCCAGGTTTAGGGTTGTCGGCTCGCTCAAGAAGAGTCGTTTTGAGACTTTTAAGCGCTTTTAATGGACCAGTGATTTTAGATGCTGATGCCATTAATATTATTAAATATGATAAAGATCAGGACTACTTTCTTAATCGTAAACACCCTACGGTTTTAACACCAGATAAGAGAGAATTTTCTCAAATGCTTGGAGTCACACCTGAGCAACTCGAGAAAAATACTGTTAAGTATTTGAGAATGGCGGTGGATCGGTTTAAATCTTTTGTAATGCTGAAAGGAGCTTGTACTTACTTAGCTTCACCTTCAGGAGAGATTTATTTCCATTATTTACCTAACAGTGGTATGGCCACGAGTGGCTCTGGAGACGTTTTGTCAGGAGTTTTAGCTGGAATTATGGCGCAAGACTCAGAACTTTCGTCGCGAGATATTCTTTCAGATAGGTTACTTAGTGTGGATACTAGCTTGGCCTTAGGTTTATATCTACACTCTCAAGCAGGACTACGTGCTAAAAGTCAATTTGGAGAGCGTGGAATGAGTGCTACGGATATAATTTCTAGTCTTCCTTCTACATTTTTAGAGTTGTATAATAAGTAGCTATGCTACACAAAAAAGAAATATCATCTTGGAAAAAAGTTTCTCTTAGTGATTACCAATATATTGTTAATGAACTGTTTTCGAGCCTTGAGGTTCCTTGTGTTTTATTCTTAACTGGTGAAGTCGGAATGGGAAAAACTACTTTTGCTCGTATTTTCACGCAAAGTGAAGCCAATAGCCCGACGTATTCATTAGTCCAGGAGTACGACGATGTGTTGCATGCTGACTTTTATCGAATTAAAGATGCTTCAGAGATTTTCGACTTAGATTTAAGTAGCTACCTCGAAGGGAAAAATTATTTTTTAGCTGAATGGGGAGAGCAATTTTTCAATACTATTATAAAGTTTGTTCGAGATGACTTTCATTTTTATGTTTTAAATTTTTCAGCTTGCTCAGATGATTTACGAAACCTTTCACTTGAAGAAATAGATCCTTTGTTATCATGAAGAAAATAGCTCTCATTTTATTTATTTCTTTCTCTTCTATGGCGCAGTATGAAAGGCACACAATTCCTTACCGCAATCATATATTTAAGAGTACTCAGTTCCAAAAAGAGATGTCTTTTTGGATTAGTGCTTTATTACTGACTTATACGAATGATGAAAAAATTTATAGCGAAATTCAAAAACTAAGAAAGCACAAAACATTACTTGATGTTTCGCCTCATTTAGAAAAGTTTGGTCGCTTTGAGCTCTATTATTTATCTTTGATTTCAACAGGGTTGGGAGCAACTTTCAAGCAGCAAAAAATTTTTGATGCGGGGGTGATATCATTAACCTCATTAATTGCTTCAGGCTTAGTAACAACTTCGATTAAACATCTCTTTGGACGACATCGACCAAGAGTAGGTGATGGAGCCTATACCTATGAACTTGGATTTAAAACAACAGAGAATAATTTTCACAGTTTAAATTCAGGTGATGCGAGTAATGCATTTGCCGTTGCTGCAAGTTTGAGCGCAATATATCAGGATAATAAAGCTGTTGTTTACAGTAGCTATTTTCTTGCCAGTTTAGTTGCTATAAACAGAGTTTTTAATAAAGCTCATTGGCCTAGTGATGTTTTAGTCGGAGCCTTTATAGGGCATTATACCGGGAAAAAAGTGAGTGCAATGTTTTTAAAGAAAGAAAAAGAAAATAATCGTTGGTTTTTAACTCCGCTTATTTCTCACCAAGGCTCAAATGAAAGTAGTAGTAGATACGGGCTCAGGGCAACTTTGAGCTACTAGGCTAGTAACCCGGGGTTATATGATGTAATTTTTGGTCTTGATCAAGATTCCATCTATCTAAAGAAGAAGAATCTCCATCATAGATATGCCCAGCAGCACCTAAAGCAAAACAATCACCTTCACCATGTACACCTAAAGAAGGCAAAGTTGTAGGGTCAACATTGGCCACACCTTGAACCTCTTTTGTTTGAGGAAAAAAGTGTTGTCTATTACCAATAGTAGTTGAGCAGTTTGAAATCTCTGAGTTTGATTCTTCAATCTGGTCATTTCTAAACCCTATAGCATAGTAAGTAGGTCTACCTTCATTCGAAAATCCCATTCGCGATAGACAGGTGTGGTATGTTCCAAACTCGGCTTGGAATGTTTTCATTGCAGAAAATGCAGATGATAATTGTATCTTGGCCCCTGCACTTCGAGCCTTTGCTTTGTAAGTTCTATAAGCAGGAACAACTGTAGCAGTGAGCATTGAGATCACTGAAACCACTACTAAAAGTTCAATTACTGTCATTCCTCTTTGATTCATCTAGATCAGTTTATCATGGTGTCTTGATTCAAACTTTACTCTCAGATAATCTTTTGGAGATGAGAGCTAGGTTGTTTTTCAGGTATATTTGTCTCGAAAAGAGGGCAGTTTTTGAATTGTTGAAAAGATTGGACAGTTTTGTCTGCAAGTTGTGTGTGAACTCTGAGCTATCTTTTTTTACATTTTCTGATAAAATTTAACGTGTCTATATTGTCGCAAATGCGAATGTTTTAACTTTACTTCAAAAGTTAACGGAGGGTTTTTTGTTTCTCAGAAATAGCTTCTTAAAAAAAATTTTAACTTTGTCGTTATTATCTATACAACCAAACTTATTAGCTGGAGACTGTCAGGATGCAGCTAGAGCATACTTAGAAGGTGGTGGGGCAACGACTACTACTTTAGGAAGTACAACTACTACTTTAGCTGGGGCAATTACTGATCCACTTGGAGGAGTGACAACCACCACCACTACAACACCAACCACAACAACTACACTTGTAGCAACAACGACCACCACTACGCTTGTTGGGGGAGTTACAACTACAACTCTTTCAGAAGAAGCTCAGGAATGTAATGAGTTGTTATCCTTACATGCAGGTTTCGATGGAACCTTTGTTCTTGGGATGGAAGCTAGTCTTTATCTAAAACTCAAAGCTTGCCTCGCACTCGAGGATTAATAACCTGTTCTGATATGATTAAGTTGTTGATCTTGGTCAATGCTCCACCTGTCCAATATAGTAGGGTCAGAATCTGAAACATATCCAGCAGCCCCAATTGCAAAACAACCGCCTTTGCCATGTACCTTTAAAGAAGGCAAAGTTGCAGCATTAATATTTTTTTGACCTTGTATTGCCTTAGTTTGAGGGTAGAAATGTTGCTGCTCACTAAGGTTTATAGAGCAATTTGAAATATCAGTGTTTGATTGACTTATGTGCTCGTCCTGAAAACCTACGGCGTAAAGATTTTTTCGATGATCAGCAGAGTATCCCATACGTTTTAAACAAGTATGATATGTTCCAAACTCTTCATTGAAACCTCTCATTGAAGAAAATGCTGCTGATAATTGCATCTTTGCTTCCGAACTTCTCGCACGAGACTTGTATGTTCTATATGTAGGAACTATTGTTGCTGTTAGCATAGTAATCACTGCGACAACAGCTAAAAGTTCAATGGATGTAAATCCTTTTTGGTTCATACTTGATTTTACCATGTAGTTAACTTTGTGTGATATTCCTGTTGTTTTTTTTTACTCTTTAAAACTTGATAATCCTATGGCAACTTTCCTCGGCATAATTATCAGTAATTATCTTTTTAATAATTTTTTTTTGGTTGTATAGGTATTCCAATTAATATTCATTATCTTTTCTTATTTGTACTTTTAAGCGGCAATTAAAAAAGGCATTTCTATACTGGTTCCTATCAGACCTCTTTAGGGTTTCATGGATATAAAGTAATACTTCTGTAATTTTTAAGAACACTAAATTGCGTCTGTTAATATAAATGAAGATGGAATAGATTTAAAAATTTTCTAGAGAATTTCATCATTAGATTTAGGACTGGAGATTTCCTTGCTGAGAAAAAATGAGCTTTTAAAATTCTTAATCTTGATACTCTTAATGAGCTCACTCTCAAGTGTTTTGGCCCAAGATTGTTTGGATGCAGCAAGTGTATATAGAGAAACAGGAAGTATAGAAGCTGATGCTGAAGAGGGATTTTTTGATCCCTTTACAGGAGAAGTGATTCCAACTACAACGACTAGTACCACAACGACAACTACAACCACGACTCCAACTACCACAACAACAACGACAACGACTCCAACTACCACAACGACAACGACTCCAACTACCACAACGACAACACCAATACCAACTACAACAACGACGACTCCAACTACCACAACGACAACACCAATACCAACTACAACAACGACAACTCCCACTTCAACAACGACTACAACACCAATACCAACTACAACAACGACAACTCCAACAACCACAACGACGACACTTTCGTGCACAAGCTTTGGATATGGAAATGGAAATGGTAATGGAAAAGGAAATGGTAATGGACACTGCTATAGTAATGGTGGTGGCAATGGAAATGGAATTGAAAATGGAAATGGAGATGTTCCTGACTCTACAACTACAACTACAACTACATTGTCGAATTCAGGGAATGGGAATAATGGAAATGGAAATGGAAATGGAAATGGAAATGGAAATAAGAAAAAGTGAAAAATATATAGTACCGTCTGATTTCTTTACATAAAGAAAACCTTTGATTCCGAAGGCTTAGCTCTAGAAAACCTTGTCTCTTTAATATATAACAATCATTCATATCTACCTTCGTTTTGTGGTATAAAAAAAAGAAATATTCAAGGGATCTATATGAAGTGGGCTTTGCCTTTCTGGTTTTTATTTTCATCTTTACAACTAATGAGCTCAGAAGGTTTAGAGTCTTCATTATTTCCAAATGATAAAAAAGTGAACACAGATGCAGTGATTATATATAAAGATGGAAAGATTCTTTATGAGACTTATGCTAGAGGCTATTGTAAAGATAGTAAGCATTTGTCTTGGTCTATGGCAAAAACTATTTCAGGAATACTTATAGGACAAAGTGTTGATGACGGTTTTTTAAGGCTTGAAAATAAACTAGCTCGCTACTTCCCTGATTATAAAGGAAGTGCAACAATTCTCGACTTTCTTCAAATGTCTTCAGGGGTAAACTTTAAGGAAGAGTACTCGGGGATACCAGTGAATGCAGGTGTTACCGAAATGTTATATTTAAAAGGACCTCAGCAAGGCTTTGCTGAATACGTAATGAAAAGACCTCTTAGGAAAGAAAAACCAGGAAACTACTTTTACTACTCTAGTGGCGATACGAACGTATTAATGAATGTGTTAAAAAAGCAAATGAGTCAGGGAGAGTACAATAATTATCCTTGGAATAAATTTTTCAATCCACTAGAAATTAATGCTACATTTGAGCAAGATGGCCGCGGTACTTTTGTTGGATCATCTTACATTTATATGAGTCCGAGAGATTACCTTCAAATTGGAAAATTGTTAGTTAAGAAAGGGGAGTACAAAGGAAAACAGATTATTCCCCCTTGGTACTTTAAACTCATGACTAAAGTCTCTCCTGGGGTGATGAAAAATCCGTTAAAGGGGACTTCCAAGACAAGGGCTTACTCAGTACAGGTGACAACTAATCAACCAATAGTAGATAGGAGTTTGCCTCCAGAGTACCCAGGATTACCTGCAGATAGTCTTATGCTTATCGGGCATCAAGGACAGCTTGTTATAGCAAGCCCTTCTCAAAACTTGGTCATTATAAGAGTTGCTACTGACGAGGGAGCTGCTTTTAAACGTGATAAATTTTTCCAAGAAATAAATAAAATAATAAGGAGCCGTGGCTTAGATTTAAAGGTTGCAAGCGAAACTCATAAAGAAATGTATCAAAATTATAAGAAGGCAGATAAGGAAAAAACTATTCTTAGTGTAAGAGAAAAATTTGATAGGGCGAAAGCATTTCGATTTGTCCCTCGGTTTTTGCAAAGATTTACCGCGAAAGAATATTGCTCTTGTTTATATGTAGCAAAAAGAACTATTCATGAATGTGCAAAAGATTTAAAAGTATCTCTTCCCTACATGCCTATTATTAAGAGCCAAAAAGGTGAAGTTAGTGTATCAGCATTAAGTGGCATTGGACTCTTTTTCCCTTCAAAGGCACAATTTATCAGCAAAAAACTAGGATGTACTTTAGAATGAAAAAAATGACTCTTATTATCACTTTACTTTTTATTTCTCTTTTTACGTTTGGTAAAGACAACCCTAGGCTTTGTACTGCGATCAGAGGAAATGGTGAGTTAGTATTCGCTCACTGGTCATCTCTTGCCAAGATCGTTGAACACTATGGACCAATTGATAAGTTGGCGGGAGGAAGTTCAGCAGCAATAACCATTTTTTTATATGAAAGTATTTCTAAAAATCCCTTTCTCAGCTGCCACAATTCTCATCAATCTTGTATGAAGAGAAAGTCTTTAGAAATCTCTCTACTTTTAAAATCACTACAAGGCTACTTTGACTATTGGATAACAACGAAAGAAATTGAAAATGTTGGACTCTTGTACGGAGAAGCTCCTGTTTTGCTTGAGAGATTAAAGTTTTGGAGCGAGAGCGCAGAAGATGATCTTACTCACAATTTAAGTACTTGGGATCTTTATAAAAGTGTGAAGAAACACACAAAAGATTTAATAGGATCGAAGGATATAAAAAAACTTATAAACCCTGAGTTAAAAAAGTTTTTAAAAAGAGGCTTGCAAGAGCTAAATGCTGTGCCTTTATATTATTTACCTACGAAAATTAAAGCCATTAAGAAACTAAAGTTTCGACTTCTTGAGGCCATTGATTCCGTTAAGCTTGTAGTTGCTGGTGGATTCGATGCAAAAAATGATAAAAGACTCTTCTTTAGACCTGGGATTTTATCTTTTGAGGATATTGCAGACAAGTTTGGAAGAATTGCTGATTTTTATTCAGGTTACTTTTATAAATCTCCTTCAAAGTTTCTCCCATTTTTAAATCGTCAAAATAATCATATTAATGAGTATGAAAAACGATTTAAAAGTTTTCTTAATATTTGCGCATCTCAAGCACAAGGTAAAAGTTGGAGTGAGTTCGGCTACTTTGATATTAAGAAAAATAGACTCTCATCTTGCGGGAGAATGTTTAAAGAATTGGTCCATCATTACCGTTCACAACTGATTCTAGATCAACAAAATGAGGTTCCGAGGAAGCATCGAGTAGACGATATGGTAGGTGATAAAACATTCCCTACAACTTCAGTTCTTAGTCTAGCAGAATCTAAAAGGTTCACAAAAACTTATGACAATTATTGGGAAAGTAGTGATTTCGAGTTTGGGGTCAACTGGTCTATTCCATATGATTCTTTAAAATTTGGATACTGGGGTAATGAATTGGACCTTAAGAAAGCAAAGTTTAATTTAAAAAATGGTGTTTATAAAAACTTAGAAAAATCAAAAAAAATGATAAAGCTTAAACCAGCAACATGGAAAACTGTACTTTCTGTTTCACCTGCTGAGCCAGGGCTTTCAAGGTTAAAAGAAATTCCTGGAATGAATGGAGTGGTCTCGGCAGGAGGCTGGTCGGATCTTCACCCAACTATTTTTTTGAAATCACTAGGCTGTGAGAACGTAGTGTATGTGACACGTGTTAATGGAGAAACGGTATTCGGACAAGGAGTTGTAAAGCGAATATTTGGCTTAAAAGAACCTAGTTGGAGTCAAATAGATCCTAAGGGCGGAGAGTTAACAAGACAAAGAAATAACAATGGAAATATTAATGATACAACTTCAAAGTGGTCAAAGTTATATAATATTGCAAACCCCAAGAGTTCATTTTCTCAATCAGTAGCAGCAGCCGATGCGGTTTGGTGTACTGACTGGGACACTCTTGACATTAAGACTGGGTACACTGACGTTTTAGATAAGGCTTATAATTCTAACTTTTATATAAAGTCTCAGGCTCCATCAACTTTTTTTAGAACTGAGCAATATCAGTTAAATACTATAGATACAAACTTAATTGAAAGAAAAGATCACAACAGAAATTCAAAATGGCCAGCGTTTGTAGGCTGCATTCCTCTTTGAAAATAATTAAAATACCGATCATTAGCTGGAAGAACCGGAATTTAATTCCGGTGTGGAACGCTTAACTAAATAAAAATATTAGTTTTTTCAATAGGTTAAACTTAAAGGTTGACGTAATTATTTCTTAAAGGTGATACTTATAGTTGAGAACATTTTGGTATGCTTTTTGAATAGGCGACTGATTTAAACTCGGAGATGGCAGGGATAGGCCATCGAAAATAGTTAAGACTATTAAACTTTATGGAGGATGAAACAATGAGACTAACATCAAAAGGTCGTTACGCAGTACGTGCAATGTTGGATTTAACAATCCATAGTGCTGGTAATCCAGTGAGATTACAAGAAATCTCAAAAAGACAAGCAATCAGCTTACATTATCTAGAGCAACTTTTTCGGAAGTTGAGAACTGGTCAGGTTGTAAAATCTGTCCGTGGTCCAGGTGGGGGATATGTTTTATCTCGCAATATGGATGAGATCTCAATGAAAGATATTCTTGATAGTGTTGGAGAAAATATTAACCCAGCTAAAGATATAAGTGGAAGCCCAAGTTCAGGAGTTAATCATACTACTGAAAGTGGTTTTACTGCCATGGTTAACACGATGGAGTTTCATTTAGTGAGAGGGTATTTTGAAAATCTTGGAACTATTATGCAAGATTATCTTTCAACTGCGACTCTTGGTGATCTTATGAGAAAGTCTAAAGACATCGAAATTCCGGCGCCTAGCTTCAGCACTCCAAATATGGGGGCAATGAATTCAAGTACTGAAATGAGTTCAACTGATAGCGAGCCAACTACAACGGCTAGCCCATTTTTCAATAGAGTTCAATCAGACTTTTAATTTTACTTAGTGTAAATTAAAGACCTGATGATATATTGTGATTTTAATGCGTCCGCTCCGCTATGTTCAAGCATTGTGGAATCGGGCGCACTTTTAGATTTCTATGCAAACCCTTCCTCCCAAAATTCTTTAGGAAAAAAGACATTTCAAAAAATACTAGAAGTTGAAAGCTATCTTCTGGAAACTTTTAATCTTTCGAATTTATTTGATTGCATTTTTCATTCAGGCTCAACTGAAGGAATTAATTTAATAGCGCAAGGTGTTTTAAAGAGTCAGTTAGATAAGAAAGTACCTGTTTATTTTTTATATTCGAACTTTGATCATGCTTGTGTGCGCTCACAGGTTCCCTATCTCGAATCACTCGGTGTTATTTGCAAAGAACTCATTTTTCCCTTAGAAGATTATAATTTTAATGGAATCAAATCTTTTATAAAAAAAATAATTCCTAAGGAAGCTTTTGTTTTTATAAATTTAAATTGGGTCCATAATGAAACCGGTTTTATATTTGATGTTTCGAAAATTGAAGATGTTAAAGATTTACAGGTGTATATCCATCTCGATGCTACGCAGTCTATAGGTAAGATTGATAACTTTCTTAAACTTCCTGAAAGAGTGGACTCTTTTACTTATTCTGGGCATAAGTTTGGTTCTCTAAAGGGGATAGGCTGGAGCTTTCTTAAACGTAACAGCCTACATGATGGCTTAACACCACTTTTCTTTGGAGGTGGGCAGCAAAAAAAAGTAAGGCCAGGGACATATAATACTCACGGTATCATATCTTTAGAATTAGCTTTAAGAGATGTTGTGGCCAACTTTGATACTTCAAAGATGAGAGCAAATATTTCATTATTAAGGAAGTTTCATCAAGAGTTAGTCACTTCAGATGATCTTGTCTCAACCTTAAATTACAATAAACCTTTGGAATTTAATTTGAATACAGTTCTTTTTCTTTTTAAGAAATTAAAAACTCAGGATATTTTACCTTTATTAGATCAAAATGGCATATTAGTGGGAACAGGCGCTGCTTGTAGTAGTGGTACTTTTCAAAAAAATAGCTTCTTAGAATCACTTTGCGACGATGACTTACATCAAAGGTCTATCAGAGTTTCCCTTGGCCTCAATGAGACCAGGGAAAACGTAAATGAGGTGCTCAAGGTACTAAAAAAGACAATTGAGCATTTAAAAACTTTTTCTTAATACCTTCTTTCAGCACAAAAGAATCTATAAGCACCAAACCTATAGTTTAATCCGTGGCGTACACTTGCACATTGGTTGTAAGAAAAATTACAAGAGCCATAATAAAAGCTATGTACAGGGTCTGTGTTACTGTTAATAAGCGCCTTATCAACAAGGTCAAATCTACATTGATCAACTGGATGATAGCGGTTTATAACGCCATTATGGATGAAATATGGATAGTTATTAAGCCAGACAAATCCATTTGCATGATTATAAGTTCTCATGAGCCAAGTGTTTTGAAAGAGGAAGGCTCCAAAGTTTACTTGGAAGTGGTTAAAGTACTGGTTCGTATTCCACACAGGTGCAAATTGTCTCCGAAAATTATGGGGCCTATGTTGAAAAGGTGTATAGGCTTGAGGAGGAAAGAAGACTGGAGGGTTTACCCTTTGCGGACGATGTCTCTGCGGGTTACGCCTATGGTCCCTTTGTGCAAAAGCACTGTTAAGAGAAATAAGTAAAAAAACAGTCAAAATAAATTTCATATATACTCCAATTTTTATTTTTAAATAGTAAAAAGTGAAGGGCTTCGTCAAGCTCGCCATGTATTTTTGACACAGGCTTACAAGTGGGGTCATTTTGAACCAACTTAAGGGCACAATAGAACCTCTTTTAAGGCATAAATTACTGAGTAAAAAGCTAAGTAACTGAAATCTCATTTTCTCATTTTTGGCATGTCTATTGCATTATTACTTAGTAGTAAGAGGCGAAGGTGGTGATAAAGACCTGGTATCAATATCCAATCTTAAACACATCTTCCGAGACTTCGAATGAAGCTTCGGTCTACCAAACCTACCTAAACCATATCTGAAGTTTTAAACGACTTCGATCAGGGTTTTATGGCCACCACCTCAACTATGCAATCAAAAAAATTCTCATAATAAATCAGTAAAATTTTAAAAAGAAAGAACTAGCCCAAGGTTATATAGGTTCCTTTCAAGTGATAAATCATTTTTCAAATCAAACTCTGATAAATCACCCTTTATTTTATCAGTTACAATAAAATTAGCACTAAAGCTTATGCCTAATTCATGGACGGTTTTGGAGCGATTTAGTTTTCTTCTAAACTCCAATCTTGGCGTGATTACAAACCTAGTTCTTTTCATAAATTCTCCTGAGTTGTAACTAGCAGGTTCTTCCAAGGTAACGTACTGTGAATATACTGGAAGATCATTACCTGATAAGGCAATATAATGCGCCTGCGAAACAGGATTTGCGTGACCATTATCAACCTCCCATTGAAACTTCTCATCAACCCAATTATCTTTGGCTTGGAAATATTGGGCTCTTTGCTCATTCCATGAATCTCGATATTCTTGCCTTTCAGCATCACGGGCCATACCGGCTTTAGTGGACACAGAATTAAACGAAGTATGCCTAAACCTTGATTCTAATCCGAAATTTAATACTGAGTTTTTATTTAAACTCTTTTCGTATATGGCGCTCGTAAACAAACTATTAGTCATATCTTGTAGATTAGGATCTTGTGTTTTAAATAAAGTTTCATCTACTATAAAACTATTAATAGCATAAATACTTAAAAAGTTAGCTCTGACTTTAGTTTTTAGTTTAGTACTTCGATTTAAAATAAAGTTTTTCTTATACTCAGGTGAAAACAGATAAAATGCTAACTCTTTAGAGTTTGAATAATCGTAATCTTTCTTATACTCAATTGTGAGAGTTTTAAAGCTCAATTCTCCATATCTTTTATAATCACTTCTAATATTAAAGAGAGAAAAATCAAGAAAAACTCTTTGATCTGTAGTTATTCTGATATCAAATGGTAGAACAACTAGTTCCAGATCTTCTTCAGGTCTAACTGCATACCTTGAGAGTCTAAATTCAGTGACAAATCTACCTGACTTGGAGTCAGAGTTTCTTACTCCATAAAGTTTTTCCTCAATTCTAAGACCATTTATTTGATTTAAAATAGCGGTTAAGATGTTTCTATCAGTATTACTGGAATCGTTTTGTGCAAATACTAGTGTGCTGATTAAGTATACGAATAAGTAGCCAATTTTCTTCATTTTATGTCCCCCATAAATTATTAAGATCGTATTGATTTTGTATTCAGATAGTTAACTACTACTTGTTTTCACTGGTTGTAAAATTTAGAGATGCTAAAAATCGATATTTTCATTTATTTTTACACCTGAAGCTACTTCTTCAGGTTCTGGAATAAATGGAAACTTAACCTCAGTAAGATTTGGGTATTGTTCTTGATAAGAGATAGTAATTGTTTTTGGAGAAAGTTCTTGGAGAGTTTTAATATAGTAATGTTTCCCGAACTCTTGGACTTCAAAAGCATCGACCATATTTCTGAAGTCATTTTCTTCAACAAGCGCCCCATGGGAAGTATTTTTTACTACTAGGGAGTTTCTGATCTTCTCTTTAGGAAGATTTGATGTTAATGACCAACTTTGAAAACTAAAATAATCAAGGTAAATATAAGATTCCTCATATCGAAGCTTTCTATTCATAATAAGCCGATTCATAAACTTTCTGGTTGTTTCATCCTTACTCTTTCGAGCCAGTTTTTCGGCCAGAAAGCGATCTTCCGTTCTAATGATAAAAACTCCGGGCTTTTTGACAGATGTGTAAAGTAAGTACTGAAAGGCAATACTAAAGAGAGTATATATTTTTTGCTGACTAAGGTGGATATGATCTTGAGGGCACTCTATAAGGGTTTTTACAGAGTTATAGAGGTTTTCTTTTGAGATATCTGATCGATTTGTCATTATTTCTAAGTTTACCCTGGTTGACGGTTTGGGGTGTCATTTTTATTTGTTTTAGGCAGGGTAGTCAATAGAAAAATAAGTTCAACATTTATTCAAAATTTTTTATTGAATAATAGTGTTCTAATGCACTATATTAGTTGAATTCACGTTATAAAATAGCACTTGGAGACTAAACTTAATGAAAGATTTATCGAGAACACGTAACATTGGTATTTCCGCTCACATTGACTCGGGAAAAACAACGCTCACTGAACGTATACTTTATTATTGTGACAAAATTCACAAGATTGAAGATGTTCGTGGTGGTGGTGATGGTGCAAAGATGGATCACATGGAGCTTGAGAAAGAGAAAGGGATTACGATCACTTCAGCTGCGACAACAGTACACTGGAGAGGGATAAATAACGCCGGTGTTGAATATGCAGAAGGAGTTCCTAAAGGAAAAGATGTAAAAGTTAATATTATCGATACTCCAGGTCACGTTGACTTTACAGTTGAGGTTGAAAGATCACTAAGAGTTCTTGATGGAGCGATCTTGGTTCTTTGTTCTGTTGCAGGAGTTCAGTCACAATCAATTACAGTTGATAGACAAATGAAGCGTTATAATGTTCCACGTTTGGCATTTTTGAATAAAATGGACCGTATGGGAGCAAGCGCATTTAATGGAACAGCAGCTCTTAAAGAAAAACTAAATCATAATGCAGTTCTTATGCAGCTTCCTATTGGCGCCGAAGAAAACTTTGTGGGAGTAGTAGACCTTATCACAATGAATGCTTATTACTTCGATGGCGACAATGGTGAGAACGTAAGAATCGAGGAGTGCCCAGCGGAACTTAAAGAGAAAGCTGACGAGATGAGAGAGGCAATGCTTGATTCTATTAGTGAATTTAATGACCAGATGATGGAAGACCTTCTTGAAGGTAAAGAAATTGCGATAGAAACTATTCATGAAACTATCAAAGAGGGGGTTCAGAGCCTTAAGCTAACTCCAGTTTATTGTGGATCGGCATTTAAAAACAAAGGTGTTCAAACACTTTTAGATGCAGTCTCAAGGTATTTACCAAGTCCACTAACTTGTGAGAAGTCACAGGCCATTAATGCTGAAGACAACTCTAAGATTATACTTGAGCCTGATTTTGCAAAGCCATTAATCTGTATGGCCTTCAAAATTACTGATGAACAATTTGGTCAACTTACCTACACCAGAATCTACCAAGGTGAGCTTAAAAAAGGTGAGTTTATTTATAATACGAGAACCAAAAAGAAAGTGAGAGTAGGACGTATTGTTCGAATGAACTCTAATGATAGAGATAATATCGATAGTGCTGGAGCGGGGGATATTATTGCAATGGTTGGTGTTGATTGTGCTTCCGGGGATACCTTTGTTGGAAGCGATGATCTCATGCACCTATCGTGTGAGAGTATGCACGTTCCAATCCCAGTTATTGAGCTTTCAATTGAAGCAAAAGATAAAGATAATCAAATAAAAATGAGTAAAGGTCTTACTCGTTTCAGAAAAGAAGATCCAACATTCCATGTTTTTACAGATGAAGAGTCTGGAGAAACAAGAATTGCGGGGATGGGTGAACTCCACCTTGAGATTTATGTTGAGAGGCTCAAGAGAGAGTATAAAGCAGAAGTTGAAGTTGGTGCTCCGCAGGTTAACTATAGAGAAACAATTCGAACTGAAGCAGATTATGACTATACTCATAAAAAGCAAACTGGTGGTTCAGGACAATTTGGACAAGTAGTTGGACTGATTAAGCCATTGAGTGACGATGATAAAGAAACAGAAGATCAAAACTTTAAGTTTCATAATCAGATTAAAGGTGGATCTGTTCCAAGTGAGTTTATTGGAGCATGTGAGAAAGGTTTTGAAGATGTTATGGACAAAGGTCCATTAGCAGCTTTCCCATTGATCAATGTTGAGGTTTTCTTAAAAGATGGAAAAAGTCATGATGTTGATTCATCGGATATGGCATTTAGAATTGCCTCAAGACAAGCAATGAGACAAGCAATTAATGCTGCAAGTCCAGTTCTTCTTGAGCCATTAATGAAGGTTGAAGTTGAAACACCTGATGAGTTTCAAGGTTTTGTTATTGGAGATTTAAGTAAGAGAAGAGGAATTATTCAAGGCTCAGAGACTAATCCATCTGGAGATACAATTGTGAATGCATTTGTTCCTTTATCAGAAATGTTTGGTTACTCAACGGACCTTCGATCGGGAACTGCAGGTAAAGCAGGTTATACAATGGAATTTGCAAGGTATGCAGAGTGCCCATCAAACATACAGGCACAGGTTATTAAAGACAGACTAGATAAGCTTGCAAGTGATGATTAAAGATCAACTTATTATTTTTTAGTATGGGGCCAGTTTGAAACTGGCCTTTTTTTATGATAAATACACCATTTTTACAGATTCAATTAAACCTTCCTTCTAAAGTTAGAGAGTTTTCGAAAAATCAAAATTGGAAAGAACTTGATGTCTGGGTTGAATGTGAATTAAAGCCGTTGGGATTGATTTATATTGAGTTAAGCCGATTCATTCAAATTCAAAAAACAGAACATATTATATCTCTACGAGAACCAGAAAGTGATGAAGATGGAATTTGGCACGATGATGGCTCAAGGGCATTAGCATTTACTTTGTCATTAACTCCTAATAAAAGTGTAGATGGTGGGACTTTGGAGTTAAGGGAAAAAGAGAGTTTAAAAACTTATGACTTAGAGACTCCTGGGTATGGAGTTTTGACTATTTTTAAAACTGGAATCGACGGTTATGAACATAGAGTGCTGAGAGTTGAGAAAGGAAGCCGGATAATGATAGCCGGCTGGATTAACTAGTTACTCTTGCATAATTATTTTAATTTTTAAGTAATCAAGAACTGCATCATCTTCATAGTAAAACTTCAGTTCACCACTTTCATTAATTGAATCTATAAGCTCATTAAGCTCCAAAGCTTTAATGAATACATTACCACTTCTCCAAAACTGGTCAAAAAGTAGGTCTGCCTTCTTTTCTTCATCTTTGTAAATTCCTTTCTCGATATCTGGAGTTGAACCTAAAATTCCTGCTTTATTTAATTCATCATAATAACTAAAAACTAGGGGCTGGTTATTACTGCTAAAGTTTATGCTGTCTGTCTTCCACCAAATTGTCGTGAAGAAGTCATAATTCTTATTTGAAATATATTCTTTCATCAAAGTACCTTTGATTTCGGCTTCGATATGAAGGATTTTTTTTTTATACTCTGAAAGGTCAAACTCAGCAAAGGTGATCATGTTATTATCACCTTTTTCAAAATTATAATCGAAACCGATAGGAGTTCCTTCGTAGTTTTTTTGAGAATAACGAGGGTGGTTTCTTTTCTTCTCAGTTACAAAGTTAAGTGTTTTTGTCACAAAGTTTTGAGAAACGATCATTTCGTCTTTTTTATTCTTCTCTATGCCTCGTGTTAGAACAACTAGTTGGGAAGCATCAAATTGATCTTGATAGTACTTTGGTTTATCATTATGAACTAGTTTGTTTTCCTCAATATGTAATGTAACTTTTCTTTCAATTGAGTTTCCTTCTCTATCTTCAGCTGTAAAATTAAATGTATAATCATTGTTAAACTCTAAGTCTGTGACATTAACAGTCTTTTCTACTTTGAAGGTGCTGTCATTTAAATCTAGCTCTTTTGGGGCTTCATCATTTTTAGAATAACTAAAGTCTTTGATAATGACATTTTTCTTAAATAAAAGGTCAAGTACCGCTGAGTTATCTTCTATGTTTACAGATTTAATGTCTGCTTTTTGAAGTTCAAGCTTAGCACCAGGCTTATCTGTTGACGATTGAGTGTTTGATGGTGAAGTCTCTTCAACTTTTTCAGAAGCTTTAATCGTAAAGTCAGAAGAAGCTCGTTGTGAGTCTTGGGCAATTTTTATATTCACTTCTCCAAATGTTTTTGAAAGATCTACCGGTAATTCCCAGGAATTTTCATCGCACTTTATAGTTTGGACTTGGTTAAATCCACTAGTCGATGTAATGCTTATAATAACTCTCGAGCCTTCTTTCTCACACTGACCAGAAAGAGTTAAGTTCGCTGCTTCATCACTCGATAGGTCTTGGATAGGAAGGATAGTAAGGAGATTTGGTTCCTTCGCTTCAAGAGTTGTGGTGGTTGCAGTAGTCATAGTTGGTAAGGTTGGTAAAGTTGTTGCCGTCGGTAAGGTTGGTAAACTCGGTAAAGCCGGTAAGGTTGGCAATGTTGTTGCTGATTCTGTGGAATCTAAGGACTCTTCTCCTTCCCCTTCTTCTTTATCCTCAAAGTTTTCAATTGAGTTCTCAAGCTCTGGGCCTAAGTTGTCTGCAGATACCTTGCTTGAATAAAGTGATGGATTATGGCTATTGCTACATGAAGCCAAAACGAGTAATAAAAATAGTACCTTGCACATGATAATCTCCTTAAGATATAAATCAACTGGATTCTAACACTGTTTTACTTTTGTGGTGTCAGACACTGTTAAAATTACATGGTTTTTAGAATTGATTCATTGTGTATTTGAAATAGTGATAGATTTATGTAGTTAGAAAATTAAATTTAGGAGAATCATGCCAAGATATATTAAAAATATTAAATATAACTCTAAGAGTAGTCATGGTTTCTCAAAGACATTGTTAACAAGATATAAGCAATACTTTAAAGATAATAATCTCGAAAAAGAAGCAACAGTTGGTATGTGGCTAAGAATGACTGCCATGTTTTTAACGTATCTCGCTAACTGGGCCCTCCTTGCCTTTTATGAATTTTCTCTGCCTACTACCATTTTACTTATTGTCAGCTTTGCTTGTTTGACAATGATTGTGACTTTTACTGTTTCGCATGAAGCTGTCCATGGAACAATCAGTAAAAAAAAATGGGTAAATGATTTAATTTATTGGGTTACTTTTAACTTAGCTGGGCCAAATGCATATCTTTGGAAAATTAGACACAACAATGCGCATCACTTTTTTGTAAATATTCCCGGTAGTGATATAGATATTGAAAGCACTAATTTAATTCGAATTTCTCCTCACAGTGAGTGGAAGCCATATCATAGATTCCAACACATATATATTCTAGCACTTTATAGCATATTTACTTTGCACTGGATCTTATTTAAAGATTTTAAATTATATTTTGTAAAAAGTTTTGGGAATGTTACAGACTTTAAACATAAGCATTGGCGCTTTATTGAGCTTGTGTTGCTAAAAGCTTTTTATCTTTCTTTCATGATTGGTATTCCATACTTTAACCATACCTATGCACTCTCAACTATTATCTATGCATTTATTGCTTATCATCTTTTCATGTCATGTGTTTTACTTATAATTTTTGCAAGCTCTCATGTCGGAACGGGCTCTCATTTTGTCTCTCATGACGAAGATCACAAAATTCCTCATTCTTTCTTTGAGCATCAAATTTTAACTTCAGTTGATTTTCATCCGAGTCACCCTGTCTTTTGTTTCTTTTTTGGAGGTTTTAACTCTCACGTTGCTCATCACATGTTCCCACAGACTTCGTCTGTCCATTATGGACCATTGAGTAAAATCATTAAACAAACAGCATTAGAGTTTAATCAGCCATATCAAGAAAGAAGTTTTTTTCAGTTGTGGAAAGAGCATTTTGAATTACTAATTGAAATGGGAAAAAATCCTCATGCAGGGAACAAATTCTTTATAAAACCAGAGAAAACTGAAAATTCTAAAGAAGAAGTTGAAGGAAAGCTAGTATGCTAACACCTGAACACTTTCTTCTGATTATTGCTTGCATCACTTTTAGTGGGATAATTATTGAAAGTATTTATTCAAAAATTTATAAAAAGGGGTGGTATGACTTAGATGATTTCTTCTCAAACATTGGAATCTCTAGCGGGCACCTTTATTGGGGATTAATTATTACTCCAATTATTCTTGGAGGGTATCAATATATATATTTATCTTGGGGGTATAAAGGACTTAGCTCAATCCTTCCGAAATGGGCCTTTCTTATATTAGGTTATTTGTTGACCGATTTTATTGTATATTGGAACCACAGACTTTCTCATCGAATAAATTATTTAATTGCAGGACATATAACTCATCATTCTTCTGAAAACTTTAATCTTTCAACTAGTATTCGCATAAATTGGATTTACAGAGGCTACTCTTGGATAATCTTTACTGTACTTGCATTTATTGGCTATGATCTCAAATATTTTTTACTTTTTCAGACAATTATTAATGCTTACAATGCAATTTGCCATACAAGGTTTCAACTTCCGGCTTTAGGGGTTCTTCGATATATTTTCGTTACACCCACTTTTCATCAAATACATCACTGCAGTAATGATGAGTATTATGATAAAAATTTTGGGGGATCTCTTATTATATGGGACCGAATCTTTGGAACTTTTGCTGATAAAGTTCCAAAGCTAGAGTATAAATTTGGTTTGAAAAGTAATATTAACTCACACGATATTTCATGGTTAAATTATCACTACTTTACTGAGGTGTTTAATAAGTCAGGAAAGAAAGCGACTGTTTTTCTAAAAAATATCTTCAACGTACCGTCAGGGGAAACTCGAAATGTTACAAAGGTAAGTAAAGTGAGAAGGTCTGGTGTTTATATTTTCTCCTATTCTCTTATTGTTGTGATTCTATTTACTTTAGGTGCTTTCTTGAATTCGTACAAAGATTTTCTAAATTGGCGCCTATCGGTATTAAGTGTAGTGGTCTTTTCATTATTTACTTTATACTTACCTGTGATTTTAAATGCTTTGATCCTATTTATAGAAAAAAGTGTGATTAAGCCTTTTAATCATATTTTAGCTTTTTTCCATATTGAGAAACTAAGCAATAGGGGAGAAAAGTAAAATGGAAAATTCTAGAGACTTAATTTTACTAGGCCTAATAGTTTTAATGCTCATAAGTGTTTTGATTGAAGTTTTATATTCATTTTATAAAGGAAAAAAAATATATATACTAGAACAAACGGTTTCACACGTTTTACTAGGTATTGGACAACAAAGTGTAAACTTCTTAGCAACTCCCTTCTTAATGATCATCTACATATATATACAAAAAAATCATGCTTTTTTTGAAATTGATAAATCACTTTATTCATGGATTAGTGTTATTTTACTTTGTGACCTTACGTACTATGTTGCACATAGAGCATCTCATCGCGTTAATTATTTGATTATTGGTCATCAGGCTCATCATCAAGCCAAAGACTATAATCACGCATCTGCTTTTAGGCAAGGCTGGAGTGCCCACTTACTTGTTTTTCCTTTCTATTTGCCATTGGCAATTTTAGGGTTTCCTCTTGAGATGTTTGTCTTAGCTCAGCTAGGAGTTATGTTTATTCAGTTTTTTTCTCACAATGGAATAATTCAAAAAAAACTTGGAATTTTAGAGTATATTTTTGTGACTCCAAATTCACATAGAGCACATCATGGTATTGATGAAAGATACTTAGATAAGAACTGTGGTGGGATGTTGATTGTTTGGGATAGACTGTTTAATACTTATGCTGCTTTTGATGGGGAGATAACATTGGGAGTGAAGAGTAAAGTTAATGAGTTCTCGCCAATCGATGCTAATATAAACTATTTAAAAAAAATTATAATTGTGATGAATAGCAGAAAAAGCATTCGAGGTAAGCTTTCGATCTGGTTCGAAACACCAGAAACCTTAAGTCGAGAATTAAAAAAGCTAAATGTCATAGACTTTCAAGCTGAGAGACATCTTCCAACTTTCAATCTTGAAGTTGCATTTTACCTCTTGATTTCAATCTTACTTATGGGGTATCTCATGTCTTTAGGAAAAAATCTTTATTTCCCAATTAAAGCTTCTCTTGTTTTCATCAACTTGGCCTTTGTAGGGCTAAGTGGCAAAGCATTCTTCAGATATAGAGGGATTAAGGAAACTTTAACTTGGAAAAAATTAAATATTCTTAGATCTTTGCGAGAGGACAAAGTATAGAGAGAGAAAGCCAAAAGTAATCCACGCTTCCATGGCATACAACCTTCTTTCTACGATGAATTCATGCTCTAAGCCTAAAGCATTATTCCATAAAGGACCTTGGACTCCAGCAGGGGCGTAGACAAAAAATACCATATAAAGGGCGGACAAGAAGCCCGTACTTAAAATGAAATAAATAGAGTAGTGAAATATTTTCTTGAACATTATTAATTAGATGACGGTTTCTTGTAATTGTAAAGCTCGAGCCAACGAGATAGTTTATTTTCGACCAAAGAACTGTCTGCTTCATTTATTTTATGAATCGCCCGGTTTTTCCCATGCTTTTGATCAAGGAAATGCTGCATTGTTTTGAGAGTAATATCAGTTAAGTCCAAATTAAACTGTTTGTAGATACTTTTGATAGAGTCAAGGGGAGTTTTTTGTAGGTCATCGAATGAAAGCTCAAAAATATTTTTCTTGGGGATTAATACTTTATATTCTTGATAAAGCTTCATTGATTCATCATAGCTCCAGACAATATTTTCCCTGATATCATTATCTGAAATTGAACTTAGTTTTTGTCCGTCAAATGTTTTCCATAAACGAAGATTAGACTTGAAGACATGATAAGGGTTCCGATGAATATAAATGAACTTTGCCTCAGGGTACATTTCCATGAGCATTTTTATTCGAGCAAGTTGCGGTGGGCTTTTAAATATAAGCTGTTTTTGATCATTCGCAATTGATGTTTTATTTACGATAAGTTGGAAGTTTTGCTTGAAATCTTTATATTCTGAATCTGAGATATCTTTAAAGAAAACTGTTTTGTTGAAAAAATGCTTAAATCGATGAGGGAGAACTTGTCCCCAATTTGAAGCTAAGTAAAAACCAGATGAAACCATTGCAATATCTTCTTCCATTGTCATTTCCATCGTCAAAGGAAGGTTGTGAGCAGGATTTTGTACTCCAAATAGCTTAATTATTCTTGACAGGATTGGACGTAAAAATTTTTCAGAAACAAGAAAGCTATTAACAGCGATGCCTTGGAAGTAATTCATATATCCAAAGTGAGTGTCTTGGAGCAAGAGTTCTTGCAGGTGGGTTGTCCCAGATCTATAGTAGCCTAAGATAAAAACAGGGTCCTTCTCTATCTTGTGATGTTTGATTTTTTTTGTGTATAAAACTTTTTCAGTTAAGCGAAAGACTTCAAAAAGTAAATATTTAAAATAGAAACTAAGAACTCTAGGTAAGTATTTAACTTGAAATCCATGTTTGAAAATTGTTTTTGTGAAGTGAATAAATGGATTCATAAGCTTCTCACTTTTAAAGAATAATTTTTCTGTTTTTTAAAAATTTTATAATAATATCCACAGCTTCTTCTATTGTCGTTTCTTCTGTTTGAATTTCAATGTCGGGAGATATAGGAGCTTCATATGGAGCAGATATTCCTGTAAATGACTTGATCTCTCCTTTCAAAGCCTTTTGATAAAGACCTTTAGGATCTCTTTCTTTGCAAGTTTCAATTGAGGTATTAATAAAGATTTCTATGAACTGGGAGGAAGGCATAATTTTTTTTGCATAGGATCTACTTTCTTCATAAGGAGATATAAATGATGAGATCACAATTAAGCCAGCA
>Ga0114957_1001280_pt1 | contig 28176 bp, 24 predicted proteins | sample BantaG_FD_87175 | JGI IMG/M metagenome (GOLD analysis project Ga0114957, IMG submission 87175) | Marine algal microbial communities from Bantry Bay, Ireland - BantryBay_4 metaG | ecosystem: Host-associated > Algae > Red algae > Unclassified | place: Bantry Bay, Ireland | collected 2014-11-21
GTTTTGGAAGGATTTAGACTGAAACAAATTTTGAAGAGCCCCGTGCGGGAAATTCGCATGCGGGGATCTGTGAGGGTTTTACCTTGCACTAATTATAAAGGTGTGAGGTAATTCTACTCGATGTTTAATTTACTTGCCCTATTAGATGATATCGCAGCCACCTTAGATGACGTAGCAGTTATGACCAAATCTGCTATCCAAAAAACCAGCGCACTTATGTCTGATGACCTTGCCGTCAACGCAGGCGCTGTTCAAGGAGTTATGCCTAACCGTGAGCTCCCAATTGTAAAAGCCATTTTCTGGGGCTCCCTAATAAATAAAGTCTATTGCATTGTAGGCGTTTTAGTTCTTTTGCTTGTATACCCTCCATTAATTAAATGGATATTAATACTAGGCGGCCTATATTTATCTTATGAGGGCGTACATAAAATTCTAGAAAAGCTTTTTCACAAAAAAAACGCAATCATATCAAAACTCAATGCTATCCCCGAAAAGAAAAAAATTAAGGGAGCTGTGCGTACCGACCTCATTTTATCCATTGAAATTATAGTCATTGCTCAAGGCACTGTTGCTAAGGAAGATTTATTAACACAAGTATTGGTTCTTTCAGTAGTCGGTGTTTTGGCATCTATTTTAATATACGGCTTAGTGGCACTCATAGTTAAAGTGGATGACTTTGGTCTTCACTTAATAACGAAAGGCTACAAGAAAATTGGCGCAGCCTTTGTTAGTTCAATGCCTTATATTATGAAAGGCCTTGGTATAGTGGGTACTGCAGCCATGCTTTTGGTGGGCGGCGGTATTTTAGCTCATGCCTTTCACGTTCCCTACTATATAAACATACACATACAAAATTTAATTGTTGGTTTTATTGCCGGCCTTGTAGTGGTTGGGCTTTTTCAGTTGAAAGGGCTTATTGTTAAACCTAAAATGGCCTAATGAAAGCCGCCAAAAATAATACAAGACTATTGAGTCCCCCATATTTGTTATATTTACAATTCACATTTCTAATTTTAATATCAATTATATTCTTGTTATAAAGTGCTATGAAGACTCTTGCATTTTTAATTTTAATATATAATTTCTTTTCTCTAGCTTTAGCACAATCTGGTGGAACTTATGAAAATGAAACTATATACAGTGTCGATAATGTATATATTAACAGCGCCACTAATAAAAAAGTTCATGCGATCGGCACTTTTCATGTCGGAACAAAACCTTATTATAATAGATTAGCTCGGGGAAGCTAACCCAGAAGCTTTTAGCCTGATCGATACAATGAATCATTTTAACTTTACCTATAGAGATAATCTTCTGACAAAATCAATTGATCAATCTTTGAGTAAACCTAGTACTGTCGTTACGCTATGGGGAGGTTTTCATAACCAGGCTATTCATAAATACTTATTAGGCCAGGGCTTTAAACTTGAAAGTAAAATAAAAATAAAATTTATGAGCCGAAAAGAGTCTGCAAAGTGGCCTGGCTTTGATGAAATTGTTGAATCTTTAAAGCTCAAATACGAAGATGCACTTGAGTAGCATTTATAATACCATACTTGAACAATACCTATCTACCTTCTACTCAACTCTAATTATTATTATCCACGCGCAGTTGCGTTGACGCTGTGTGCTCGCGTAGCGACACATCGCGGGCTGGAGCTTGTCTGAGCATGGGTAATAACAATTAGAGTTGAGTAGAAGGGTGTTTAGCAGGTAGCTTGGAGTATTCGCGATAAAGATCCTTCGGCTAAAGCCTCTGGAAGACGGCAGGGTCACTTATATGTTTTAGCCTACAAGCAAAGTTTATTAATTTTTTTGACTACTTCTATTGGGTTGGTGGCAGTGACAATGGGGCGGCCTATTACTAATGAAGAGGCGCCCATCGCCAAAGCTTTATCAGGAGTCATCACTCTTTTTTGATCGCCAGCATCAGCACCTGCTAACCTCACCCCGGGTGTGACTATATAAGTTTGAGGAAACTTTTCTTTTATAACTTTAGCTTCAAAAGGCGAGCACACAAGGCCTGTGATGCCTGCATCAGTAACTTGTTTCACTAAATTAATAATGATTTGCTCTATGGAGTTTTCTTGCCAATGAACTGGTTTATTATTTTCAGAAAAACTTGTTAACACAGTCACGGCTAAAATTTTAAATGGTCTAATTTTATTAAGTTCGGACTCTAATCTAGCTAACTCTGTTAAGGCCTCTGGCCCACAGGCGGCGTGAATAGTTGTAAAGCTGGCACCTAAATCAAAAGCTGCTCTTACAGAACTAAGCATTGTGTTTGGAATGTCGTAAAATTTATGATCAATAAACAGTGGAGCCAGTTGTGCAATTTTTAAGGAAAACTCTTTGCCGTACCTAAGTAAAAGTCTTGGCCCTAATTTAAAGCCACCGACATGGCTCTTGAGGTTGTTTGCAATATCTAAAATTTTATTTGGATCATCTAAGTCGAGAGCTACAAAATAAGGTTGTTTTAATTTCAAGTTCCTTCCTTATATAGATTTAACAAAAATTATCTTAGCGTGAAAAAGATCCTTCGCTTCGCTCAGGATGACGGAGACTTAGTTTTTGTTCTCTTCAAGCCAATTGTACACAAACTCCGTCACCTTCTCAACAGATAATTTATGAACTGTACCTGTTTTTCTTTCTTTCACTTCTACTTCGTTATTTTCTATACCGCGCTTACCAATAGTTATTCTTAACGGCATACCTAATAAATCGGCGTCTTTAAATTTAAAGCCCGGACGCTCTTTACGATCATCTAATAAAACTTCAACTGACTTGTTTGTCAGATCTTTGTAGATATTTTCAGCGGCAGTATTAACCTCTTCGTCTTTAGGGTCTAAGTGACAAATATGAACTTGAAATGGAGCCAAAGAAATTGGCCATATAATCCCGTTATCATCGTGGTTTTGCTCGATAGCTGCCTGTAAAGTTCGAGTCACACCCATACCGTAACAACCCATCTCGATGTCTTGCTGACGGCCATTATTATCTAAATACTGTGCCTTCATACTTTTAGAGTACTTCGTGCCTAAGTAAAAAATATGACCCACCTCAATTCCTCGAATAGCTTTTAATGCCCCGGAGCCTTCAGGGTTTTTATCACCCTCCTTAGCTAACCTAAAATCAGATATGGCTTCTGGCTTGTAGTCCCTGCCATGATTTATATTTTTTAAATGAAAATCATCTTTATTGGCACCAACAATATAGTTTTTAAGTGCAGCCACACCATTATCTAAATAAATCGGTATATCTAAACCCACTGGCCCGCAACTTCCCGGGCTGGCTCCAGTTAATTCTTTTACTTCGCCGTCATGTAATAACCTTGGCTCAACAGATAATTTAAAGTAATTTTTTAATTTAATTGGGTTAACTTCATCAGAGCCACGAAGTAAAATAGCCACTGGCTTATCTTTGTCCTTAGGTTTTTTGGCTTCAATCATATAATACATTGTTTTAACTAATTCAGACTCCGGCACTCCTGTGCTTTTACTTAAGTCGGCAATAGTTCTTAAACCCACTGTTGCAAATTCTTCATTTGGAAGCTCTTGGACTGAAGAGTTGTCAACAGGGTTCATATCAATGGCAGGGCAAATTTCAGCGTTAGCTGCAAAGTTACCATCTTCAGAAACTAACAATGCATCTTCACCACTATCGGCTAACACATGAAACTCTTGAGATAAATCTCCACCAATACCACCGGAATCGGCCTTCACTCCCCTATAAGTTAGCCCCATACGAGTAAAGATTCTATTGTATGTTTCTTTCATAACTTCGTAAGATTTTAATGCTGACTCTTTATCTATATCAAAACTGTAAGCGTCTTTCATGATGAACTCACGACCACGCATTAAACCAAAACGTGGCCTTATTTCATTTCTGTATTTAGTTTGAATTTGATAAAGATTTATAGGCATATTTCGATAGCTTTTTAAGTCTCTACGAATGTAGTCAGTTATAACCTCTTCATGTGTGCCACCTAAGCAGTGCTCACGGTTATTCCTGTCTTTTAATTTTTGTAATATATCATGCGTTGAGTCCCAGCGGCCTGTTTCATCCCAAAGCTCTTTTGGCTGAACCATTGGCATAAGCACTTCGGTGCAGTCTTTAGCGTTAAGCTCTTCTCTGAGGATATTTTCAATTTTTCTAATTACTCGCAGGGCTAAATTTCCGTAAGTAAAAATCCCAGAAGAAAGTTTTCTGATGTAACCACCACGCATAAGTAGCTTATGGCTTGGAATTTCTGCATCAGCAGGATCATCTTTTAGGGTATATATAAATGTTTTGCTCCACTTCATACTTCAATTCCATATAGTTTAATTTTTCTGTGTAAATAACTACGCTCAAGCCCAATGGTTTCAGCCGTCTTACTTATGTTACCATCATTTTCAGTGATTTTTCTAATCAAAAATTCTTTTTCAAATTGAGCCCTGGCTTCACGAAAGGTTTTATCAGAAGGAATACCGCTAACAATATTATTCATCATTGGTAACCCAGCATACTTTAAGTCATGAACTTCAATGCTATCATTGGGAGTAAGTATATAAACTCGCTCCACAAAGTTTTTAAGCTCTGTGATATTGCCTGGCCAGTCGTACTGCGCCAAAATAGTTAATGATTTTTCAGAAAAAGTTTTATAAAGCTCTCCACCTTGTTGAATAAACCTTTCTCCAAAGTGACCCGCTAATAAAGCTATGTCTTGCTTCTTATCTTTTAAGGCCGGTAAATTGATCGGCACAGTATTTAGCCTATTATAAAAATCTTCTAAAAACTCACCACTAGCTACTTTTTCTTTAATATTTATACTGCTTGAAGCTATGACCCTCACATTGATTTCGTAGGCCTGTTTACCACCAAGCCTTGTTATTGAACTTGATTTTAAAAAGTCTAATAATTTTTTTTGCGTCTCCAAATTAAGGTAGCCCACTTCTTCTAAGAAAAGTGTACCTCTATGAGCAAGCTCAAGCTTCCCTTTTTTACTAGTTTCGGCGCCTATGAAAGCGCCCTTTTCATGACCAAAGAGTTCAATATCAACAAGGTCAATAGGAACAGAGCGGCAACTCACTTTAACATACGACTGCCCGGCCCGATCACTCAAGTAATGAATATTTTGAGCCACAAGCTCTTTACCACAGCCCTGGTCACCATTAATCAATACCCATGACTCTGTTGCTGAAATTCTTGATATCAACTGCTTTAAGCTTTTCATTGAAGGACTATTACCAATTAAAGCAAAGTTTTTTCTCAACCTATTTAGTAAAGACTGCTTCTCATTTTTTTCTTCTTGGTAACTAAGTATGTTACCTATTAAAATAGAAACCTTGTCCATAGAGATCGGCTTTTCAATAAAGTCCCACGCGCCTAGTTTAGTTGCTTGTACAGCGGTTTCGATAGTTCCGTGCCCAGACATTATAATAAACTGAACATTAGGAAATTCGATACGAGATTTTTTTAAAACATCTAGACCGTCAAGATCACCAGGCATCCAAATATCTAACAAAACAATATGAGGCCTAAAAATACTTATGGCTTTCAAACCATTTAAGCCATCCTCGGCAGACTCGACAGAAAAGCCTTCGTCTTTTAAAGAGTCAGTGAGGACCTTTCTAATAGCTGGCTCATCATCAACAACTAATATTTTAATATTTTCATTTCCCATTTTCACCCTCAACTTAAGTTTTTATCGACCGAGTCTAATACTGGTAACTCAATTTTAACTTCTAGCCCACCACTGTCAGATCTTTTAGCAGCAATGGTACCATTATGATCTTCGATAGTCTTCTTAACAATTGCTAAGCCTAGCCCAGAACCATCTTTTTTAGTAGTCACATAAGGCTCAAATATATGAGCAAGAACTCCAGATGAAACTCCTTCGCCGTTATCTGAAACTAGAATCTTCGCTAGATTTTTATCTTCTAAATATTGAGTAGAAATATCTACCTTTAAGTTTTTAGAATTCATACCGGCTGAAAATGAGTTGTCTACCAAGTTTGTGATTACTCTTTGCATTTGCCTTCTATCAAAATAAAAGTTTGGCAAGCTATCGTCAGAAGTAAAGTTAAAGCTTGCATCTTTATGTGCCTGCCTAAACAAGCTCAATGACTCATCAATTGCTAAGTTTAAATTATTAGATTTAAGCTCTGGCTTAGGCAACCTAGCATAAAGACTAAACTCATTCACTAGACCCTTAATATTATCAACTTGATCAATGATTGTGGAAGTACAGTCTTCAAAGGCTTGATCATTTACTTTAGCAGAGAATTTTTTATGTAAGCGCTGGGCAGAAAGCTTGATTGGTGTTAATGGGTTTTTAATTTCGTGAGCAATTCTTTTTGCAACTTCTCGCCAAGCGGCTGTTCTTTGAGCATTTACTAAAACTGTTAAATCATGAAACACTAAAACTCTTCCAAGTTCATTTTGGTTTTCATCTTTTAACAATGAAAGAGTTAACTGCAAGGGAACCATTCTGCCGGCAATGGGCATTTGAACCTCTTTTTCTACATGGCTTTTTCCAGTTTTATTTAAAGTACGCAGCATTTGCTCTAAAATTTTTGCTTTATCGGGGCTTAAAACATCTGATACATGATTGCCAATAAATTCAGCAGATGTAACTCCTAGTATTATAGAAGCATAATCATTTAACATTGTTATGATCCCATCATTATTAACAGAAACAACACCTGTATTTACGTTTTCAAGTACAACCTGTAAGTACCTACTACTTTCATCCAACTGATTAAGTGTGTTTTTAAGGTCTAAATTAGCTTGATTAATTTTATTTTGATAAGCCTCTAAATCTTCAGACATAATATTAAAATTAGAAACTAGCTGATTGATTTCAGGGGATGTAGCTCTCACTTCTACTTTTTTATACTTACCCTTAGCAATACCTGTGGCTGCCTCAGAAAGGGAAACCAGAGGAATACTTAAGTGCTTAGCTAAGTAAAAACCAAACCATGTAGCAAAAAGTAAAATCGTCATTGTCATTAATACTAAAATAATTAAATAAATAGATTTAAGCGGATAAGCAATTGTATTTGTATCTTTAAAGTTCTCATAGGCTGAGGCGATATCATCCATTTTAGATATTAGTGAAAGTGGCACAAAGGTAGACACTACAACAGCCCCTTTTTTACCATCTATTAAAGATGGTACGATAACTCGAATCAAGTTACCTTTACCGAAATGATAAATAGTACTGGAGTCTAAGCGCTCACTCACTCCTTTTTTTCTAAACTCTAAGCTTACAGGTGGTACATCAGGAATTGAATCAGCCAATGAAGAAACTAAAGTTCGATCACCCCAGAGGCCATCATAGTACTCGACAGTTCCTAATTGATATCTTTGTAACTGCTGTGCTAAGTGAAGTTTAATATTATTTTTATCTTCGAGTCTCTTTAAACTTTTAGATATAATCTCGGCAAAGTGATAGTTTTTCTCTTTTGAATCAATGAAGTAAGTATTTGTTATTTCAAGAGAGCTTTTAAGCACCCCCATCATTTTATGGTTAAACCATTTTTCAAAACTATTATTAATGTAAAATACAGAAATAAGAAACATAAGTGCTGTGGGAACAAAACTAAAACCCACGAAGGCTGTTATTAGCTTTGCTTTTAGTGACTTAGAAGTAAAACCACTTTCTTTTGTGGTAAAACTTTTAGCAATATTTCTAAATAAAAAGAAAATTAATATTAAAAATAATATTATATTAAAATTTACTAAACCAAAGAAAAATATTGAATACATGAATGGTAAGCTTTGGCTAATACCAAACAACTTAAACTCAACCCAAGTCAGAAATAAAAATAAAAGACCAATTGAAAAAATTAAAAAATACTCTCTTTTTCTTTTCTTATTTTCCTCAATAGGATCAGAGTATTTTAAATCTTTTTCGCTCATTCCGTGTTGGCCTTACTGATTTGTAAATTAAAAGTTTCTAATTAATTGATTTTTTTAAATTTAACATACTAATAACTACTTCTGCAGCCTCTTGACCTTTATCGCCGTGGTTACCACCACATCTGTCTAAGGCTTGTGCTAAATTCTCTGTTGTTAGTACTGCTTGTGCAATGGGCTTTTTGGTTTGAAGCTGAATATGAGTACAACCACGCTCAATACCATTGCACACATACTCATAGTGTGTAGTTTCCCCACGAATAACTGCACCTGTAGCAATGGCCGCATCGTAACCACTGTCAAAGGCTAACTGTATTGCTAGGGGAATTTCTAATGCACCTGGCACGTGAAAGATCTTAATATTTTTTTTTGGTAAACCAAGGGCAATAAGTTTTTCTTGAGCACTGTCCGTTAGTTTTTGCGTAATATTTTGATTAAACAAAGCTTGGATAATGGCTACTTTCCACGAGCCATCAATACTCAAACTTTCTTTTGAAATTTGACCTACGACACCCACTAATGGACCACCTTATCATCAGTAGTAAAATCTTTTGTCACTTTATGGATCTGACCTTGCTTAGACAGGCTCATAGTTTCAGTAATAGTTAAGCCAAAACCATTTAGGCCCACAAGCTTTGATTCAGGCTTACTAGTAATTAAACGTATATCTTTAACTCCAAGTGATCTCAAAATTTGGGCACCAACACCGTAGTCTCTTTTTTCCATATCAGCTTTGGATATATCCGGATTGCTATCATCATTAGTAATATAAACAAAAACACCGCACTCTGATTGGTTTAATAACTCAAGAGCTATATTTATTTTTGAATCTTTTTTTGCCGGCTCACTAAATACATCGCTTAAAACGTTTTGTTTTTGCACACGCACAGTTGTTATTTTACTTTCAAGAGGGCTTCCTTTAACAAAAGCATAATGGAGTTTATTATTTAGTTTATTAACAAAAGTATATAACTCGAAGTCTTCACAAAGCTCAGAGCTGAAAGGCTCTTTATTAACAATTTCTAAAAAACTTTCATTTTGAATTCTGTATTCAATTAAATCAGCTATAGTGCCCATTTTTATATTATGAGTTTTGGCAAACTCTTTAAGTTCAGGTACTCTTGCCATTGTACCGTCTTCGTTCATAATTTCACAAATTACAGCTGCTGGTGTAAGTCCTGCAAGCCTAGATAAATCAACACTAGCTTCAGTGTGACCAGCTCTTTTCAACACGCCACCATCTTGAGCACGAATCGGGAATATATGCCCTGGCATAATAATATCTGAAGCCTTAGCGTTTGGGTTAGCTGCTACTTTAACTGTGTGTGATCTATCTGCCGCTGATATACCTGTCGTAATTCCAGTGGAGGCTTCTATGCTTATTGTAAATGCTGTTCCGTTAGGAGAAAGGTTACTGTGATCACTAACCATTAAAGGTAAACCAAGTTGTTTTATTTTATCAGAAGTTAAGGTTAAACAAATTAAGCCTCTTGCTTCTTTAGCCATAAAGTTAATTAATGCAGGAGTTACAAAATCAGCAGCTAAAATTAGATCACCTTCATTCTCGCGATCCTCGTCATCAACTAAGATCACCATTTTACCCATTTTATAATCTTCAACTATATCGCTTATATTATGCATAACTGCCCTTGCTCGTGATTTCTAAATCACCTTTAAATATTTCTTTTAATTGTAAATTCTCAATACTGCTATTTTCTAAAAAATTAACTACAGCCCTAGCCATATAATCAAACTCAACATTTATTTTTTGACCCTCAATTATATCTGCTAAGTTAGTAACTCTTAAAGTCTCTGGTATTAAACAAACTGCAAAGTAATCACTGGTAACTTCGTTAACTGTTAAACTAACACCATTTAAAGTTACGCTGCCCTTTTTCCAGATTAACTTCTTGAAGCTATCGAGCATAGACACCTTAATAATCAAGCTATCACCCTCAAAATTTTTAGAGCTCACCTCTGACACATAATCCACATGCCCTGTCACCCAATGACCATGTAGGCGGCTATCCACTTTTAGGGCCCTCTCTAAATTTATCTTTTTATTTAATAAGGATGTCTTGGACCAGCCTGTCACCTGAATAGTTTCATGAGCGATGGTAAATTGAATTTGGGATTCATCAAACTTTTCAACAGTTAGGCAAATGCCATCAATAGATATGCTGTCCCCAACTTTTAAATCATCAAAATTACTTGGTTTTTCTATATTAACAACGAGCTGGCCATTGCTCTCAACGATCGACTTGATTATTGCAGTGGTTTCTATGATACCTGAAAACACGGTTTATCCTTTAAACTCAGCTATTTGGCCCTTGTAAGGCGGCTTGTTTTTTCGCAAATTAACGGGATTCGTCATAAATAGCAAGAAAATAGCTTAAATACCCATTAATTAAGGATTTTAAGGCTTTTTGGCACCTCTAATGCATGAATTAATTATATAGGTGGAAATTAGTGGTAATTCTCACCTCAGATCAAAATAAATAGACCTAAATGTCATGAACTTAATGGCCCAGTGACATTTTAGAGCCTATTTTAAAAAGGGAAGTAAATGAGAACACTCAATTTTATAAAAATGACTATGGCCGTAGCTATTTTACTGGGACTGACTTTTATTAGCTCAGCAACTTTTGCTGAGAGCACACTTGAAGAAAGAGCCCAGTGCATTAAGGGTAGTGTTAACGAAACTGAACTTGCCATCCAAAAACAACTTTCTACTTTTGCAAAATATCTTGAAAAAAAAGCATCAAAGGCAATTGAGCCTATTACTAAAAATAAAAACTTTGAATTCACAAGTAAAACAGGAAAAGTTCTAGGTAAAGAATTAGGCCGATTTGGTTATTCAACAAAAATTACTTTTTACAAATATATTAGAAAGCATGGAATTAAGATAAAGTTAAAAGTTCCGCTAGATTTCGACCTGACACAAAAATTACTTGAAAAGCTAATTAATGTGGATGGCTCAAGAGTTAAGTTTACTGCCAAATATGTTATTGATATTGACCCTGATTTAAGAACTGGTCATATTTACAGAGACGACTCACTTATTTTTACACCTCAACTCACGATCTCAGAGCTTATTAAAAATTTTACAGCAACAGGAACTTTAAGCACCTCATACACTTACACACTTACAAGAAGACATTTAGGCCATAAAAAAGATGATAAGTTTGATAAGTTTGATGAGTTTATTCAACCAATTAGAACAGTGCTTCGAGGCCGTCCTGTATTTTTTAAAAAACGCTGCAATGAAAGTCGCCTCGGTTATATAGCTAACCTCAAAAATAATTTAGATATACCCAGCTCATACGATAAATTAAACGATTTTATGATGATTGATGACACACTTACATTTCAAAAGAGAATGGTTGTTTCACCTGGGCTTAGTATTGGTAAACTTACATCTGCTCTTAAAACTGGAGCTAGTTTTGGTAGCTCACGCGAAGTTAGTCTAAATAAAATTGTTCATAAAACTCAACAGACAAATAACCCCTACCCAATATACCACATTAAGACCTTTCTTGATTCAGTTGATACCTCTTTTGCCTTTGACGCCTCAACTAATGCAGGTGCCTTTGAAACTACACTTGTCGGTTGGAAACAACTCAACAAAGCACTACTTAAACCACTCAGACAAAAATTATTAAAATTAACTATTGGAAATAGAAAACAGCTTACATTTTTAAACTCATTTTTTATCTCTTTAGATGACCCTAAATTCCAAGCAGCACCTGAACTCATACAAAACATAAAAACTGTCTATGATGAGTTTATGGAAAGTTATTTTATTCCTAAATGGACTAATATTAAAGCTACTAACTCCCTGCTTTATAGCTTAAATAAAGATGATAGTCGCAAAGAACATTTGCGGGAAATATTACTAGGTATTATAAAACCAATTCAAGATGCCTCAATAGAAGCGAAAGAAGTTACTGATCGGCTAGGTATTCCTGTTAATAATGTTAATGATCCAACTTGTAATCATTTAAAATTATACCCTTTAACTAATTATTTCTCTGGAACAAAGGATTTAAAAGAATCATTTATGTCTTTTATGGTGGCTGTCCCTAAAATTGCGGGCTTTAGGTACTCACAAAGAGGAAAGGATAATTTTTATGAGTTTAAAGACGATAATGGCAACCCACAGTATTTTTTTCAAGCAGTACTTAATTTACAAACTAAAAATAACTTTTTACTTACAAAGCAAACCAAATACAGACAAACTTACCTTCTTGCCGAAGCAGGAGCGAACGAAAGTATTATAGAGTTTAAAACTCTCGGTTTTAACTTTGAACTTAATGATACCAATTTTTATTTCTGGAATAAAAATAACTTCAGAAATGAAATTGAAAAAATTATTCCTGTTGGTAGACTAAAAAAAGATATTGATACTGAATTAAAGTTAATAGAGCCATATATCAAAAACAACTCTGCGTATTTAGGGTACAAATACCTATTTACTCAGCCTGGCTTTAGGCACTTACAAAATTTAGTTACAACCGAAGCCAACAAAGGCAACTACAACTATATATATAAACTATTAAAAGCTTGCATGAATAGAAAAGACCTAAACTATAAGAATAAAATACCATGTATAAGCCATTTGCCTCAGTTCAGAGATTACATCCGCTATAAGCGAAATGGCGGCGGCTATTTTGATGAGACTAAAATGCCTGCAGGCGGTGGTGTTATTTATCAAAACTTTCCAGCAGTTGATAAAGTCATTAAAACTATTGCAACCAAACTTACCTTTATTTTACTTGATAATAAAGATTACTACCAGCATGTAGATAAAGTGGGCAACCAAACTAAAAGAATGTTTTATAAATCCAAGTATTTTAAACTCACTAAAAAGAAACGCTTTGCTACTGTTAACAATGCAAAATATGCCCTTTTTAAATCTCTTGCTGGTGTAAAGTTATTTGATTTTACTATTCGTAGCATCCAAGGAGAAGAGATAGTTTTTAGGGACGTGGCCCCAGTATTTTTAACTTATCTAATGTTTTACAGTATGGATGGGAGCGATCACAACTCAATGTATATAAACGACACTAAAGTTAATGAGTATTTATACTTTTATGCGCAATTTAGATCTCCCGAAGATAATATAGAAAGACATGTGAGGCAAAAAGACTGGTCAGTTAAAGAAATGAAAGAGTTTAGTACAAAATTGGATAGATCCACTAAAAAGATTTTGCAAAAAGTAAACTTTTTTGAGTTTAATTTTAATAATGTTCTAAATAACCAACTTATGTGTGACATGAAAAATGAAGATGACGACACAAATGAAAGGATACGTCTTGTTGATTAAAAAAACTCTAGCTTTCCAACAAAGAGCCTAGAGTGTATAAAATTTACCCTAAACTACTAATTTAACTTGAGTTTATATCAATAACTACTATTGAAATTGACAAAAAGCCTCCTACTGAAGTAAAAACCTTTGCAAGGTGGGCTATGTCTAATAAACAATTTTATGTTTCTACATTTTACTTATTTAAACCTATTGAGGACTTAAACTCTACGCAGGAGCGAATTGAGTCCTGGGGTGAGAGCAAGCGAATTAAAGGCCTATTCATTTTGGCAAGTGAAGGGATCAACTCTACGTTTTCTGCCCCATCAAAAGAGGCCTTAAATAGTGCCGAAAAGTTTTTTAAAACTTTATTTAATAGTCAAAACATAGATTTCAAACATTCTTTTTCAGAAAAGCAACCTTTTAGAATTTTAAAAGTAAAACAACGCCCTGAGATAGTTACACTCAATACTCCAGACTTAGTTCCTAAAAATAAAAAGGGTCATCATTTAACTCCTACAGAATGGAATAACGTTTTAAAAAATGAACAAGACATATTACTTATTGATACTCGTAACTGGTATGAAACTCATCTTGGTAAATTTAAAAACGCTGTCGATCCTAATATCGAAGTATTTACCGACTTTCCTAAGTACATTAAAGAGCAAGACATACCCAAAGATAAAAAAATACTTATGTACTGTACTGGTGGTATTCGCTGCGAAAAAGGTCAGCTTGAGCTCAACAAAATGGGGTATGAAAATGTTTACCAACTTGATGGCGGTATTTTAAAATATATTGAAGAGTACCCTAATGATGAGTTCGACGGTGAATGTTTTGTATTTGACCACAGAGTCGCCGTAGACCAAGACTTACAAGTAACCAAAAAGTATAAGCTTTGCCCCCATACAGGCCAACCTGGAACCATTGAAATCATATGCGTGCGCTGTGATAGCCCCGCTCTTCTTGCCAAAGAAATTAAGGACGATCCTATAAAAAGTATCACATGCTCTAAAAACTGTGCCTACCACTGGTCAGCACGCCCAGGAAAGAAAGGGCCTAAACAGACACTTGAGTTTAAGCAGTAATTATATTTCTTTTTCGTAATGTTTATTCTGTAGCACCGAAAGCTTGTAATACATCTGCCTCAGTCATCATTTTAGTTTTATTAGTGAATTCATAATTTTCAGGTTTGTGGTCTACAAAAATTTGTGTCATAAATTTTAGTTCAGACTGATTATCTAGCAAACATAGCGGAGCACTCCAAAATTTATTATCTTTTAATTTATAATAAAGATGAGTCCCACAATTACTACAAAAACCTCTTTCGGCCCAATCACTGGATGAAAAAGTACTTATAGCTGATTCATTTTTAAATTTTACACCACCTGAAGCCTCAACGGCCAAGGCTGGACCGCCACCCCAACGACGGCATATAGAGCAGTGACATGAGTCCAAGCTATTAGACTCCAATGACATTGAAAATTCAACTTCTCCTCACAAGCACTTACCATTCGATGTCATAAGCCTCCCTAATTTGCATAATTAACAATAACTCTAGCTTATTTTTTAGATTGTCACTCTTAAATTTATTGATATTTGGTGTCGTTGCCTTGATACTTCAACTGATATGATACTTATTTTAATGGACTTAGATTTTAATAAATATGCCAATTTTTAAAGGATTTTAAGGTTGAACATTGAGACCTACTTAAAAAATAAAGAGCGCTTTAATAGCTCTTTACCTAAATACAAGACTCGTTGTCGTAATTGTTGGCAGCCCGTGGACACTTGTGTTTGTTCTATAGCCAAAGCCTTTGACCCCAACATTACCTTTGTAATACTCACCCACCCTGTTGAAGCTAGCAAGCGCATCGCCACAGGACGGCTGGCTTATACTTGCATAAAAAATTCTGTATTTATACGTGGCTATAGTTTTTTATATAATACTACAGTTGATAAACTTATCCATGATGAAGGTAACCAATGCTTCGTACTTTACCCTGGCCGCCAGTCACATGACTTAAGTACAACCAGCTTAAGTAAAAAAAAGAAAGATTTTTCAATTAATAAAAAAACAGTTGTTTTTGTTATTGATGGCACTTGGGGCAATGCCAATAAAATGTTAAGGCTTAGCCCTAACCTAGCAACACTTCCAAAAATTTGCTTCACCCCTAAAAAACAATCTAATTTTAGAGTCCGGCAGCAACCAAAAAGCTTTTGCCTATCAACACTTGAGGCCATACATGAAATTATTGAGCTCTTAGGCGAGACACGTGAGTTTAACTTAAATAGTAAAAAACACGATAGCTTACTTAAAGTCTTTAACTATATTGTAGAGGATCAACTTAAGAAAATTGAAAAGTATAAAGAAAATAATGATGGAAAGCTTAACCCGCGCAGCAGTTTAATTAAAAAAAGGAAACGCTTTAAATAAGCCTATACTGACTTCGAATTTTCTTCTAGTTTTTTGTAAAGGTCAGCAAGCATAGATTTACGCTCTTCCACTTTTAAAGGGCGATTGCCATCAGGATAATCTTTCACCATCCCCTCTGGGATTTCTAATAAAAACCTAGATGGAGCTACTGGCTTTAATTGACCGTAGCGCTTTCTAGTTTCAGCTTTTGTAAGTACTAAATGCTTTTTAGCCCGAGTTAAGCCCACATAAAAAAGCCGGCGCTCTTCATCAATGTCTAAACCTAAAGTTTTGTGCGGAATGATATCTTCTTCACAGCCCACTAATAAAATAACAGGATATTCAAGCCCTTTACATGCATGTAATGTCATAAGCTGTACTTTATTTTGGTTTTTTTGATCGCTGGCCTCTTCCATTTGATCTCTTAAAACCATGGAGTGAATAAACTCTTGTAATGTTTTTTGTGAGTGCCCAGCCTTATTTACAAAACCATCAAGTACACGGGATAAAATTTCAACGACAATCCATTTTTTATGCCCTATTTGAGGGTCTTTATAGTTTGAATATACGAGTGTCTTATAGCCAATTTCATCCAAGAAAGTTAATAAATTTTGCCCTAAAGTTTTATCATTTTTTAATAACAACATAACCCTTAATTTTTTAATAATCTCTAAAAAATCAACAACCCCTTTATAGGGCTTTGGCGATTGTTCTACTTTATAGGTGTAAACACAATCTTGAAAGTTCATTCCTTTTTCTTTTGAGCGCTCAACAAAAAACTCAATAGTTTTAGCGCCGATTCCCCTCGGAGGGTTATTAATTACTCTCCTCAGTGCAATTTCATTACTTAAAAAAGCGCACTGGATATAAGCCAAAATATCTTTTACTTCACTACGATCAAAAAATGCCGTACCACCTGTAATTTTATAATCAATATTACCGCGTCTCAAATCACCCTCAATGAGACCACCCTGACTGTTTGACCTATACAAAACGGCTATGTCTTTAAAGTTAAAACCTTTGCGAACAAAGTGGTTAATTTGACTTACAATTTCAGCTGATTCTTCCTCTTCATTAGCATAGGTAAATAACTCAGGTATTTCGCCTATGCCATCATGCCCTTCCGCCTTTAAAACTTTGTCATGCCTATTAGTATTTTTCTGGATCACACTGTTAGCCACACTTAATATTGAAGATGTAGACCTGTAGTTTCTCTGTAGTCTTACAACATTACAAGGTGCAAAATGCTTAGGGAAGTTCAATATATGGCTGATCACAGCCCCACGCCAACCATATATGGACTGATCGTCATCACCAACCACTGTAATATTATTATGCCCAGCTACGAGTTGATTAATTAATTTCATTTGAATACTATTTGTGTCTTGAAACTCATCAACCATTACTTGTAGAAACTGTTTTTGATAAGACTCTAATACAAGTTCGTTGTCTCTAAAAATTTGTATGGGTAATAAAAGTAAGCCATCAAAATCTACTACCCCAAGTAGCTTTAGCTTCAATAAATATTTTGGCAATAATATCTGGACAAGCTCTAAATCGGCATCACTTGTGTCAGAGTCCCTAACCTTGGTTTGTCCACGACTTCGCCAATCAGACATAATTGATAAAATTTTATCTAAATTCACTGAATCTTTATCATAGTGATTAATATCTTTTAAAAATGCTTTCAAAATTGCTTTAGAATCACCAGCATCTATGATGCCAAAATTTTTAGGTAACTCAACTAAGTTGTAATGATTTTTTAAAACTGATACACCAAAAGAGTGAAAAGTTCCAGCCCATATTTTTTTAGATTTTTTACCAATTTTATCTGTAACTCTTTCTTTAAGCTCTTTAGCTGCCTTATTTGTAAAAGTTAATACTAATACTTGATCAGGGCGAACAATTTTTTCTTCGATAAGGCGGCCTGTCCGAGTCACAAGTACAGTGGTTTTGCCAGTACCAGCTCCAGCTAAAATAAGTTGTGGACCATAATTATGTAATACCGCCTCAACTTGCTCTGGGTTTAACCCTTCTAACCACTGACTCATTGGTACCTTTAGATTAAAAAGTTTTTAATTAAGCTAACTTCATCATTATTTAGCTCAAAAGTTTCTATATTATTTAAATTAGACTTCATTCTTTGAATATTAGTAGTCCCAGTAAGGGGTAGCATTTTAATTTGTTTAACAAACCTAAATATCACATCCGCAGATGTGACATTATATTTATTAGCTAGCTCTGATATTTTTTCAGATTGCCAAACCTCTTGGTTCGCCGTTAATAATGAAAAGCCTTGGTAGGTAATATCATGTTCTAGGCAAAAGTTATGTACCTCGTGGTCCCAAGCTCTATTGGCATAACATCTATTTTGTACAAATTTGGGCTTTACACTTGCCTGTTCATAAAACTTTTTTAAATGGACTATGCTTACATTACTTAAACCAATTTTTTTAACTTTACCCTGCCCTACTAACTCTTCCATTGCTTGCCAGATCTCTAAATCTTCATCACCCACACGATCTTGATATAATGGACCATGTATAAGGTAAGAGTCTAGGTAGTCTGTGTGCAAGTTTTTCAAGCTGCTGTTAAAAGATGAAAGTGTCTGCTCAGTGAAGCTATCTTCCGGGTTGTAAGGAAGTCTGTGATCTTGCCCGGCAACATGAGTAAACTTAGACTGAAGAAACAAAGTTTTGCGATCTAGGCCATCATTAAATAGTTTTTTTAAGGCCTCACCCATATAGTCTTCACGGTAATGTTTTTTTTGGTTAGCTGTATCAAATGAAGTGAAACCAGCTTCAATGGCATCAGTAACTAGCTTAGCAGTGTCTTCTTTTTTCCAAGCAGTACCATAGATAAAGTTTGCAGCACCTGACATTTAAATCCCCCCTGAGGTGATGGTATTTTTACCCTATATTCATAGCTCAAACCTCTAAAATGTGCCGCGTTAAATATTAGCCCTATGTAACTGTTCATTTTTACTTATAACAATTCATAAATACTACCTCATTAACCCCTAAAGGCTCTACTGAGCACTTCAATGCCCACCTATTGATGCGTATAAAATAATCACATATCAGCCGACAGAATACTGTCATACATATGGCTATAAACTCACAGACCAGTGACATTCAAAGTTATTAAAATTGTAAGATCTTAGTACTTCCCTACGTTATATATTATGTTCCGGCCTTTCTTGTAATGGACTGCAAGAAAGGCCTTGAGGTGGCCAAAGCCTTTAGTTAATAAATGTATTTACATTAGTATATGGAGAAAGATATTCAAAAAGTATTCCTGAAGTATTAATCAAAACCCAAAGTAAGATTAACGGTATTCCAACATCAATAAGTGGTCTTGAAAAGTTTGGTATTATCCCACCCATAAAAATTAGCTTTAATATAACAACCATAACTAAAGAGGCCGAGCATAAAATTGCCACTTGCGCTACTAAGGTTTGATTAAGCGTTAAGGCCCAATAAGCTAAAGCTAAAATAGAGCCTGCATGTAATATTTTAATAATAATATTTTTTTTACCAATCGCTAAGCTATATAACAGAGAAAATAAAATATTTAAAACTGCCGATAGGCCAACTACAAATATTGAGTTCGTATTAAATTGATTTCTAAATAAAAAGAATATTAAAACATTCAGCGCGATGAGCTGGTGCAAGTACCTCAATCTTTTGCCAATAAAAAATAAGAGGAATAAACTGGCAAAAACTAAGGTCAGTGCATTAAAAAAATCTTGTGGCGGATAACTAGGCATACCGACAAGGTAATACATAATGCCCGCTAATAAAAAACTATAGAGTACACGTGAAATATTAACAAAAAAATGAGAGGCCTCTATGGTTCTGAAAAATATTGCAAATCCAAATACAAAAACAAAGGGCGCAAGTAGTACCATAAAGTTTGAGTCATATATATACTCTTGAATATTCATACCTAATTTTAAGTTTAAATATTATTTATAGTCAACTCACCTTGAAATCTAATTTTCCATTTTTTAGCTCAATAACTAAAGCATCATCAGCCCCAAGTTTTCCACTAATAATTAAGTTGGCTACAGGGTCTAATACATTATTTTGTATTACTCTTTTCAAAGGCCTAGCTCCAAATAATGGGTCATAGCCTAATTTAGCTAAGAAAAGTTTAGCCTCATCGCCAATTGATATAGAAATCAGTTTCTTAGCGAGCCTATCTTTAACCAGTTTAAGCTGAATATCTACAATCTTACCCATATGTTCTTCATCTAGACTCTTGAAAATAACCTTATCATCTAAACGATTTAAAAATTCAGGCCTGAAATGTGATTTCAAATTTTCAGTTATAATACTGTCTTTCTTCTTATCAGACATTTTTTTATCTAAAATTGCATCTGAACCTACATTCGAAGTCATAATTAAAATTGTATTTTTAAAATCAATAATACGTCCTTGACCATCAGTTAGTCGCCCATCATCAAGCACTTGCAGTAAAATATTAAATACATCAGGATGAGCTTTTTCTATTTCATCAAATAATACAACACTGTAAGGTCTTCTACGAATTTGTTCAGTGAGCTGCCCACCTTCGTCGTAACCAACATAACCTGGGGGCGCACCAATAAGTCGAGCTACAGAATGCTTTTCCATATACTCACTCATATCAATTCTAACTATAGACTCTTCTGTATTGAATAAAAATTCAGCTAAAGCTTTAACTGTTTCTGTTTTACCAACACCTGTTGGCCCTAAAAACATAAAAGAGCCAATTGGCTTATTTGGGTCCGAAATACCTGCCCTTGCCCTTCTAATTGCATTAGAGACAGACTTTATTGCATCACTCTGACCAATAACTCTAGCTGATAAAGAGACATCCATATTTATAAGCTTTTCAGATTCTTTCTCAAGCATTTTATTAACAGGAACGCCGGTCCATCTCGATACAATTTCAGAGATTTCCTCTGGACCAACCTCTTCTTTAATAAAAGTGGATTCAGATTTTTTACTTTCCACCGACTGTTCATAATCAGCCAGTTTTTTTTCTAGCTCAGGAAGTTTTCCATATTTTAACTCAGCCATTCTTTCTAGTTGTCCGTCTCTTTCAGAGCGAAGCATTTCATTTTTTACATTTTCAATTTCAGCCTTCGTATCCTTAAGCTCTAATACATGGTTTTTCTCAGCTTCCCATTTATTTTTTAGTAACAATTCACTTTCTTTTAAGTCTGAAATTTCTTTATCAATATTTCCAACACGCAATAAAGATTTCTCATCACCTTCAATTTTTAGTGCCTCGGCTTCAACTTGTAAATGGGTTAGTCTTCTCCTAATATCATCGATTGCAGAAGGAACACTCGTTATCTCAATACTCATTCGGCTTGCTGCCTCATCCATAAGATCAATGGCCTTGTCCGGTAAAAATCTATCGCTGATATAGCGGTTAGATAACTTCACGGCCGCAACAATGGCAGAGTCTTTTATTCTTACGCCGTGATGTACTTCATACTTTTCCTTTAGGCCTCTTAGGATTGTTATTGCATCAGCTTCAGAAGGCTCTTGCACTAGTACATTTTGAAATCGGCGCTCAAGTGCTTTATCTTTTTCTATATACTTTCGGTACTCGTCTAATGTGGTTGCACCAATACACCTTAACTCGCCACGAGCTAAAGCAGGCTTAAGTAGCTGTCCGGCATCCATAGCACCATCTGACTTTCCGGCACCAACTAATGTGTGTAGTTCATCAATAAATAATATTATTTCACCATCACTGCTCGATACTTCTTTGATTACTGCCTTTAAGCGGTCTTCAAATTCACCCCTGTATTTAGCTCCAGCGACTAAGCTACCCATATCAAGAGATAAGAGTTTCTTACCGAGGAGAACTTCTGGGACATCACGGTTTACTATGCGAAGGGCTAATCCCTCGGCTATAGCAGTTTTTCCCACGCCTGGCTCACCAATTAAAACAGGGTTATTTTTAGTTCTACGAGATAGTACTTGAATAACTCTTCTAATCTCTTCATCTCTGCCAATCACAGGATCAAGCTTACCTTCATTGGCTAGCTCAGTGAGGTCTCTGGCGTATTTTTTTAGCGAGTTATATTTTTCTTCAGGATTCTTATCAGTTATCTTTTCTTTACCTCGCACTTTCTCTAACTCCTTTTTAAGTGAACTTATTGTAATATCATAATTTTGAATTAATTTAGAAATATTAGATTTATTATCCGATAGAAATGCCAGCAAAAAATGCTCAGTAGAAATAAAGCTATCTCCCATTTCTTTTCTTTCTTTATCTGCGCGCTCAAATACAGTGGTTAACTTTACACTTGGAATAGTTTTAACAGCACTGCCATGAACTTTACTTAGTTTATCAAGCTCTCTAGTTACATCATTTTTTAATTTAACTACGTCAGCACCTAAGCCACTCAGTAACTCCGAAGTAAGACCTTCTGCTTCATTTAAAAATGATAAAAATAAATGTTCAGGCTCAACAGCTGCGTGGTTGTGCTCTTCTGCTAGTTTTACAGCCGTGGTCATTGCTTCCAATGACTTTTGTGTTAACTGGTCTAGTTGGTTCATTTGCCCCTCCGTTAGCTAAGCTTTACAAGCCAATCAGGCTCATGTATTAATAATGTGTTTGAATTATCAAATGTCAACTTCACCATTTTAACTTATTGATATTAAAGAGGTTTTTTTGTCAGGGACTCGCGTTAAAAAAAATATTATCAAAGAGCGAGTTAAGGCCTTTGACTTCAATTCAATGAACTTACAGTTTTCTTGTGAAAACTGCTCTTTTTTTATGAGCACTAGTAAAACATGTAATCTCGGCTATAACACCAAACCCCACCTACATGAGAATCAAGTTAAACTTTACGAGCAATCTGGCAGACTGACTTTTTGTAGATTTTTAGAAATAGATTAGGGTCTGTTAACGAGATGAGTTCGCGGAGCGAATCATTGCGGGCTGGAGCTTGTTTGAGCATGGGTAAGTAAATATTTATGGTAAAGATTTAAATATATGCTTCCGAGTATAATTATTTTTTATTTAAAACTACAACAAGCGGCCAATGGTCTGAGACACCGTAGATTTTACTACCTTGAACTTTAAAAGAGTTGGGTCTATTTTTTTTTGTTGTTTGTTCTTTAGATTTATTTGCAAGAAATGTTTTAGCTAATTTCCAATTAGAATTTTTAAAGCTATTGCTTAACAACATCATATCCAAGAAAGACCATGATTTTTTGGGTGCATAGTAGTTCGTCCCCAGGCATTTATCGCAGTTAATTTCATGAGGAACCAGCCAATGAGTTTTTACATATTTATTTAAAATTTTATGTTTTTTATCTTCCCTTGTAGGAGTATTAAAATCACCACCAGCAAAAGCCAGCCTGCCTTTAGGTAGTTTTGACACCAACTTACTCAAGTACTTATAAGACTCTACTCTTAATTTATAAGGGTGAAATGGTGCTGGAAAATGAGTGGCAAAGCCTGTAACTATTGTTCCGTCAGGAAACCTGAAGTCTTGTTGTAATATCCCACGCGTGTCACTTTTTCTTTTCTTTGAAATATTTTTAAATGAAACATATCTAAGCTTAGGTTTTCCAATAGCAGGTAGCTTCGACATAAAGGCAACATCAATACCTCGCCTATCTTTCCCTTCAACTAATATACTTTTTTTATAACCTAAGCTTTTTAAGTAATCCTTTCTTAGTCTTTCTAAAATATGAATATTTTCAACTTCTTGAAACACTATTATATCCGGGCCTAAGCCATTATTAACCTGCTTAATACTTCCAGACACTCGCTTTAACTTTTCAGTTAATACTTTTTCATTCCAATCCCAATAGAGACACTGATCGCGCCATTTTTTTCTGGGTATTTTCTTGCAGCCAGAGATATGTTTTTTACTTTTCTTTTTAGATATTGGTAAGAATGTATAGTCAGTCTTGCCGGAGTCATGGGTGGTATCAAACAGGTTTTCCACATTGAAGGTCATTATAGAAACTGAGTTGGCACTTTTAGACTTAACATCAGTAATTACCGCTGTTTTATCTTTAGCCCTACAACCAGGAGTCATCAGTGATATAGATAATATTAAAATAATCAGTTTCATTTTTTCACCACATTCGTTAAATTAAAGTATGAGTTTTGATCAAGTACCTTTATATACCTATTGGCTTTTAGCTGCATTTGTTTTCTGCCTTTTATATATTGCAATACACCTTTTGCTGAAACTCTACAAAGATGAATTACCAAGTGATATTAATTGGTTGGACCCCCCAAAAAACAAGCTTAAAATCTCAAATGGCTTAGATATAGCTTACAGACAGTCAGGTACAGGTAAAGATCTTCTCCTCATACATGGGATAGGTGGAAATACATTCTGTTGGCGCTTTGTTTACCCAATACTAAACAAGAAATATCGAGTCACTTGCCTAGACCTACCGGGCTTTGGTTATAGCAGTAAGTCACAGCACATAGATTGTGGTCTCGACTCTCAATCTCAAAGTGTAAAACTCTTCATTGATGGTCTTGGCCTAAAAAAGCCCATACTTGTTGGCTCATCAATGGGCGGAACTATAGCACTTTGGCTTGGGGTTTTATACCCGGCACAGTTCACTAAAATTATTGCGATTGCACCGGCGGCGGGTGTTAGGCTGATACCCAGAGTTTTTAGGAGAATAAAGTCAGTTTCTTATTATTTAAACTGGGGGCTAAACCATAAAACTATGACTTTGATTTTAAAACATATTTTTGCTAACAATAAATTAGTCTCTAGCTACTCTGTAAATGGGTATTTGAAACCCTACCTGCAAAATAAAACTGATAGTATTCATGGTTTTGTGAGCGCCAAATACTTAATTCAAGATAATAGGCTACCTAATGAGTTTGAAAAGCTAAAAAGCAAACCATTAATACTAGCTGCCAGAAAAGACAAAATGGTTAAAAAGAAAAACATTAAAAATTTATTAAAATTTTTATCTAATTATGAATTCCATTTGAATGACCTTGCTGGACATCACATCATGGAGGATGACCCGGACTGGGTTTTAGATAAAATTAATAATTATATAGATAGCTAAATTTTGTATTGTTAGCAGTAAAAAGCTTCCATAAAATAACTCTCAACTTGACAGCTTAAGAATTCACTTTATAAATTATAATTTAATAGCCATCAAAGGGTACCGTCTCTCCTCTGCCAATTGATATCCCAAATTTCTGATAAAACTTAAATAATGAATGTCGCGCGAGAATGGGCCTTGGGCCATACCTCAGAAAGACGGTTAAAGTACTAAAAGTACAATCACATGTTTTTTAAGCAATGATATTAAAAAAAAAGACCTAAGCACTGAGCTTAGGTCTTTTTAAATTATTTTTTGTCTGGTACTATTAAATTTTAGGTTGATATAAAAGTATTGATTTTTCACCAGCAGTTATAGAACATCTATATGAAAGCTTATTTTTATCATATTTTTTACTTAATGGTCTACAGTATACATTTGGATTATCTTTAACTTCTAATTGGCCATCTTTGGTTAGACTAAGTTTTAAAATAGCTTCTTTATCTTCAAAGTTTTCAGTAATATAGTTTTCGTGATTAGAATAGTTGCCATTATAAATTTTATTATTATAACGTCCTGATACTGCCAATGCATCTCTAGAACCTGTTAACTCAATCATACATTTGAATTTCTTTTTAACAACTCCATTTACAACATTTTTGATTCGACTAATACACTTCAAGCTACTTGTATCACTTACAGCTTTAACAATATTTTTAGATTTAATACCAACAGTTCTGGCCATATCTGAATCTTGATTCTTATAAGCTAAACTATAATATAGATTGTTCGCACTTTTACCTTCACATGAAAACTTAAACCTATTCCTTTCTACTATATCAATTAACTTACCACTATTTGCCTCTAAGCAGGCTGTTACATCTATATGCTGTTCAGTTAGATTAACTGGACTTACTTGTAGTGACTCAAATCCTGCTTGTCCTGTGGCACAAAATAGAGTGAGTGTAGTAATTGAAATTAATTTCTGTAGAATTTTCTCGATAGAATCCTCCTATGGATTTTGTAGGTTATGTTTGTTTGTGTCTTACTTTATTGTAACACGCCGCATTAACATTGTAAAATTGTTATATTTAAGCCTCTGACATAGTTTTAAACGATCTCAAAATGAGACACATTGCTATACTCACACTGCTGACTCAGTATTATAAGTGCTTCTTGATATTTTGTTTAACAGCGTATTTTTTACTTTAAGAGTTTACAGCGAAGGAGATCCTTCGGCTTCGCCTCAGGAAGACAGGCCTTTCATTAATGAAGACGAATACAAATGATAGTAGTTCAATCCTTACTTATTGGCTTTTTTTACTGGGTCGCTGATTTTGGCAGCTGTACCTACCAGCGCAACACCAGCGATTAAAGCTCCAGCGCCACATTCAAATACTTCAGGGCTTTCATGAATTTGATTTTTATAATTACTTTTAATGTTAACAATAGCATTTGCCCCCATTGATCGGGCTCTTTGCTGCAATTGCTTTAAAGCAGACAACAGAACCCACTGACAGGCCTCTTTGTCTGACTTATTAAACGCATTAGTTTTTTTATTAGTTTTAATAGTGCCCATATCAGTTTTTATTTTTGGGTGTTTTTGTTTTGCCCAGTAAAGCTTAACATCTTTTCCTAAAATAGACTTAGCACTGGCTGAAGATGTAGCTTCTTTGATGTCATACTTACCTCTTTTATCACGGGCAAAAGATAAAGAACCGAAAAAAGTAATTACTAATAAAATTGATACTATAGTTTTCATAAAAGAACTCCTTATACTTATAAAATGAGTATATTTAAATACCTATATCTGTTCAAGCTTGATATTTGCCTGACATGGAAAATAATACCAATCCCATTGAATAATGCCCTATATAGGTTAAGGTCACTTATCTAATTTGGTTAACTTATAGTTTGAGTTATCAACAAGGCATTGCTCAACCGCCAATCCACCAATATATAGCTCATGGAATTTAATTTCACTAACCTCTATTTTGGACTCAAAAGATGTACTTATATAAGTGTTTTTATATTCAATAAAAACAGATGTTACTTTTTTTAACTTTTCAATTCCTGGATAAGATATAATTTTATTATTCAAATAATCAAAATACAGCTTAGCGTTTTCGCTTTTAAGGCCTAAACCAAACAATTTAAACATGGATTCTTTTAGGGTCCATAGCTTCAAAAAAGCTTGCTGTTGGTCTTTGGCTTCACTAAAGGACCTTATATATTTGTTTTCAATCTCATGATAATACTTTTTAGAAATTTCTAAAAACGAATTTTCTTTATTATCCGCCTCTATATCAATTCCTACATTACATTTATCACTTACTGCACACACGATATAGCCCTGGCTATGGCTAATGTTGAACTCTTTTTCGCCTTCGATAAATAGTTTACCGTTAGTATTTTTACTAAATTCAATCTCTGAACTCACATTTAGCAAATGCCTTAATATGTACCTCGAAAGAGTAAACTCTTTCTTTCTTTTTTCACTAGTTATTGATTTATAAAAAACTATCTCTTTTTCACTCAAATAACTTAAGTAATCATCAGATAACTTAATGCCTTTGGTATCAAAAAAATATACTTGCAAAGTGCTACTCACTTCAGTGCCTAACTGTAAACGGCTCGATAGGAGATTGCCCTACGGGTTCTTTGTATTCAACATATACCATCACTGAACCTTCAATATTATACTTTGGTGGCGCCAAGCAACCTGATATTAAAAATTTAAATCAGAGGCTTATTAGTTTTATCCACAAGTCTAACATTGTTTTTGTCGGTAATGTCGAGCTTAGACCTGGGAAAAATTACTTTTCTAATTAATATGAGAAACGAGGATAAAACATAGAGGAATTTTTTAGTCATTTCAACTTAAAAATTGATGCTTACTACATAGCCCCAGCTTCGGAAATAACTGTTTGATCTTAAATTGACAGATATTTTAGCACGTAATTATTTTTGTAAAACTGAATATACAACTTCTCTAACATTATGTCGTTGCTATACTCAGATAAGATTTTTGCTACACCTCTATTAGTTATTGATTGATAACACTGACTATACATTTTTACACACCAACAGAATCGTCCGGCTATATGATTTCACGAAAAGTTACTATATTTTACGCCCAGGTAAGCATGCGGCTCCACTTGTTGCTTAAGAAGCGACTAAAACCGCTTTTTGGACGAAAAGCTGATTTTTCAATCCCAGTATATAAAGGCATAAATACTTTCAAGGCTTATGTTTCAAGTTGGTATAGTGGTGAGTTACAAAAAATTATTTTAACACCAAAACCTGACTCTAAAGTAAAACGCATGGTTTGCTCTGTACTTGCTGGTTATACCAATCCCATTAAATAATGCCCTAAATTAGTCTTTAGTTTTATTTAGGTTTAATTTTTGTGACCAGAAAGAAACCGCAGGCCTAGCAAGGCTAAGCAGAGGATTTCTTGACCTGAACAAAATTTAAAAATGAATGAAAATGGTGAGTAATTTAGGGCA
>Ga0114957_1001281_pt1 | contig 28120 bp, 29 predicted proteins | sample BantaG_FD_87175 | JGI IMG/M metagenome (GOLD analysis project Ga0114957, IMG submission 87175) | Marine algal microbial communities from Bantry Bay, Ireland - BantryBay_4 metaG | ecosystem: Host-associated > Algae > Red algae > Unclassified | place: Bantry Bay, Ireland | collected 2014-11-21
TAACCTGTGGTATTGCACCGGAAAAGATATATGGTAGCATCCCCGAAAGGGAAAGAAAAATCCAACCAAAGGTTACGATGATATAGCCTTCTTTTCTTTTGACTTCTTTCTTGTGATCACGCGTAAAATACATTGCAGTTGCGCCCATGAACAAGGCGGTTACAGCACTAAGAGCAATGTTTGCAGTGGCCCCATCACTATAAATCGCACTTACGATAACTGCCAAAAGCATAAAACCACCGTTACACATTAACAGTAGCCCTAGTATATGAAATATGATTTTAGAGTTAAGCTTCATTTAGAGAAACAATCGTTCGATTACCGGTATGACTTCTGGAAGACAGCATACAACTACCCTATCACCCTCTCGTATTTGAAAACCTCCTAGCGCGATTATACCTTCATCATTTCGTACTACACCGCCAATGGTAGCAGATTTAGGAAAATCCATCTCACGAATAACTTTTCCGGTTACTTTAGAATTGGCTTTGACCACAAATTCTAAAATCTCGGCGTTTACGTTGTTCAGCCGCATTAAGGCGACTACTTCGCCTTTTCTGATATGGCGAAAAATGTTATTGGCCGCCAAAAGTTTTTTATTGATCAAGGTATCGATACCTATAGAATGGGAGAGCTGAAAATAGTCCATATTCTCAACCAAAGCTATAGTTTTCTTTATACGCTTGTTTTTTGCCACCAAACAAGACATAATGTTGGTTTCGGAATTTCCGGTTACGGCAATAAACGCATCCATAGATTCGAGGCTTTCCTCTTCAAGCAATTCGACATTTCTCCCATCACCGTTAATCACTAACGCATTAGGCAGGTCATCTGCAAGATCAAAAGCTTTTTCCTTATTTTTCTCAATCAATTTTACGTTGAATTTCTGGGCACATAGGTCGCGAGCAGCTTTGTAGCCCACTTTACTTCCACCAAGAATCATCACATTTTTTATTTCCTCTTTCTTTTTACCTGTAAGTTTATACAATTCGTCAACTCCTTCTTTGACGGTTATGAAGTAAACTTGATCCCCTTCCTTGAACACCGTATCCCCACGCGGAATTACAGTGAATTGAGTACCCATTCGCTGTAATGCGATTGGCATAAAATGTAACTCGGGAAAAATATTTGCCGCCTCTTTAACCATTTTCCCCACAAAAAGAGCGGTTTTGGGCAATGAAACCCCGATCATGATTAACTTGCCATCTTCAAATTCATAGGTATCGTTAAAGGCACTTTTATTCAATAACATTTGAATTTCCGTAGCGGCTAGCTCTTCTGGGGAAATCAACTCGTCTATTCCCAACTCATTGAACTTTAGCATTTCGCGATTGTCGATGAATTCGGTATTCGATATTCTGGCAATTGTCTGTTTGCAACCCAATTGTTTTGCCAACAGGCAAAGGGTAATATTGGTAGTTTCAGAAGAGGTAACCCCTATAACCAAGTCAGAACTTTCTACATGTGCATCTTGTAAAACCGATACAGAAGTCGCATCGCCACGAAGCACACGAATGTCTAAATGACTATCGGCATAGGCCAAACTCACCTTATCGGTATCGATCAGTGTAATATCTTGGGACTCGTATGAAAGCAACTTGGCCAAGTGAAACCCAACCTCACCTGCTCCGGCAATAATTATTTTCATCTATTCTTTTGATATTGAAAGCTTCCGGTCAACTATTTGTCGTGCACAAGAAAAAAATACCATTGCGGTATCAACGGCTTGTTTGCAATTCATGTTAAGAAAGGTTTTGCTCTACATGCAAAGCAAAATTACAAATTTTATTACCTATGGCTTAGAAATAAGACAACAATTAAACAGGATAACCGAGCTGTTTATTGCAAGAATCTAGACATAATTCTAGCCGCTGCATCGTATCTTTGCCCAAAATTGTAAAATGGCTGAAAAAGTAACCCCGTATGGCGAAAGTGAAGGCGGAAAAAAAGAACAGGTAACCAAAATGTTCAATACCATCAGTAAGAATTATGACGGGCTCAACCGTGTTATTTCTTTTGGTATTGATATAAAATGGAGGAAACGTGTGGTTGCGCTTCTCAAAAAGAAAAAACCAACCAGTATTCTAGATATTGCTACTGGTACAGGAGACCTTGCCATTAATTTGGTAGAGACTGGAGCCCAGCGTATTGTTGGTTTAGATATTTCTCCAGGAATGTTGGAAGTTGGTAAAGAAAAAATCAATGAACGAAAACTGAACCATACCATTGAAATGGTTGTAGGCGATAGTGAAAACTTGAAATATGAAGACAATAGTTTTGACGCGGTGACCGTGGCATTCGGGGTACGCAACTTTGAAACCTTAGAAAAAGGGCTTTCCGAAATCTATAGAGTTCTTGATAAAAATGGCACCTTGGTCGTTTTGGAAACCTCAGTGCCGACTAAATTTCCCTTCAAACAAGGGTATCGATTGCACTGTAAATTTGTTTTACCGATCATAGGCCGCCTTTTTTCAAAAGACCGCTCTGCTTACAGGTATTTGAGCGAATCGGCCGCAGTTTTTCCTTATGGCGAAGCTTTCAACAATATTTTACGCAAAATCGGGTTTATAGAGGTAGAAAACAGACCACAAACTTTTGGGGTCGCATCAATTTATGTCGCTACAAAGTAAATTTATGAGGAACACACTTTTGCTACTCATCGGGCTGCTCTTTTTTGGCATATTTGCTAGAGCGCAGTTCAAGGAAAACCCCGTTATCAATATTGAAAATAAAGATAAGCGATTGCTCAACTATGGCTATTTCTTAGGTTTTAACCAGTACGATTTCAAATTTGATTATCGAAATAACACTGGAAGGGATATCTTAGTCGATAAGACTCTAGGTTTTAATGTGGGCCTTATTGGGGAAATGCGTATCAGCGAATTTATTGACCTCCGATTAGAGCCTGGACTGCACTACAACGCCCGTACACTCTTATTTCCCGGTTTTACTGGCGAAGATGCTATAGATACCAATATCAAACGTGAAGTAAAAAGCACCTACATCAACTTTCCTTTATTGGTGAAATTTAGCACAAAACGATTTGGCAATTTTAAACCTTTTCTTTTAGCAGGCCCTTCTGTTTCACTAAACTTAGGAAGTAACGAAACGAACAAAGACGACAATAGCAGTGGTACCTTTAGAATGAAAAAATGGAACTACAACTACGAAATCGGTTTTGGAATCGACTTTTATTTGGAGTACTTTAAATTCAGCCCGAGTATTAGAGGTGTATTCACGATCAATGACGAAATTATTCCAGATGCTGACCCTAACAGCCCATGGACGGGCAACATTGATGCTTTCAGAACCAGAGGGCTATTTATCAACTTTACGTTTGAGTAGAAGTAGTGGCTAAACAAACAGTTCGTATCAACTTGTAGTTTTTGACTCTAATTATTCTTTAGCTCTATTTATTTCCCTGACTTTACAAAGCCTAAATTCTTCTGATTTCATTCAAAAAAACGGCAGTCGCACTAGCCACATTTAAGCTCTCCGTAGTTTGATTTCCGTATTGTGGAATACTAATTTTAGTAGTCAAAAGCGCTTCCACTTGTTTGCATATACCATTAGCCTCATTTCCCATAACAAGAATTCCACCTTTGGGAAGTTTTTCACTATAAACGGAAACGCCGGTCATAAATGTACCGTATACAGGTACTTCGGCCTTAGCTAAAAAACTTTCTAAATCGGTGTAACCTGCATTCACTCTGGTCAAAGAGCCCATGGTAGCTTGCAACACCTTGGGATTATAACAATCAACCGTATGCTCCGAACAAACCAGATGTTTTATGCCGTACCAATCGCATAGGCGAATTATGGTTCCTAAGTTACCGGGATCTCGTACATCGTCCAAAGCAAGAATCCAATCCTCAAAATCGATTGGCTTTGTTGCAGAGATTTGAAATACCCCTAATACGGAATTTGGGGAGTGCAGAGCACTCATTTGCTCCATTTCTTTGTGGCTTACTAGCTCAATATCGGAAGGGTCTAAATCAAGAATATTTTCTTTTGTAGCATATACCTTTTCGGCCTTGTAATCAGAGCCGAGAAACTCACTAACAGATTTTGCACCCTCAACAACAAACATACCTTGTTGATTTCGGTACTTTTTTTGCTGTAAGCTTTTGACGAGTTTAATTTGGTTTTTGACAACCATGTTATATAGGTAAATAGTGTATTTTTGATTTCTATGTGGAGACCTTTGCGAACGAAAAATTCCGGAGCTAAAATAAGCCTATTATTTTTAGTCCTTATCGGTGTCTCGTGCAATACCCTGAAAAGAGTTGATGAAGATGAAGTGCTTATTTACAAAAACAGCATTTACGTAGATAGCAGCAAAATAAATAATGAAGGCATCGAGACCTTGATCTTGCAAAAAGAAAACACCAAACTCTTAGGCTACCCCCTTCGTTTGAACATCTATAACTTGGCAAAGAAAGACCCAGACTCTTCTTACCAAGCATGGTTAAATCGCAAACCTGGGCGTGAACAGCGACTTGCCAAAGTTCTTTCACAAAAACAGGTAGATCGGTTGGGTGAGTCTTATTTGGTAAAAGGTCTAAGCCAAACTTTAAAGGGAATTGGAGAACCACCCGCTATTTTGGACACCTCTTTGACCAGAAGGTCAATGGGCCGCCTTAGCGGATATTATAGAGATCGTGGCTATTTCAACAACAACACAACATACGAAATAGATTCGCTCAACAAAGACCAACGTGTCGAGGTCAAATATAAACTTGATCTTGGTAAACCCTCGATGATCAATACGGTTTCGCACCGCATTTCCTCCCCCGCCCTAGATTCGATATATAATTCAATTAAAAATGATTCTAAAGTTAAAAAAGGAAACCAAATCGATATCAGCGATTTTACCGCAGAAAGACAGCGACTAACGGATGAGTTTAGAGATAGGGGTGTGTACAATTTTCAAGAAAGTTCTATTGGTTTTGATTTTGTTGGAGACACGACCAAAATCGCCAATGATCAGCAGCAAAGCATAATCCTGCGTATCGATGACCTCAAAACTAGAGGTCAGGGTACGGTAAGTTCAAAACCTTATAAGGTATTCGACTTTGATCAAATTAACATTTACACCGATTTTCTGTACGACGAAAGAGACACAGAGCAAGAATTTATTCGCTATAACGGCTACACTATTTTTTACCGTGGTAAACTAAGGTTTAAACCAGAAACCTTAACCGAAGCGGTTTTCTTTGAACCCGACAGCGTATATCGCAATAAAGACAAGGTTGACACGTACCGACGAATTAATGACCTCAACGTTTTTCGTTACCCTACTATTGCTATGGTCGAAGACAGTACTGGAAATAATCTGACAGCCAATATCTACCTCTCGGCACGACCAAAATATACTTTAGATCAAAACATAGACGTAACCCAATCAAATATTCAACGTATCGGTATTGGTTATAGTCCCTCATTAATAGCTCGTAACGTTTTTAGAGGTGCGGAAAACCTGAGTCTCTCAGGTAGGATCAGTTTGGGTAATTCTAGAGATCCCAATATAGAAGACAATCGCTTTTTTAACATTCAGGAATATGGGGTAGACCTTAGTCTCAATTTTCCACGAATTTGGTTTCCTTTTGTGAAAACAACTAAATTAATTCCTGGGAATACACTTCCTCGAACCAGACTTTCTTTGGGCTACACCTCACAAAACAATGTTGGGTTGGATAAACAAACCTTCAATACTGTTTTAGGCTATAACTGGACTCCCTCCAACCGAACAAAACACAATATCGAGTTAATAAATGTCCAGTACGTAAACAATCTTCGAACAGATCAGTTTTTCAATTTCTACCGAAGTTCATACAATAGCATCAATGATTTCGCAACTGATAGGGGCAATTCTTATTTGACCGATCGTCCAGATTTTTTCGAGACACCTGAAAACAGCGATGAACCCAGATTAATCGTTCCTAGCGGGATAAATGGTTTTGTTGAAGCAATTCAAAATGGAGCCTTAGCTTCCAATTCCGATGATTTAAGAACCGTAAATCAAGTAGATGAACGTCGAAAACGTCTAATTCAAAACAATCTAATCTCCACCACTAATTATACCTATAATCTCAACAATAAGACCGGTATTACCGATAACAACTATTACCAATTTCGCTTTAAGGTAGAAAGTGCTGGCAATATACTTTCCGCACTCTCAGGTATTATTAATTTTGACGAAAATGATGATGGTCAAAAAGAAATAATCAACGTCCCATTTTCGCAATACATAAAAACGGAATTCGATTATATTAAGTATTGGGATTTGAGTAGAACAAATGTATTGGCATTTCGTTCCTTTGCGGGTATCGCGATTCCTTACGGTAATTCAACTAACATTCCCTTCGTACGCAGTTATTTCGCAGGTGGCCCTAATGATAACCGTGGTTGGTTCCCATACTCTTTAGGCCCAGGAAAAACCAATGCCCTGCAGGATTTTAACGAAGCTAACCTAAAATTAGCACTGAACCTTGAGTACCGTTTCCCGGTAGTGGGTAATTTTAAGGGGGCTCTTTTTGTGGATGTAGGAAATATTTGGAATGTTTTTGATGATGTTGAAAACCCGGATGCAAAATTTGTAGGCCTAGACTCCTTACAAGATATTGCCGTTGGTTCCGGTTTGGGCGTACGTTACGACTTCACCTATTTTGTGTTTCGTGTAGATTTAGGGTTTAAGACCTATGACCCTGCAAAGACAGAAGGCGGTAGGTGGTTTCAAGATTATAATTTTTCGAATTCGGTGTTGCAAATCGGTATCAACTATCCATTTTAAGAAATGCCCAAGTATCATATCATTATTTTCGCACCCTCAAAATTGACAATAAACCAGACCGCTCTAATAGTTATTTTATTACTTTTGTCCTTTAATTTTATAAACTAACAGACCAATTTTAATATGGGCCACAATATAAAGCCTGGTGTTGCCACCGGCGATGAAGTTCAAGCGATTTTCAACTACGCAAAAGAAAAAGGATTTGCTTTACCAGCAGTAAACGTTATCGGTTCTGATACCATTAACGGAGTTTTAGAAACGGCAGCAGCTTTGAATGCACCGGTAATTGTTCAATTTTCTAACGGAGGTGCTCAGTTCAACGCGGGCAAAGGCCTTTCAAACGAAGGACAAAATGCCGCTATTCAAGGTGCAGTGGCAGGTGCAAAACATGTGCATCAGTTGGCTAAAGCTTATGGCGCGACAGTCATACTTCACACAGATCATTGTGCTAAAAAATTATTGCCTTGGATTGATGGCCTTTTAGATGCTAGTGAAAAACATTTTGTGGAAACGGGAAAATCGTTGTTTAGTTCGCACATGATTGATCTTTCTGAAGAACCCATGGAAGAAAACATAGCTATCTGCAAAGAGTATCTTGCCCGTATGGCCAAGATGGATATGACCTTGGAAATCGAACTTGGAATAACAGGTGGCGAAGAAGATGGCGTTGACAATTCTGATGTAGACGATTCTAAATTATATACCCAGCCAGAAGAAGTTGCCTATGCATACGAAGAACTTTCAAAAGTTAGCCCTCGCTTTACAATTGCTGCGGCATTTGGTAATGTGCATGGCGTATACAAACCTGGTAATGTGAAATTGACCCCAAAAATTCTCAAAAATTCCCAAGAGCATATCAGTGAGAAATACGGAGTAGAACACAACCATATCGATTTTGTTTTTCATGGTGGTTCCGGTTCTACGGTTGAAGAAATTCGTGAGGGTATTAGCTATGGTGTTATCAAAATGAATATTGATACAGATTTGCAATATGCATTTTTAGCCGGTGTTCGCGATTATATACAAGATAAAAAAGACTTTTTACAAGCGCAGATAGGCAACCCCAACGGGGCTGATGAGCCGAACAAAAAATTCTACGACCCTAGAGTTTGGTTACGAGAAGGTGAAAAATCTTTTGTAAAACGATTGAAAAAAGCCTTTGAAGATTTGAATAATGTAAATACACTGTAAAAATTACCCCGTCTAACCTTTAACATGGAAGAAATTATGAGTGCATGGTTCAAAAGAAAGGAAAAAGGAATACAGACAGCTACCGAAGAAAAGAAAGACACTCCCAAAGGGCTTTGGTATAAATCGCCCACGGGGAAAATAGTTGAGTCAGAAGTACTTGCCAAGAACTTTTATGTAAGTCCGGAAGATGACTATCACGTTCGCATAGGTAGTAAAGAATATTTCGAAATTTTGTTCGATGACAATAAATTTACGGAGCTCGATGCAAAATTAACGGCAAAAGACCCCCTCAAATTCGAGGATACCAAAAAATATGCAGAACGCCTTAAAGCGGCCCAAAAGAAAACAGGCCTAAAAGATGCCGTCCGAACCGGATTCGGAAAGTCGTTAGGTAAAGATTTGGTTATTTGCTGTATGGATTTTGCCTTTATCGGAGGTTCTATGGGTAGTGTGGTAGGAGAGAAAATAGCTCGGGGTATTGACCATGCCATTAAAAAGAAAGTTCCGTTTATGATGATTTCAAAATCTGGCGGAGCACGGATGATGGAAGCTGCACTCTCGTTGATGCAATTGGCAAAAACAGCTGCAAAATTAGCACAGTTGGCCGAAGCCGGACTGCCTTATATCTCATTATGTACAGACCCTACCACTGGTGGTACAACGGCGTCTTACGCAATGTTGGGTGATATCAATATCGGCGAACCAGGAGCATTGATTGCTTTTGCTGGGCCTAGAGTAGTAAAAGAAGCCACCGGAAAAGAACTTCCAGCAGGCTTTCAAACAGCAGAATTCTTGAAGGAACACGGCTTTTTAGATTTTATAGTTCACCGTAGAGACTTAAAGATGAAAGTAAACCAGTATATCGATTTGATTCAGAACCAAGCGATCCGAGCATAATTCTTTTCTGATGCGTTTGATTCTTCTATTTTTAATTCCTTTTATCTTCTGCTGCTCCACAGATAAAGATGACGCCGAAAATATTGATGAGGCTATCGAAATGACCCAAACGACAGGAAAAGCTTCGGTAACCAAAGTAGAAGTATCTGGGGATCCAAACGCTTACACGTTCAATGTTACCATCCTTAGTCCTGATACCGGCTGCGAGCAATATGCCGATTGGTGGGAAGTAATCGACTTTGATGGGAATCTCATTTACAGAAGAATACTGGCACATAGCCATGTTGAAAAACAGCCATTTACACGTTCTGGGGGAGCAATTGATATTTCGGAAATGACCGAAGTTTATATTCGGGTCCACATGAACACTTCAGGTTATGCGAGTAGTATTCAAAAAGGGTCTGTCATAAATGGGTTTACTAACTCAGAACTAGATGCTGATTTCGCCACAGCACTTCAAGAAGTTACGCCGTTGCCAGAGGGTTGCGCTTTTTAAATTCCTGTATATACCTTGGATATAATTTCAAGCTGTTTTACTTCTATATCGCTACCTTTTTTCTATCTTTGCACGCTGATTGAAATACAATCACAGTACATAAAAATCATTTAAAACAATATTGGAATGTATTTAACGAAAGAAGTAAAAGCTGAAATTTTTAAGAAACACGGCGGAAAAGCAAAGAACACAGGTTCTACAGAAGGTCAGATTGCATTGTTTACGCACCGCATCAACCATTTGACTGGTCATCTTAAAAAAAATCACAAAGACTACAACACCGAACGATCGTTGGTAAAACTCGTGGGTAAAAGAAGAAGCCTTTTAGATTACATGATGAAAAACGATATTGTAAAATATCGTGAGCTCATTAAAGAATTAGGCATTAGAAAATAATATTCATAGGGGGTTGAAATTTTTCAGCCCCTATTTTATTGTTCTGAATTTATTTCAGAATCTGTTTTACAAATTTCAAAGCCCTCAAAGTATCGAGGCAAAAACTAAAAGCTGCACACAGTTTTTCATTGGTCAAGTGCTTTAAGCGCTCACAACAACACAACCGTTCGGCCTCAACACCCGAATGACCATTGTTTAACAAAATCCCGAGGGTTCGGGTATTAAATCAATTTTATGATTCCAAAAGTATTTAAAGAGGTCATAGACCTTGGCGACGGTAGGGAAATTTCTATCGAAACCGGAAAATTAGCGAAACAGGCACATGGTTCTGTAGTAGTACAATCTGGAAAATGTATGCTCCTGTGTACAGTAGTTTCCAATTATGAACAAAAAGATTTACCCTTTCTACCTTTAACTGTAGACTATCGCGAAAAATTTGCAGCTGCAGGTCGGTATCCAGGTGGTTTCTTCAAAAGAGAAGCAAGACCTAGTGATGGCGAAGTATTGACGATGCGTTTGGTAGACCGTGTTTTGCGTCCGCTTTTTCCAAAAGGGTATAGCGCCGAGACACAGGTAATGATTCAATTAATGTCACATGACGAGGATGTTATGCCCGATGCAATGGCAGGCTTGGCAGCATCAGCGGCTATTCAGTTATCTGACTTTCCGTTCGAATGTGCTATTTCAGAGGCCAGAGTTGGTCGTGTTAATGGTGAGTTCGTTATCAACCCGACTAGAGCGCAATTAGCAGAATCTGACATCGAAATGATGATCGGTGCATCTGCAGATTCTGTTATGATGGTTGAAGGTGAAATGGATGAGATTTCTGAAGAGGAAATGGTCGAGGCCATTAAATTTGCTCATGAAGCCATAAAAAAACAAATCGACGCCCAAATGAGGCTTGCCGAAGCTTTCGGAAGAAAGGAAGTGCGCGAGTATGAGCTTGGGGACGAAGACAAAGAGCTAGAGAAAAAAGTACACGATGCGGCTTACGACAAGGTATACGCTGTAGCCAAAGCAGGTTCTGCGAAGCACGAACGAAGTGCAGCCTTTGCAACCATTAAAGATGAAATAAAAGCCACTTATTCTGAAGAAGAGTTAGCAGAAAAAGGGGATTTAATTTCTGATTACTACCGTAAAGCCGAAAAAGCAGCGGTTAGAGATTTGACATTAAATGAAGGTTTGCGCTTAGACGGTAGAAAAACCGATGAGATTCGTCCTATCTGGTGTGAGGTTGATTATTTACCCTCTACACACGGTTCTTCGATCTTTACACGTGGTGAAACGCAAGCATTGGCAACCGTAACTTTAGGTACTTCTAGAGATGCCAATAAAATTGACATGCCATCACATGAAGGCGAAGAAAATTTCTATTTGCATTATAACTTCCCTCCTTTTTGTACGGGTGAAGCAAGACCTATTCGTGGCACCTCGCGTAGAGAAGTTGGTCACGGTAACCTAGCACAACGTGCCTTAAAAGGAATGATTCCTGAAGATTGCCCATACACAGTGCGTGTAGTTTCCGAAGTTTTAGAATCTAATGGTTCTTCTTCTATGGCAACCGTTTGTTCTGGAACTATGGCTTTGATGGATGCTGGTGTTCAATTAAAAAAACCAGTTTCTGGTATCGCAATGGGATTAATCTCTGATGCTGATTCTGGAAAATACGCTGTGCTGTCTGATATCCTAGGTGATGAGGATCACTTGGGTGATATGGACTTTAAAGTAACTGGTACTGCAGACGGAATAACTGCTTGCCAAATGGACATTAAGGTAAAGGGACTGTCTTACGAAATTCTAGTAAACGCATTGCAACAAGCAAGAGCTGGTCGTTTACATATCTTAACGAAATTGACTGATACGATTGCTACGCCGAATGCAGAAGTTAAGGATCATGCGCCAACTATGGTTACGCGTAGAATTCCTAATGAATTCATTGGTGCTTTAATAGGGCCAGGCGGAAAAGTGATTCAAGAGATGCAGAAGGAAACGGAGACCACTATCGTTATCAACGAAGACCCGGCAACAGAAGAAGGTATCGTTGAGATTTTAGGTGTTGGTAGTGCCGGTATTGATGCTGTAATGGCAAAAATCGATTCCTTATTGTTCAAGCCTCAAATGAACGAATCGTATCAAGTTAAGGTGATTAAGATGCTTGATTTTGGTGCTGTTGTAGAATATATGGATGCTCCAGGAAATGAAACTTTGTTACACGTTTCAGAACTAGCATGGGAACGCACAGAAAATGTTTCTGATGTTGTAAACATGGGTGACGAGTTTGAAGTAAAGTATTTAGGTACTGACCCAAGAACACGTAAAGAGAAAGTTTCTCGTAAAGCACTTTTAGAAAAGCCGGAAGGTTATGTTGAAAGACCACCACGTAGTAATGACCGTGGTCGTGGTAGAGACGATCGTCGTGGTAGAGACAATCGTGATCGCAAGCCAAGAAGAGATAGAGATTAATCTCTACTAACTTATATTCTAAGCCTCAATCGTAAGATTGGGGCTTTTTTTCGATTTAGACGCAACCTTATTAGAAATCTAAAGGCTAAGAAGCATAACCCCATAAGAAAAATTAATTATGAAATTTAATAACATAAAACAAATCATTCTATTAATCACGTTATCTATTGCTTACGCATGTTGTGATAGAATCGATGAAACCGAAATCAACGTAATAACTTTAAATTATACTGTTGCCGAAAAAGGAGAAGCCGATGGTATTATTTTTTATGATAAAGGAGAATATAGTGATGGGTGGCGCTATATTGAGGTGGCCTCTGAAGATATTATCTCTGAATCAGAATGGGGTTGCTACAATACCCCCATTGAAGATGCAAGAAATTTAGAGATAGGTTCAGGAAAAACAAATACTCAAGTAATTATTGATTTTCATGATAATTTGGATACTTTTTATGAAGACCCCACAACTTGCAATGAGCAAAGTAATGGCACAGTGACAGCAAAAATTAGTACTGATTTTCGACAAAACGGATTAGATGATTGGTTTTTACCATCAAAAGAAGAAGCGTCATTGATGAATACCGAATTACATTTAAAAAGGCTTGGTAATTTTGATTCAGAAAAGCTCTATTGGACCTCATCTGAACATGATTTTTCTACAGCTATTACCACAGACTTTTTTAACGGTGACCAAGGTTACCTATGTAAAGTGTGTTCTCAGTCAACCTCGATAAGAGTTATACGCTATTTCTAAAATAGCGTTAACATAACACCAAAAAGAAATTAGCTATCGAAATTTTGGAAGAGATATTCTCTTTTTAAACCTCAATGTAAATATTGAGGTTTTTTTGTTTTGGACGCAACCTTTTAATCTATATCTAGACTACCTAATAAAACTAAAATATTATGAAAAAGTTTTTACTGCCATTAGCCCTATTTCGTCTCATATCTTGCAACAAAGATTTCGGGGATTATTTTGATCAAGAAATCAAGGACTTTTCCCAACAGTCCCTAGAAGGCGTAAAGACTATTGCCAAAGGAGATAATCTTTATTCTTTCTTAAGTTTTGTTTCTAAATCAGGTACCGAAGCATTGACTGACGTTGGTTGTATTGAATTTATTTACCCTTTCATCATATTTAGATTTGATGAAGAAGACAACTATATAAACCAAGTTTCGGTGTTTGGTAACGAAAATTTCTCAACCTTGCTTGATGAGTTAGAAGATGGCTATTCCATTTGTTTAAGCTACCCAATGATGGCATTTTGATTGATGGATAATACAGTTACCAAGACCATTAGAGGGGATGCAAAAGCTGTTGGCACCAAAGATCCTACAGAAATTGCAGAAGAGCAAACCGTTTTAGACTCAGTACCTGAAGGCAAGGAGCAAGAAGTTGCTCAAAACAGAAGAATCTTAAAGGATACAACCAAACTAAAAAAAACAGATTCAGTTGTGTTAAAGAAGTATCGTATTTTTCCATCTGTAAATGGTTCACATTACACAAGTTTGCGTAAAGCCTCGGCAATCGACCCAGAACTGGACGAATATAAAAAATCGTCTACACTAAGAACAGGTTATTGAGCTTATTTAGTTGTCAAGGCATCTGAAAATTTGAGCCTGCGCTTGGGTGAGCTCCATAGCGTGGTTCAAAAAAGCACTTTTAACGTGCCTATAGCCTCAAATGACATTAATACAAATTTCTACGATGATGTGGCATTTGTAGGTAATACAGGCTTCTTATTTTTCTCTAAAACTTTTGCGCAAGAAGAGACTACTGCCCTTAAAGAACAGTTGGCGTACTTTACCGTTCCTATTAAGCAACCTAAACCGTTTGGGAGAAATCACATATCGGCATTGATGTCATAGGTGGCATCAATGTTTCCTTTTTAGGTAAGAATAAGCTTATCGCCATTCGTGAAAATGGTTCTTCCACTCTACTCGGTTCTAACACAAATTATCTCAAGAGCCATTTTGGTATTCATATCGGTGCTGGTCTTTATTACAATTTGGGCGAAAGATTTCAACTAAGGTTAGAGTCACTTATTGAACCGAGGTTTAGCATATTTGAAGAAAAAGGGGATAATTTTCCAGTAATCATAACGACTAAATTAGGTGTTGTCATAAAAATTTAATCGGAACATAACCCTCATATTAGGTATTTCAACCAAAAAAATGAACTTTTTCACCTCTCATTGTAACATTTATAGCTTTTCTACGTATAAGTATATGCAGTCTATGCATTATGAACTTAACTTATCTACATGAGACAGCTTAAGATTACAAAACAGGTCACTAATAGAGAGACCGCATCTTTGGACAAGTACTTGCAAGAAATCGGCAAGGTAGACTTGATTACCGCAGAAGAAGAAGTGGAATTGGCACAACGTATAAAGGCAGGTGATCATCGCGCTCTTGAAGAACTTACGAAAGCTAACCTTCGATTCGTGGTATCGGTTTCAAAGCAATACCAAAACCAAGGTCTTACTTTACCCGATTTAATCAATGAAGGAAACTTAGGATTGATCAAAGCGGCACAACGATTTGATGAAACTCGTGGTTTTAAATTTATCTCTTATGCTGTATGGTGGATTCGCCAGTCGATTCTTCAGGCCTTGGCCGAGCAGTCTCGTATTGTTCGTTTGCCATTGAACAAGATTGGGTCGATTAACAAAATAAATAAAACTTTTGCCCATTTAGAGCAGGCGCACGAACGTAAGCCATCTCCGGAAGAAATCGCAAAAGAACTTGATATGACGGTTGCCGATGTGAAGCAATCTCTTAAAAACTCAGGTCGTCACGTATCTATGGATGCCCCTTTGATTGCTGGTGAAGATTCTAACCTGTATGATGTACTTCGTAGTGGTGAATCGCCAAATCCTGATAGGGAGTTATTAATCGAATCGTTGCGTACCGAAATTGAAAGAGCCTTGGAAACATTGACCCCTAGAGAAGCAGATGTTATTCGTCTTTACTTTGGTCTGGGAGAGCAACATTCTATGACTCTGGAAGAAATAGGAGAAACTTTTGACCTTACTAGAGAAAGAGTACGGCAAATTAAAGAAAAAGCCATTCGTAGGCTAAAACATACCTCGCGAAGCAAGATTTTAAAAACATATCTTGGCTAAGTAGATAATTGTTAATATGTTAAGCTTTTCCCATTTAGGAAATATGGCATATTAATTGTAATTTTAACAATAACAACAGTTATCATGACTGTTCGTTTTTTGATTGATGAATAAACTCCGGCTGATTACCGGAGTTTTTCAATTTAAGCCATTTAACCTAAGTAACTTTTTGTTTTACTTTACAAAAAAAGTTTTGATGTTTTAATGACACTATTTAACATAGCCGTATAATGACAGAATCTCCTCAACAACAACCAAATAATCCGTTACATGGTGTAAAATTGGCCGCTATTTTAGAACACCTTACCCAAAATTATTCATGGGAGCAATTAGCAAATCAGATAAACATCAACTGCTTTAAAAGCAACCCTTCTATAAAATCGTCACTAAAATTCTTGAGGAGAACACCTTGGGCTAGGGAAAAAGTAGAACAGTTTTATTTGAAGTCTATTCAAGTTTAAAATAACATTTTTCTAAGCTCCTAAACATATAAACTCATAAACTGAGATTATTTATTTATGTTCGCAAAATTTAAAATGACGAACGGTATGCCCAGATGAGGAATTTATTTTCTAACCTCATACCGTCCTAAAGTCTAACAATCATAGTACCATGCCATTAAACATTGTCCTCATAGAACCAGAAATACCAAATAATACCGGAAATATTGGAAGATTGGCCTTAGCAACAGGTGCTACTCTACACTTGGTAAAACCCTTTGGTTTTGAATTGAGCGACAAGCGGTTAAAACGTGCAGGCTTGGACTATTGGGCTCATATTTCACTTTGTATTTATGAAAGTTCTGATGCGTTTTTTGCGGCTCACGCCTCAACAGAAATGGTGTTTTTATCTAGTCATGGTACACAATCCTATTGGGATATTAATTTTGAGGATGATATATTTTTAGTTTTTGGGAAAGAATCCAAAGGATTATCCAAAGAAATTATAAAAAAGAATCAAAACAGAAGCTATAAAATTCCAATGTATAGCGAATACATCCGAAGTTTGAATTTGGCAAATTCTGTTGCCATTGTTACTTATGAAGCGTTAAGATCAATTCAAAACTAAACACATTCGATCTTAAAAGGTATTATAATTAAAAAGTCTACAATACGCTATCCTCAAATTGACTAGGCACAATTACGGTTACTATTTTACTTAATTTCTTACAATAATAAATTCTTTTTAAACGTTAGTCTTCTAAAATTGTCTGAGTTATTTTGACAATATACCGCCAACCTATTGTTAAACCGTGTTCCTAAGAGCCCCGGCCAATTCAATATCAATGCTTTCCTATGAAAACGTCGCGCAAAAATAATTCGGTTACAGGGTACTACATTTTCCTGGCCACTATTTTAATAGTAATTATCGGGAATGCGTTTATTTTAAAATCTAGTCTAGACAAACAAGAAGCTGACGCAGAACTCATAAACCGTTCTGGAAAGCAGCGAATGTTGAGCCAACGTATTACTAAAACAGCATTATATCTAAATTTAGGTGATACCTCCGAAAATACTTTTTATAACCGTGAAACACTTCTTGCATCAATCAATGAATTTGTTTCGGCCGAGGCGATGCTTGTAGAGCAAAACAAGGAACTTGACCATAGTGGCATAAATATACTTTTTGAAAAAATTAAACCAGAATTCAACACTATAGTAACTGCCGGTAAAGAAATTCAAAATAATTATAAAAATGAAGAAGCTGCAGCAGCAATAGTAGCGTTAATCAATGCAGAACAAGCTTTTCTCACTAAAATGAATACTATTGTTTTTGAATACCAAAAACAGGCCGAGGATAAAATAGCTACTGCCAAAACAACCATTTTTATCTTATTTTTCATATCTGGAGTAATCTTACTTGGGCAATGGTTTTTCATTGTATGGCCTTTGTTTAAACAGTTACACAATCAAAATCAATCGCTATCATTCTCCAACCAACAGTTGACTGATTTTGCGCACATTACATCACACAATCTACGTGCACCAGTTGCCAATCTTAATTTATTGATGGACATTCATACAACAGCAAAGACCCAAAATGAAAAGAACATTATTATCGAAAAAATACAGACCGTTATCGGGCACTTATCAACTACCCTTAACATATTAATCGATTCTTTGAAGATAAGAGAAACCCGAAATATTCAAAAAGAAACAATGAAGCTAAATGATGTGCTTGAAACGACCAAAGAACTTCTTTCAGGAAAAATCATACAGAACGATGTGAAAATAACGAGCGATTTTTCAGAAGTAAGTGAATTAAATTTCAACAAAATATACTTAGATAGTATTTTTCTTAATCTAATAGGAAATGCCATAAAATATCGAAAACCAGATATTAGCCCAGAAATACATCTAAAAAGCAAAAAAATGGGTGAGGGCGTAAGCCTAACTATTTCGGATAATGGATTAGGAATAAACCTGAACCGCCATGGTGATAAGATTTTTGGTCTTAGCAAAACATTTCATGCGCACCCAGAGGCCAAAGGTGTTGGGCTTTTTATGACCAAGACACAGATAGAAAGTCAAGGAGGTACCATAAGCGTAAAAAGCGAAGAAGGTGTTGGTAGCGAATTTAAAATGACATTTAAAAACTAAAGGATATGAAGAAAGACAAACTGATAAGTATAATAGATGATGACGTAATATATAAATACGCCATTAAAATACAATTTCAAGAAGTTGGTGTAATGAGCAATATCGTGGATTTTGATAATGGTGAGGATGCGCTTCACTACATGACGCAAAATCTTTCTAAAACAAGCAAGCTCCCCGATTATATCTTTTTGGATATCAACATGCCTATTATGGATGGATTTGAATTTATGGAAGAATTCATAAAACTACAACCCAACATTGGAAAGCCCATTACAGTCTATATGGTCTCTTCCTCAGTAAATAATGTAGATATAGAAAGAGCTAAAGCCATTTCGCAAATATCAGATTACATTATAAAACCAATGTCTGTTGATCATTTAAAAACTTTTCTAAACAAGCTATAACGAAAGAGTTCTCTTTTTTTATATCTGAACACCTTCTTTTTCCGAGTTTAACGGTATTCTTCTGCTGAGCTTACCGTTCGTTAAAAACCATTTCATTGCCTACCTTTGCTTTAAATTATATTGGCAAGTCCCATAATGAGCAAAATAAAAATAGCCCCTTCCCTACTAGCCGCCGATTTCGGCAATCTGCAACACGATGTCGAAATGGTAAACAATAGCGACGCCGATTGGCATCATATCGATGTTATGGATGGTATTTTCGTTCCTAATATCTCTTACGGAATGCCAGTCGTAAAAGCAATTGCCAAGCATGCTACGAAACCTTTGGATGTACACTTGATGATTATAGATCCAGACCGCTATATACAAACATTCGCCGATTTAGGAGCAAGTATCCTAAGTGTGCATTACGAAGTATGTACCCATTTACATCGCAGTCTTCAAGCAATTAAATCTGCCGGAATGAAAGCGGGAGTCGCTTTAAATCCTCATACTAGCGTGCGGCTTTTAAAAGATACGATCCAAGATATTGATGTAGTTTGCCTAATGAGCGTTAATCCAGGTTTTGGAGGACAGTCTTTTATAGAAAATACGTATAACAAAGTAAAAGAATTGAAAGAGTTGATTCTTCGCAAAGGAGCGAATACGCTGATTGAAATTGATGGAGGTGTAACCGCTAAAAACGCAAAAGCCTTAACCGATTCCGGTGCCGATATTTTGGTTGCGGGTAGTTTTGTTTTTAAAAGTAAAAACCCTGCGAAAACCATCAAAGAACTTAAGGAAATAGCAGGATAATGGCAACTTACGATTTAATAGTAATTGGCGGTGGCCCCATAGGAATTGCATGCGGGTTGGAAGCCAAAAAAAAAGGTCTCGATTATCTAATCATAGAAAAAGGTCCTATAGTAAATTCTCTTTTCCATTATCCCTCGAACATGCAGTTTTTCTCTTCATCGGAAAAACTGGAAATTGATAAAATTCCTTTTATCAGTAATGAAGCCAAGCCCAAACGCGATGAAGCTCTTGAATACTATAGAAGAATAGTCACCAGCAATAAATTAAACATGCACCTTTTTGAAAAGGTTGAAAATGTAAAAAAAATAGCATCTACCTTTACTGTCACCACAGACAAAAGTGATTACACTGCTTCTAATATCGTCGTGGCAACCGGATTCTATGACCTTCCGAGAAATCTCGATGTTCCTGGAGAAGAATTACCCAAAGTATCTCATTATTACGGCAATCCCCATTATTATGCCAATCAAAAAGTAGCGGTAATAGGTGCTAGTAATTCTGCAGTTGATGCGGCCTTGGAATGCTACAGAAAAGGGGCTGAAGTTTCCTTGGTTATTAGAGGGCCAGAAGTAGGCCACCGTGTAAAATATTGGGTACGCCCCGATATCATAAACCGTATTGAGGAAGGTAGCATCAAAGCTTACTATAATACTACGGTAAAAGAAATTAGAGAAAATAAATTGGTTATGAACACGCCAGAAGGTGAAGTAATAGTAGCCAATGATTTTGTGCTTGCCCTAACTGGTTATCGTCCTAATTTTTCTTTTTTAGAAAATATAGGCGTTGCCTTATCTAATGATGAAAAAAAACTTCCCCAATACAACTCAGGTACCATGGAAAGTAATGTAAACGGACTTTACCTTGCAGGTGTCATCTGCGGCGGTACGGAAACCCATAAATGGTTTATCGAGAACTCAAGAGTTCACGCTAAAATCATTATGAAACACATACTTACTGAAAATCATAAATAGCACCGAATTCTCAACTATCACGGTTTTCAGGGAGCTGTTATTCGTAATAAATACCGTATTTGCAGTCTTTATTCCCGTTCAGTGACTAAAACTAAAATATATTGGTTAAAACGTAGTTGAACTAGAAGCTAGTATGTACAGTTTCATTTATTCTTGTAATTTTCAATATTAATTATTTAGAAAATGAGAAAACTAATTACGATTCTATCGGTACTCATCGTCATGCTTTCGACATCCTGTAAAAAGCCAAGTGATTACTATAGCAAAGCAGTTTATTCGGGTAATATGGCCATAAGCCTACAACAGATGGAATCTCGAATTGAGCGAATACAAGAGGGTTACGCTCCTGAACCGATTAATTTGGTCTCAAGAATAAGTATGCGCTTAGCTACTAATGAAAATTACCTATCAGAACTAAAAGAATTTTTAGGCAATAGTGATACAGATCAGATGATTAACGCAGCAATTAAGCATTTAGAATACGACCTAGAAAGTGTTAAGAATCCAAAAACTATTGAATTTTTAAATGAAATTGATAAAAAATTAACTCCTGAAGATTTACAATTGGTCATCGAAAAATATGAGACCCACTTAGATGCTCTTTATGAACAGAAGAACGAACTATGGAAAAAATATGATAAAGAACTCACTAAATACGCGAAAGACAACAACATAAAAGAAAATTTTTATGGCCCTGATTTAAAACCTATTGAAAACACCAAGTAATTAAACTATTTGAAACTAAAAGTCACACATAAAATCTATTCGAACGGGATAATTAAATTACTGTTCGCCGCTCTATTCTTGTCTTGGTTTCTGTGTTTCTCTCAGAACGATGCCGATACCACGATATTACCTCAAAATCAAAAAATAACTTTTTCTACGATACCCAACTACCGGCAAAAATCATTACAACCCTATTACGATGCTCTAAAACAAGCGGAGTTCGGTGCCCAGCGTTTTTCAATCTTTGAGCAGTTGGCGGAACTTCATAGTAAAACTAGTAACACAGATTCGATACTGCACTATGCGACCCTGTACGAGAAAGAAATCGGGAATTGGGATCGACCCGAGAATGATAAAAACCGTAACTATACCAAGGCACATTACTATATGGGCGTTGGAAGTTACTTTAATGGAATTTTTGACAAGGCCATCGAATGGCATATTAAAGGTATTCAAGCCGCTGAGGCTGCGGGCTCCAAAGAGTACGAATATCGAAATAAAATAGCACTGGCAAAGGCAAACTTGAACAAAAAAAATGCCGACAAAGCTATTACCATTATCGAAGAGGCACTTGAGGAATTTTCGCTTGAATTCAAGCCTATAACCAATGAAGCACTGGTCATTTTAGGCGATGCCTATTTACAAAAAAAGAACTATGATCAAACCGAAACGTATTATAATGAAGCACGACAAATGGCGCAGACGCTCCAAAACCTTGAAACAGAACTTTCAATACGTTTAAAGCAAGGGCAATTGGCTGAGGGGCTTGAAGATATTGACAAGGCCATGGCCGACTACGAAATCATACGAAATCAAGCTTTGAAAGAGGGATTTACGGCAATCTACTTTGAAGGCACCCTACTATTGGGAAAACTCTATTTTAAAGAGGGATATTATGAACAGGCCAATATTGCCTTGTCATTCGCCTATATAAACGCAATAGATCGTGGTAACCTAGAATTTCAAAAGGATGCTTTAAGCGTACAGTCAAGATGTTATGCCAAAATGAAAGATTATGAAAACGGGTATGCGGTAATCACACAACTTTTTGGAGTTGTTCAAGAAATTAATTCCAAACAACAGCAGGCAATCATAAAGGAATTGGAAGTGCAATATGAAACCTTAGAGAAGGAGAAGGAGATAACGACCCTAGAGGAGGGGAAACATGTTCGAGAGGCAGAATTAAAACGGCAAAAAACCATCAAAAATGCATTTCTGATCGGCTTCTTCATCATATTGATTCCGATTATGGCCCTACTATACACTTACTACCAAAAAATTCAGGCTCAAAGTGAACTTTCTCAGAAGCAAAAGGAAATAAACGCTCAGCGTTTAGCGGCGTTAGAGCAGGAGCAAGAACTAAATTTGATAAAAGCAGCTATAGAAGGCCAAGACGAAGAGCGTAAGCGTATTGCTCAAGAATTGCATGACAGCATTGGCGGTAACCTTGCGGGAATAAAGTTACAATTGGCAAGCGTTGAACAACCTAAAGAATTAGATAGTATTGGTCAACAATTAGACGAAACCTATCAACTGGTTCGTGATATTTCGCACACTTTGGTTCCTAAAAAATTCAAAGAAAATGCCTTTACTGAATTGATTTCAGAATATGCGAACTCCATTTCTAAAACAGGAAAATTGGCTATTAGCTTTCACCCGTATCCCGAAAAGCTGGTCAACAGTATTGATGCACACTTACAAGTAGAATTTTTCAAGATTATTCAGGAATTAATGACCAATACATTAAAACACGCTGAAGCAAAAAATGTAGAACTGCACCTTACAGTATTAGATGAAGAAATATCAATGCTTTTTGAGGATAACGGCAAAGGCTTTGATACAGAAAAAGCAGTAAAGGGGATAGGTACTCGGAACGTTTCAAACCGTGTAGAAGAAATGAAAGGTCGTTTAAACGTAGATTCTAAAATAGGTCGTGGTACAGTCGTTGCCATTGAAGTTCCTTTTAAAAAGGCAAATACATGATTGAATATTCAATTATAGGGTCTGTCGCTATCATTCAATATCTTGTCTATTCAATACTAGATAAAAAGAAAGTTGAATTCCCAAAATGGGTACTTCATAGTATTATGCTACTAGGTCAAGTTTTCATTTTTCCACAGCTCCTAATTTTAGCCTATTCTCTAGGCAATAAAGAATGTGGAATGCCTATTTTAGCGGTACACATGTTTTTTCTGTTCTTTGGAGGTAGTTTAAACATACTTGTATATTTTATATATTATCTTAAATCTAGATTAAACAAAACGGCATGAACTACAACCTGATAATTGCAGACGACCATAAAATGTTTATCGATGGGCTTATGAGCATTTTAAAAGATGCCCCTGAACTCAATGTGACACTTACCGCTAAGAATGGGGCGCAAGTGGCAAAATATCTAGAAATTAATGGCGCTGACAATTTACATTTATTGATTACGGACCTCACTATGCCCGAAATAGATGGTATTGAATTGAACAAAATCGTAAAAGAAAACCACCCTTCACTAAAGACACTTGTGGTGAGTATGCATATTGATGGTGGCATGATAGACAAACTTATTCGAAATAATGTGGATGGCTATGTGCCTAAAAATGCAGAAAAAGAAGAATTGCTAAATGCGATTCGAACTATTCTCGGAGGGGAGAAGTATTTTTCCTCTGAAATAAAACGGGCCTATACCGATGCGATGTTCGAGAACAAAAAGCAAGAAGAAATATCGTTGACCGATCGAGAAATTCAAGTACTCAAGCTTATTGCTGAAGAAAATACCACCCAAGAAATCGCGGACAAACTTTTTTTAAGCAAGCATACTATTGAAAGTTACCGTAAGAATCTAATCTCTAAACTTCAAGTAAAAAACTTGGCAGGTCTTACCAAACATGCCATAAAAATGGGGCTCTTAGACTCATAAACTTACTTCACTATAGCCACTTTCAAACCCATACCCCCTGAATACAGGGAGTGCATTTTCACGTTTTCAGGCCAACTTAAACAGTAGCTTAAGTTTCATCTTTGTAGTGTACAATAACAAATAAAAACACCCAATTATGAAACTAGTAAGCCTTAAAATATTCACCTTAGCTTTTGCAGTTTTCTTTATCTCATGTAGTAACGACAAAAAGCAAACTGAAGTAAACAAGCAAGCCACCAATATCAAATCAGATATTTTAATCCAAAACAGCTCGATAAAAAAAGATGCTGGCACCCCTTTTGAAGAACATACCTTAACCCTCTCTGGCAAAAACCTATTAAATGCTACAGCTACCTTAAAGGTTATAGATGATAAAGGAGAAGAAGTAAGCTGCGTAACCTATCCAGCAAAACAACTGATTCACCAAGAATATAGCACCGCAAATTCAACGCTAAAAGAATCTCACATTAGAGAAGTTGTCGAAAATTACTTTGAAGATGAGGACGAGCTTGCCTATTTAGATTAACTTAAATCATGCTTATGAACGACAGTCCCAAAAACACCTACATGTTAAAATCTGGCTATGATTCGCCCTATTTACTCATAGAATTTAAACCGTTAGAAGATTCGGAGTATTTCCTGTTTGAAATAATACACATGCTAGGGCTCGCAGGTTTTGAATCTCCAGAAATGTTGAATTTATGGATGAACGATAAAATAGTAGTTAACCTTACATCCCCAAATGGAACTGTTACGGTATCCTTAGACGTTGAGGGAATACTGCGTATTACCGGAAATGAAAATCAGGCCGATATTACTCGAATCGACAAACTCTTACAGTTATCGAAAGCCTTTCTAAAAGAAGAAGTAGGTTCCAGAAAATATAAGATAGAATAGGAATCTGTAGTTTATTAATTAATATCTCTGATAGTTTAGTTTTCCCTTCTCAGTAAAAAAGTAGCGTTAATGATCTTAGTCTCTTTACTTAGGAAAGACGAAATTTTTGTTAAAACAAAACCCTTTCTCTAAAGAGAAAGGGTTTATTGTATTGTTGATTCTAAAGAAAAATTACAACTCCAGTATCCATATCGTATACGCCACCTCTAACCTCGACCTCACCTTTTTCTACCATTTCTTTAATCAACTCGCTTTCTTTAACGATTTTCTCCATGGCGATACGCACATTATTTTCACTGACCTCATGAACTAGCAGTCTGTTTTTCGAATTTCTTGGCCCCTTCGCTACTGTAGATCTATCGACCGCTGGCTTAATATTTTTCAGCATACCTGTTATATGACCTAGTTCAGCGCCATCTATTGCGGCATGTATAGCACCACAATTTTCATGACCAAGTACAAGTATCAATTTCGCCCCTGCAAGTTTAGTAGCAAATTCCATACTTCCTAAAATATCGTCGTTGATGAAGTTCCCAGCGACACGTGCGACGAAGATGTCACCGATACCCTTATCAAAAACGTCTTCTACAGGAACCCTACTATCTACGCAGGAAAGTACAATGGCTTTAGGATATTGAGCCTCTGCACTCTCTCTGATTTGCATCGAATGGTCGCGCGCGGTAAGGTCGCTACTGACAAAGCGCGTATTTCCGGCAATCAAACTTTGAAGTACTTCGGTTGGGGTCAAAGCATCCTGCTCTTCCTTGGTGAGTACATCTTCTACCAATATTTGGCTACGCTCAATTTGAATGGTTTCATTTGAAGTATCCTGTGCACGCGCCATTTTCGGAATTGACAGTGCTGTTAATGCAATTGTTATTGAAATACCAATTGTGTTTACAAAAGTTCTCATAATAGTTTGTTTTAAAATTCCGTACAAAAGTACACCCAATTTAAATTATGAAACTATTACTATTCATAATTAATAGTTAAACTTTCATATTATGGTAGTAATACTGTTATTTTTGAACAAAATTTTATGCTTACACTAAACTCAATACCTGAATGAAGAGAGAACAAACCTTATTATTTCCTGAAAACGTACACCATACCGAGGGACCTATAGACCAACAAATTATAGCACCAAATGACTTTGTGTTAGGAGCCATCTATAAAATAGGACGTCCCTCTAGTATTCACTTTCAGTACTTGAATCCAACTTTAGATGCGAATACATATACCGTAGCTAGTTTATCTGATTCTACTGCAGTAGAATTTGTCCTTATTAAGGCAACAAGCGTTTTAAGGATGAAAAATGGTAAAAAAATCGCAGTTTTCAGGCATTTTCAAGACGAGCCGTTTCTCGGCAAGTTCGAGAAGATTTATGAACAGCTGAATTTGAGTCTCTCTAGCAAGGAAATCATTAACTTAGATAGTGAAACACGACGAAAACCAGAAGTCAATATTAACATAAATACTAAATCATAATGAACAAACGAATTTCAGAATACTCCCAAATTATTTTAGGTGTTTTACTGGCTAGTATCGGCCTAAAAGTATTTTTACTGCCAAACGGTTTTCTAGATGGAGGGGTTACCGGTATAGCTATTCTTTTGAGCGAACTTTATGACTTGAATATTTCACTTGTTCTTATCGCCGTAAGCCTTCCGTTTCTGGTAATGTCTTGGCTCACCGTATCACGACGGATTACCATAAAATCTATCTTGGCCATAGTACTTTTGGCGCTAATGGTACATTTTGAGAACTTCTCATCAATTACCGATGATAAATTACTCATAGCCATATTTGGCGGCATTTTTTTGGGTGCGGGAATAGGTCTGTCAATAAAGAATGGAGCAGTCTTAGACGGTTCGGAGATTCTGGGAATTTTCGCAAATAAGAATTTTGGTTTTAGTATCGGTAAGGTTGTTCTATGCTTTAATCTCGTACTATTTGGGGTAACGGCAATTACCGTTTCCCTCGAAACCGCCATGTATTCAACATTAACCTTTCTAGTTACTGCAAAAATAATTGACTTGACCATTGAGGGTTTTGAAGATTATGTTGGTCTTATGGTGGTATCGGATAAGGCAGAACAAATCGAAAGAGAACTGATTGAAATAATAAAGACCGGGACTACTTTATACCGAGGGTCAAAAGGTTTTGGAAAGAGGGGTGTGCGAAATGAAGGTGATATTATTCACACAGTAATCAACCGAATCGATATCCGAAGGACCTATAATTTAATAGATAGTATTGACAAGAATACGTTTATTATTGAATTCGATGTCAATAATATAAAAGGCGGAATTAGAAAAAAACTATTTGAAAAAGAAAATATGAAAGCAGTGTTGAATTTTAAGTGAATGAAGTAATTTACTAAAATACTAAAAAAGCACTATCCCATAAAGTGTGTAAATAAAAAAATAGTTGTCTTTCAAAAAGGTAAATATCAATACTAATTAAATCGTGATACAAAAAAAGCCCTGCTTAGCAAGGCTTTTACACTTAGTGACCTCAACGGGACAGAATTCAAACTTTTTGAAGGAGGATATCAATCTGATTATTTCAAAATCTCATCAGTTAAACTTTTCAAATATGAGTAATTAAAACAGGTCGATGATATTTTACTTATATGTAAAGTCAATTATTTTGTAACAAACTTTTACGATTTTTGTTACAAATAATTTGGATAGTACGACCAGTATTTTGAAAAATAAAAACGAATTGGCAGTAAGTCTAAAGGACCGCTTAAATATACTTTCTTAGTCCCGTAAAAGGCCTATTAACGAAACTACTAAAAAGGACCACATTTGGGACACTCCCAGCCAATTGTTCTCACTTTCGTTAGATTGTCACTTAAAACGGCCGTTTTAAAGGACGATATTTCCATTTAGTGGTTTCCAATAAAAAAGACCTGCCACGACAGCAGGTCCTTTCATCAACCAACTAACAAAAATTAATTTTCCTTTACCATTCTTTCCAACTGTTCTTTTTTAAATACCATTGTTCGATGCGGGAAAGGAATTTCCACACCCTCTTTATCAAATCGTTTTTTAATACTCTCATAGAGGTCACATTTCATTTCAAAGGCTTCTCCGAAATTACTTGCCCAAGCCCATGCACGAAGCGTTACCGCGGAGTCATTCAGGCCAATTACTCGTATGACAACCTTTCTCACATTATTGTATTTATCCAATTCGCTACGATGGTCCAAAAGAAGAGGATGATCCTCACATTCCTCGCGCATAATGTGCTTGGCCTTATCTATATCGCTGTCATATGATATTCCGATTTCAATCCATTGGCAGCACATACGCTCACCTAAATCATAATTTATCAGTTTTTCTTTATTGATGACGGAATTAGGTATTACAATCATCTTGTTCTCATAATTACGGATGACCGTATGACGCAAAGTGATATCCGTCACCGTTCCGACCATCGATTCA
>Ga0114957_1001284_pt1 | contig 28105 bp, 23 predicted proteins | sample BantaG_FD_87175 | JGI IMG/M metagenome (GOLD analysis project Ga0114957, IMG submission 87175) | Marine algal microbial communities from Bantry Bay, Ireland - BantryBay_4 metaG | ecosystem: Host-associated > Algae > Red algae > Unclassified | place: Bantry Bay, Ireland | collected 2014-11-21
AGATTATTCTGCACATTGCTGACGATTCTACAGAGTTTTTGGAAGATAACCGCATTACCGAGTTATTGAACAAATACAACAAGTTCATGCCCATACCTATTAAATTTGGTATGCGCACCGAAACACTTCCTAAGCCTGAGGGCGCCAAAGAGGAAGACAAAGCACCAACACAGGAGGTCGACAATATTGTTAACAATCCAGATCCTGCGTGGACTAAGCAACCAAAAGACCTTGGGGAAGACGATTATAAAAGCTTCTACAGAGAACTTTACCCTATGCAGTTCGAAGAGCCCTTGTTCAATATTCACTTGAACGTGGACTATCCTTTTAATCTTACCGGAATTTTGTACTTCCCTAAGATGACGAATGATATGAACATGCAGAAAGATAAAATTCAGCTGTATCAAAATCAGGTTTTCGTTACCGATAATGTGGAAGGTATCGTACCCGAGTTTTTGACCATGTTGCGTGGAGTAATCGACTCGCCCGACATACCTTTAAATGTATCGCGCTCGTATTTACAAGCAGATGGAGCGGTAAAGAAAATTTCTTCGTACATCACCAGAAAAGTAGCCGATAAATTGAATTCGCTGTTTAAAAACAGTAGAGAAGAGTTTGAGGCGAAATGGAACGATATCAAAATTGTTATTGAATACGGAATGCTTTCTGAAGATAAATTCTTCGAAAAAGCTGACAAATTCGCATTGTACCCAACTGTAGATGGTAACTTCTTTACTTTTGAAGAACTTCAGGAAAAGACAAAAGGTAACCAGACAGATAAAGATGATAAATTGGTTATTCTTTACGCAGCTGACAAAGAGGCGCAACACAGCTATATCGAAGCTGCAAAGGCAAAAGGTTTTGAGGTGCTTTTGATGGATTCTCCAATTATTGGGCATCTCATGCAAAAACTGGAAAGTTCAAAAGAGAAGATTTCATTCGCGCGCGTGGATGCAGATCATTTGGACAACCTTATCAAAAAGGAAGATACCCAGATTTCTAAATTATCAGATGAAGAGAGAGAAAAACTAAAGGCCGATTTAGAAGGTGTATTTGGAGAAAAAAGCAGCTACACGGTTCAATTAGAAGCAATGGATAGTGATGCCTCCCCGTTTATTATCACTGAGCCTGAATTTATGCGACGAATGAAAGAAATGCAGCAAACCGTTGGCGGTGGCGGTATGTTCGGTATGGGTAACATGCCCGAAATGTATAACGTCATCGTTAATACGAATCACGAACTGGTCAGCGAAATACTCAATACGAAAACCGCTAAGAAGAAAGAGCGCTTAATCAATCAATCTTTAGATTTGGCAAGACTCTCAAAAGGATTGCTCAAAGGCGAAGAATTGACCGAGTTTATTAAACGGAGTTACGAGATGGTGAAATAGACTTTAGACTTTTAAATAAACTGCTTTGATTTTTCAAAGCGGTTTTTTTGTGAAAAGTCCCTATCTTTCTTCAAACAACCGACCATATGATTAATGATTATCAAAGTAAAGGTTTCAGAAAAATACTCGATTAGCTACAACAAGAAAGCTGGCAATTAGAGCTTATTATTTCAGGGTTTGCTATCTATGGTTTGATTACGGGTTATGAGCAAATTCAAGTATAAAATCTGAAAGCAGTTGCGAATAGCGAGACTGTAGGCGCCAACCTCTAGGGGTTTCTCTTAACCATCGTATCGGTTTTGATTATGTTATTATTATCATTGGTCGTCATTCGTGGTATTTAAACCGGCACTATTGGTTTGCGATACGTTTCTGGAAATATTGATTATGACAGTCTTAATTATTCGGAAAATTTACTTCCTTTTTGCGAAAAAAGGTGGGTTCTGTTGATCGTTATATCTCTAGACTAGAAAATGTTTGCAGTACCCTATTCGCCTTAGCGTTTTTAATGATTTTCTTCACCATCTCGTTTTTTATGGTCTTTGGGGGTCTTTGCCGTCATAGTAGAAAGCGTGGATAAAATGACATGGTTTTCGGCTTTGGGACTCAAAATTATAATCGGGTTTTTTGCTGTAACATATGTTTTATGCGTTTTACTCCTGATAATCGATTTTCTAGGCGCTGGGGTTCTTAAAAGATATAAATGGACAACTAAAATATATTTTCCGATTTACCGTGTGTTTGGTTTTATTACCCTAGCCTTTGTATACCGTCCCTTAGTATATAACTTCTTAGATCAAAAGAGAGCCCGCAGGTTGTCTATATTTATAATACCATGTTACTCTGTTATTTCCCTATTTTTAACGGGTTTCGGCAAGAACGGCTCAAACCATTTGATTTTCTACCTGTAAACATCCGACTTATTTACAAACAAAGAAAATTACGAAGACCAATTAACGAAAGAAACCGATATGATGCGGTTTATTTCCATTCCTCTAAAGTTATCGAAAAACCATATTTACCTGTTTTCATCGGCTTTAACTCATGAATGGAGGATGACGTATTTACGATTGATTCAGCACTTAAGCCAGAGAATGATAATAGAGGCTATGGTTTTCAATTTGACAGATTTAAATCCATCTCGGGTGCGATAAATATTTATAGCTTGCCTGAGTCAAATGAATATTAAGAAAAATACTTAAATATCCGCAGTTCCATTTTTCAACTACAAATAGATTCGACAGTTCACACAAACGATTATACGATGACCACCAATAAGAAAGACAGATTTGGTTTCGAGACCTAATTAGATATTGAAAACCTATCAAGAGGTAAGCATTTATTAAGATTTATAAGGTTTAAAAAAAAAGTTAGACAATACAATTATAAATGGAACTTTAATCACCATTCCTTTTTGGTACTATCCCCAAAATTCTGGGTCAAAATCAAAGTCGACACCCCAAATACTTGAGGCGCCAATAAACTAGGAACAACCTTCTATTTGATGAATTAAGCGAATCTATATCGGTATGCCTATCTTTAACCGATGAGAGTTATTTCGGCAAATATTGGCAAACCTACTACTTTTGAGTGGCGAGGAGAACAAGAGCAAACAGGTATATTCAAATACCCGGTTACAGAAAGTATCGCTTTAGGTACCACCGATGTTTTAAACGACACGGTCACAGACCGAAAGCACCATGCAGGAGTTGACAAAGCGTGCTACCTTTTTTCTGCCAAAGAATACGATTTCTGGAAACCGAAATATCCCGGTTTAGATTGGAATTGGGGCATGTTCGGAGAAAACCTGACTATAGAAGGGCTAGACGAATCAATAATGCGAATTGGCGATGTGTATCATTTGGGTACGGCCTTGGTCGAAGTTTCCCAACCACGCGAACCCTGTTACAAACTAGGCGTACGTTTTAACGACCAGAACATTGTTGCAGAATATGTAACGAGAGGATACCCCGGAACCTACATAAGAATTTTAGAAACCGGAAGAGTAAAAAACGGTGATGAAATGATACTCGAAAAGCAATCTAAAAATGCCTTGACCGTCAAACAATTCTACGATTTTTTATTCGAGCGCGAAAAGAATCAAGATGTGCTTCAGCTTGTATTGGGCAACCAAGCGGTACCCGAATACAAAAGAGAACGTTTGAAAAAATTTTTGAAATGAGTTATCCTTGGCACTTGTACGCGATGGGGGCAATGTACATTTTAGCAGGCATTATGCATTTTATCAAACCTAGGGCATATATGCGTATCATGCCAAAATATTTACCCAACCATAAAGCATTGGTATTATGGAGTGGTGTGGCAGAAATCGCACTTGGTGTGGCACTATGTTTTCCTGCAACAAAAAATAGCGCTATCTACGGTATTATTTTAATGTTGGCCATCTTCTTGCTAGTTCATTTTTATATGTTTTCTGGGGAGAAAGCGGCAGCTGGAATACCCAAATGGATTCTAGTACTGCGAATTCCGTTACAATTTGGTTTAGTGTATTGGGCTTATTTTTATTTGAATTTCTAAATCATTAGTGTCCTATTAAAGACTTAATACCCCCGAAGCGTCGGGGCGCTGTAAGATTAAGACGTAAGACTAAAATGCAACTAAGGCTAAAACAACTTATTACATGAATTATTTTAGAATATTCTAAAGCATTATCCAAAATCAAAAAAGCAAAGTGTAGCATATGGGTTTGAGCTGACTTGCTAATGGTCAAGGCTATTTACTCATCTCTTAAAAAAGTTTACCGGACACCAATGTTTCCAAATAAAAAAGCCCTGAAGGTTAACTACTCCTTCAGGGCTATGAATCAACTCAACTGTAACTAACTTATTCGATTAAAATATTTTCTGAATATTTCTTTTGCTTTGTTTTAAGCACTACCGTGTAGTTATCGGCATATGCATTTTCAAAATTGAAGGCTTTTTCGACAACTACATCTGTAAACTCTTCATTGAAAACAGTTCTATTCTCGCTGTCGTAAATCGTAATTTCAACTGCTTCTTCCGCAGTATTTAAGAGGTTTAAAAGTACCCTTTCCCCATCTTGCTTGAAAATAGGCTTTCTGTTCTCTTTACTTTCAGCAAGAACAGCCTTTGAATTATCAATATTAAATTCAAAAACAGTCTCTTTAGATAAATTTTCAATTGTTAAAAAATAAGCCCCTTTAGGTAAATTTCTTAAGTCAAATTTTTTTGAATAACCTTTTATTCCAGAGGGTGTTTCTGTAAACATTAGCACACCCTGAGTATCAGAAATGCTTACTACTGTTGGTTCAGATGAGGCATCCATATCAAGAATCAAACTTTTTTCGTCACCAGAAGATACACTTACGGTGGGTTCTTGAGCCAAGCTCTTTGCCATTGCGAATAATAATGCTACTGCTACGATTGATCTTACTACTTTTTTCATATCTATTTATTTTGCGCCTGTAAATTTACAGGCAGGTTATTTTAATTTCTATGTATTAATTATCTGTGATTACGAGAAGCGGCCCAAAGGACTCTTTTACTTCCTTTAAAGGTTGAAAAAAATGAATTTTTTCTTGCCTCCGTCGGTCTTGTACTATTTGTTTGTTTCATCAATTTTAATTTTGGGGTTAACTATAAACTGTTGATACAAATCTACGGCCATACCCTTTTCTACACTACTGCTGTTTTTTCCTATTTATGTGCTATTTTAACCTGCTTATTAGTTAATTTTATATTAAAAGATAATATTCCATAGATTTTAGGTAATTTTGTAGAGATTTTACGACAATAGTAAAAGTAACTTTGAGTTATAATAGCTATGGAGACCATTAAAAAGAAACCTACATTAGAAACGATTGCGCCGGCTTTCGGTCAATCCTATTTGTATCAAAAATTCGATGCTCAAAACACAAATTCCGATACTGTTTGGCATTTTCATCCTGAAATCGAATTGGTGTATGTAAATGGCGGTGCCGGTAAACGCCAAATAGGAAGTCATATTTCTTATTATTCCGATGGTGACCTAATATTAATCGGCAGCAACCTGCCACATTGCGGTTTTACCGATAAGCTTACCGGTAACGAAAGTGAGACGGTGATACAGATGAAATTTGATTTTTTAGGAAATGATTTTTTCAATATTCCTGAAATGACCAAAATTCAATCGCTTTTTGAAATGGCCAAGGGAGGCATTGCCTTCTCTGGTCAGACGAAACAAAAAATAGGCGAAAAAATGGAGATTTTAGAATACCAGACCGATTTTCAAAGATTGCTCTCCATTCTCAATATTCTAAATGAACTGGCCAATTCTAAAGAAACGAACGTATTGAATGCCGAGGGCTTTGCCCTAGAAACTGAAGTAAAAGACAATGACCGAATTAATGTGGTATTCAATCATGTTAAAAACAACTTCAAGGAAGAAATTACGTTAGACGAGATAGCAAACTTGGTTAGTATGACAATACCTTCTTTTTGCAGGTATTTTAAAAAAATAACGCACAAGACCTTTATTCAATTTGTGAACGAATATCGGTTGGTACATGCCTCCAAACTTTTGGCAGAACAACCTATGAGTATTACGGAAGTATGTTTTGAAAGCGGATTCAATAATTTTTCACATTTTAATAAATCGTTCAAAGCGTTTACAGGGCAAAACCCCTCTGAATATCGCAACCAATTAAAAACGGTAATCAGCTAATGCAAAATCTTTTTCCAAACGAACCTCAACTAAACTTGCCAGATAGCACTATCAGCTATTATCCAGATTTTATTACTAAAAAAATAGCAAATAATCTCTTCGAAGCACTCAGGCACAAGGTGCCTTGGCAGCAAGAGAATATTAAAGTATTCGGAAAAATATATCCGCAACCGCGACTAATTGCATTATACGGTAACAATGGCAAGCCCTATTCCTATGCTAACATTAGCATGCAACCAAATGAATTTACTCCAGAATTACTAGACTTAAAACAGTCGATAGAAACGAAGACTACAGCAATCTTTACTACGTGTTTACTTAATCTGTACCGCAACGGAAAAGATAGCAATGGCTGGCATTCCGATAATGAAAAAGAACTGGGGAAAAACCCAGTAATAGCTTCGATTACGTTAGGTCAAGAGCGGTTCTTTCACCTAAAGCATCGCTCAAAAAAAGACCAAAAACATAAAATACTTTTGGCACATGGGAGCTTGCTTCTTATGCAGGGCGAAACGCAACATCATTGGCTGCACCAAATTCCTAAAACAGCTAAACCTATAAAGGAGCGTATAAATTTAACCTTTAGGGTTATAAAATAAAAAATCGACCCTTAAAAGAATCGATTTTTTGATACCCTATTCTAGAGCTAGTTACTGCCTTTAGCAATCGGGTAAACTATGCTAATCTCCTCGCTTCTAACCACTCTTATAACTTCAAATGCTATGCCAATGTATATTCTTTCGTTAAAAATATCATTTCATGGTCGAAATGCGCTTTAAAAAAGTTCGTTCAATACTTTAGCCAGGCGTAATCCGCCTTTTTGCAGTTGCTTCTCTAAAGTACCCCACCACAGATAGCTGTACCGATAGCGCAATGTTTCACCCACTTCTACGGAGTCATAAATTTTATTGGCGATTTCTTGAGATTCTTCTACCCAATCGAACACAGAACCCTCCTGAATAGCCTTTTCCTGTTTTTTGCTCAATCGCGGAAGCGATTCGGCCAACTCGCTATAGCTCATACCGTAATCATTGATCATATTGGAATCCCAGACCCGATGTAAGTTTGTACCATCATTGAACCATTGCAGCTGAATATCATTACCGCCCTTGTCTTCTAATCTACCAACATGCATTGGTTGGTGTAAGTCTCCTATTAAGTGTACCAACATTTTAAGGTAAAATGCCTTGTCCTGTTTTGAACTATTTTCATCTTTTACAATAGCGATGCACTTTTGAATACCTGTAATCAAATCACCATTCTCGCTAGGTGAGGCATCACCATATTTAGCGTCTGACGCGAAATTTACATAATGCCATGCACCAAACTCCCTATACTTCCTATCTGCTTTGATTTCATCACCAAAAGTGGAAACATCGGCCAAACTCTCCCCATCCAACAATTTTTCAATAGCCTTTCTTGCTTTTCTGGTCAAATGTTCTTTCGCCACGTCGCCAATAGCACGGTGACCGGTCTTCGACCAAACCATATCATTGGCAAATGAAACTTGCATTATAAAACAGAGGAGGAAAGCAATTTTTTTATACATATCTTTTTCTCTTTATCACTTCAAAAATAATGAAACACGATTAAGCTATTGTTAAAAATGGTCTACTTTCTATAAATATTTTCATCTTGCATAAAAAAAGACACGTTTTGATTTTGAAACAGATTAAATCTCCATTCCTACGCTATGCTATTCTTACTTTTTTAGCACTACTGCTCATGGTGCTTCTATTCTTTCTAGCGGTATATTTTGGTGCCTGGGGAAAAATACCCACCAGGGCGGAACTATCGAATTTTGAGTATCAACAGGCTACTGAAGTATATTCTGCAGATAGTGTCTTAATAGGAAAGTACTTTCTAGTTGACCGCCAGCCAGTACCGTTCGAAAGTATGCCGAAAAACCTTATTCAGGCCTTGATCGCAATTGAAGATGAGAGATTCTATGATCATTCGGGTATCGATATCACAAGCCTTTTTCGAGTAGGAATCAAGTCAATACTGCTTCAAGATAAATCTGCTGGTGGTGGAAGCACAGTAACCCAGCAACTCGCTAAAAATCTGTATCCGAGACAAGATCGTCAAAAATCAATGCTGGCCGTGCATAAAATAAAAGAGATGGTAATGGCCTCTCGCTTAGAGAGTAATTATTCTAAAAAAGAAATTCTTGGCCACTATTTGAATACAGTCTCTTTCGGAGATAATACTTTTGGCATTGAAAGTGCTTCACTAAAATTTTTCAACAAGAATACGAGACAATTAAAACTCGAAGAAGCGGCCGTACTGGTGGGCATGCTCAAAGCAACTTATGGCTATAACCCAAGGGTTTTCCCTAAAAAAAGTCTAGCGCGTAGAAATCTTGTACTTCAAGCTATGGCAAACAATGATTTTCTTACTGATAACCAAAAAGATAGTTTAACAGCAATACCTTTAAAATTAGATTACAGAAAGTATGATTACAATGCGGGTCTTGCGCCCTACTTTAGGGAGGAAGTTCGCAAAATACTCATTAAATGGAGTAGCGAAGAAAAAGAAAAAGGGAACGACTACAATATCTATACCGATGGGCTAAAAATCTACACAACCCTCAACTATAAAATGCAGTTGGTCGCGGAACAAGTAATGCAAAAACACATGAAGTCTTTACAGACCCAGTTCGAGAAAAGTTATGGCAAGAATGCTCCTTGGATAGCGAACAAGAAAATAATCGACAAGGCTGTTCGCCAAACATCAAGCTATAAAAAACTTATCGCAAACAGTCTTACACGAAAACAGGCTTTCGATTCACTTTCGCACAAACGCAATATCACCTTAGCAGATTGGGGTGGAGATAAAATAACAAAGGCAAGTACCATAGATAGCATACAACATTATATGAAATTCTTGAATACAGGGTCGCTCGCTATCGATTCAAAAACTGGTGCTGTGCGCACTTGGATCGGTGGCATCGATTTCAAAAATTTTAAATTTGACCATGTGGCACAAAGTCAACGTCAAGTGGGTTCTACTTTTAAACCTATAGTGTACACCGCTGCCTTGGAAGTGGGCATTCCGCCATGTGCCTATTTTTCTGCCAGCGAAGTCGAATATGAAAATCTAAAAGGATGGTCACCAAGCAATTCTGGTAATAAAGATGAAACCTACCTTAATTATTCGATGCAAGAGTCTTTGAGCAAATCGGTAAATACGGTCGCGGTTAAAGTAATGGAAGCAACAGGAATCGAAAACGTAATCACACAAGCAAAAAAAATGGGCGTATTCTCAAAGCTGCCAAAACAACCTTCTTTGGCCTTGGGTACCGGCGAAATTTATGCGAACGAACTGGCAGGTGTATACGCGAGTTATGTAAATGATGGTATGGCGGTTCTACCCTACCTCATCGAAACGATTACAACACAAAAGGATTCCGTTTTAGCGCATTTTGAGCCAAAAAGAGCTGTAAATCGTGCTTTTTCGAAGCAAACAGGTCAAATTATGCTCGAAATGATGAAATCGACTATTGACTCAGGTACCGCTTCGCGCATCAGAACAAGTTATAAAATGAACAATGATATCGCTGGTAAAACAGGTACCACTCAAAACAATAAAGATGCTTGGTTCGTAGCAATTACCCCCAAACTGGTAAGCGTAACATGGGTTGGATTGGACAACCATGAAATCGGATTCAAAAGCACAAGTCTGGGGCAGGGAGCGAACGCCGCATTGCCCATATTTGCCCTCTGGTATAAAGAACTTGGAAAAGACCCTGAATTTAATGCTATCACAAAAGCAAAATTCGAAAAGCCTTCTAACTACGTTTTAGATCAACTTAATTGCGAACCGGTAAAACGAGATGGATTTTTCAAACGTCTTTTTACAAATCCTGATAAGAAAAAAGTCAAAAGGTTTAATAAATAATCAGTTGTTATGAATAAGTATATGCTTTTATTCCTTTGTGTTCTCATATCTTCTTTCGGTTTTTCACAAGAACTAGTTTCAGAAAATTTCGCTTTAAAAAATGGCAATATCGATATTCCAGGAACATTAACTCATCAAAAAACGAACGATAAAATTCCCTTGGTAATTTTTGTTCATGGCTCGGGTAATGTAGATAGAAACGGCAACCAACCGGGTACCTCTGTACAAGCCAATTACATCAAAAGCTTAGCGGATAGCCTTAATCTCCAGGGTATCGCATTTTATCGCTACGACAAACGCACGGCCACGCCCTCTAATCTTCAAAAACTAAAAGGCATCACCTTGAGTGACTTTGTAGATGACGTAAAAGTTGCGATTCGGGTTTTTGAAAGTGATGACAGGTTTAACGGTATTCACCTGATTGGTCATAGTCAAGGCTCTTTAGTAGCTATGTTGGCAGCTACAGAATCTGTAAAAAGCTATACGTCGATTGCAGGGCCCAGTACTTCAATAGACCAAACCATAATAAAGCAATTGGCGGCGCAGAACGAAGATATGGGGAAAATGGCTGCTTCCTATTTTGAAGAGTTAAAGAAAACAGACACTATTTTGGTAGTAAACCCTTTTCTGATGTCACTTTTTGCACCACAAAATCAAAAATTTATGGCGAATTGGATGTCTTTTAATCCATCTGAAGAAATACAAAAATTAAAAATTCCCGTATTAATTTTACAGGGTGATGCTGATTTGCAAGTAAAAGTAGTAGATGCCGAAAATCTTAAAAAAGCGAAGCCCGGGGCTAGTCTTCACATCATTCCTAAAATGAACCACGTTTTAAAACGAGTGGCATCTCTAGAAGAAAACAATAAATCGTATGCTGATAAAAATTTTCCGATATCAAATGGGTTAGTTACTTATCTTACAGACTTTATTTTCTCAAATATAAGATAGCATCTCTCCAATTTTTAAAATTTTATAAGGTTTAAAATTGGTAAATTTGTTGCTAACCAATACCGATATAATGACGAGAGTTTTTTGTACGCTAGTACTATTTTTTTGCTCATTCACTATTTTTGGTCAAAATCCTATTAAATCATTTACGGTAAAATACACTGACGAAACTGCCATGGTAGATGGTGTTTTAGATGAAGTTTTTTGGGATAACACCGAAAGTGCGGGCGATTTTCAACAGTATTTTCCTTCCGACTCTATCCTAGCAAAACAGCCTACCGAAATAAAAATGGCCTATAACAATACCACATTGTATATAGGCATTACAGTAAAATCTATAGATAACGATTGGGTCATCTCATCTTTACAGCGCGATTTTCGGGCTGGATCAAGTGATAATATTAGCCTGCTGTTCGATACTTTTAATGATGGTACCAATGCATTTCTTTTTGGCATTAATCCTTACGGGGTTCGCAGGGAAGCTTTAATTTCTGGAGGAGGTCAGGATCTTAGGGGCTTTACCACTTCGTGGGATGTAAAATGGAAGGGAGAGACTACTTTAGGGGATAATTCGTACACTGCTGAACTAGCAATACCGCTAACATCCTTTAAATTTCGGGAAGGTGAGACCAAATGGCGTTTTCAAAGCTACCGATTTGACCAGCAGACCAATGAGCAAAGTGTTTGGTATAACATTCCCCAGAATCAGCTTATTTTTAGCCTGGCCTTTATGGGCGATATGGTATTTGAAAAACCCCTAGGTAAATCAAGAACCCCTCTCGCACTTATACCATATATTAATGCGATAACTGAAAGGGATTTTGAAATAAATCAAGGTAAAACAAATTTAAAAGTTGGCGGTGATGCCAAAGTGGCCATTGGCAATGGTATGAATTTGGATATTACCGTAAATCCTGATTTTTCAAATGTAGAAGTTGATGACATTATTACAAACCTAACCCGCTTTGAAGTAGGCCTTCCTGAAAAAAGACAGTTTTTCATAGACAATAGCGACTTATTCGGCAGTTTTGGCGGTGGGCGAGATGCAAACCCTTTCTTTTCAAGACGTATTGGTATAGCAAATGATACTGCAGGCAACTCCATTGAGAATAGAATTTTAGGAGGTATTCGACTGAGCGGAAAATTGAATAAAGATTGGCGTCTGGGCTTTCTAAGTATTCAGACCGATGAGGATACCGACAATGAAATCGCTTCGAATAACAATACCATGCTGGCCATACAGAAAAAAGTCTTTTCTCGATCTAATATCAGCGCTTTCTTCATCAATAGACAATCGTTCAAAGAATATGATTTTGTGGAACCTGAAGATAAATACAACAGGGTTATTGGTGCAGATTATAATCTTGCCTCGGCAGATAATGTTTGGCGCGGTAAAGCATATTTGCACAAGTCGTTTCAACCAGATGATAATGAGGGTAATTTCTCAAGTGGCGCCTTTCTAGGCCGCAACTCCAGATATTTTAATGTGTTTACCGATTGGGTTTATATAAACGATGATTTTAGGTCGGACCTTGGTTTTATTCGCAGAACAGACATTGTAAAATCTGCAACACAAATAGAAACTGTTTTATGGCCCAAGAGTGGTAGCATCAATAATTATAGTTTTTCACTTTTCCCTATCATAACTTGGCGACCTGAGTTAAACTACCAAAAAACAGATCAAGAAATTCAATTGAACGGTAGGGTAGAAATGCAAAATCAATCTCAATTTGGTGTAGGGTTTAGCAATACCTTTACGTATTTAACCGCTGAAGACGACAGTTTCATTCCTTCTAGAAAAGAAGATGGCATTCCTCTGCCCAACCTTCAGGGTTATCACTACAATAACCTTAATTTCTCGTACCGTTCAAACCAAGCACAAGTTTTTTCCTATAGTGTCCAATCAACTATTGGGCGATTTTTTAATGGAGATTTGTTATCGGCGCAAGCAGAAATGGCACTTAGAATACAACCGAAAGCGTTAATTTCATTACAGGTCAACTACGATAAAATAAGCTTACCAAACCCCTACCCAAGCGGTGAATTGTGGTTGATTAGTCCTAAAATTGAACTTACTTTTAGTAAATCTGTCTTTTGGTCAACGTTGATACAATATAGCAACCAACGCGATAATTTAGGAGTTAACTCTAGATTACAATGGCGTTTTGCTCCATTGTCAGACCTTTTCATCGTATACAACGACAACTATTTCGTCAATCAATTCTCTCCACGGTTTCGGTCTATTAACTTAAAACTATCCTACTGGCTTAATATCTAGATACAAAAAAGCATAATAGATACTTCAAGCAAGGTCAATGTTAAATTTTTAAGCCCGGCTTCTCTCAAAAAGATTAAATTTAAGGGTCGCTAACTTAGACTCATGCCAAAAATTTTATTAGCTATCCCATTTCTTTTTTTTTCATTGGTTTTTCTTGGACAAGATGCAACTAAGAGCTTTACTGTTAACTATATTAAAGACGTAATTATTATGCCAGATGGTGCTCTTGACGAACCCATTTGGGCTATGGCAAAAAGTGCCGAAGAATTCTGGGAATATTTTCCGTTAGATACTATCCAAGCCCGAAAACAGTCGCAGATCAAAATGCTCTACGACAGCAAGAATATTTATATCGCCATCAAAGCCTATTCTAGTGGAAAAAATTATGCGACACAATCCTTAAAACGTGATTTTCGGGGAAGTGGTAGCGACAGTTTTTCATTGGTATTCGATACTTTTAGCGATGGTACAAATGCATTTTTATTCGGCATTAATCCTTATGGAGTGCGGCGAGAAGCCCTTATCTCTAATGGCGGTACTAGCAGACAAGATTTTAATCTCTCATGGGATGTAAAATGGAGAGGAGATGCCCAGATATACGATGGCTATTTTACTGCAGAAATGGTAATACCCCTAACCTCTTTAAAATTTGAAGAAGGAGCCTCAAAATGGCGGTTTAATAGCTATCGCATTGAAACCCAATCGAACGAAAGGAGTACTTGGACTAAAATCCCACAAAACCAGTTGATTTATAATTTAGCTTTTATGGGCGATATGGTATTTGAAAAGCCTTTGGGAAAATCGCGAACTCCGTTAGCATTGATTCCTTATATCAATGGATTATCTCAAAGAAACTTTGAGACTGATGAGGGATTAAATAGTGTTAAAGTTGGTGGCGATTCAAAAATAGCTATCGGGAATACTCTTAATTTAGATGTGACCCTAAATCCTGATTTTTCTCAGGTAGAAGCCGACAACCAAGTTACGAACCTTACGCGTTTTGAGGTGAACTTACCCGAAAAACGGCAATTTTTCATTGACAATAATGATCTTTTCGCAAGTTTCGGGGATGGTTTTGACGTAAATCCGTTTTTCTCAAGACGTATCGGAATTGCCGAAGACACATTAGGCGAAACCATAGAAAACAGAATTATGGGAGGTGTCCGATTGAGTGGTAAATTAACCAAAGACCTTCGCATTGGGTTACTAAATATACAAACTGCAGAAGATATCAAAAATAAGATTGCTTCAAATAACAATACGATGTTGGCATTTCAACAGCGTGTATTTTCAAGGTCTAATATCGGTATGTTCTTTATCAACAAACAGTCATTTAAAAACTATGATTTTGTTGCGCTCGAGGATGAGTACAATCGGGTTTTAGGTGTCGATTATAATCTCGCCTCCAAAGACAATACTTGGAACGGTAAATTTTTTACGCACAAGTCTTTTCAACCAGATGACAATATTGGCAACTTGGCCTTAGGTGCCACCATTCGATATAATAGTAGAAAATTAAACATATTCGCCAAAGGTACTTTTATTGACGACGATTTCCGGTCAGATTTAGGCTTTGTTCGCAGAACCGATATCTTCAAAACACTATTGAATATCGAACGTGTGTTTTGGCCTAAAAAAGGGCTTATTCAAAATCACTCCTTTCAGATATTCCCTAATGTACGTTGGAGCCCGAGTAGAAATTTTAAGAATACAGACTACGATTTCCAGGCTCGCTACGAGGTTCAATTTAACAATCAATCTCAAGCAAGATTAGAATTGTCTAATAGTTTTACTTTCTTGTTTGACTCATTTGACCCAACTGGAACTGATGGCGCTATTCCGCTACCTGGCGAACAAGGCTATCACTATAATAGTGTTGAGTTCGGTTGTCAATCTGACCAGCGAAAACTTTTATCCTATAACATGCGATCATCAGTAGGTCGATTTTTTAATGGAAATAGATTTTCAATAGAAGGGGCAATGACCATGCGATTTCAGCCAAAAGCCTTTATTTCAATACTAGTAAATTACGATCAAATTCATTTGCCAGACCCCTATCCTAGCGCAGATATTTGGTTGATAAGTCCTAAAATCGACATTACATTTAGCAAGTCTATCTTTTGGTCTACGTTAATTCAATACAGTAATCAACGTGATAACTTAGGCTTTAATTCAAGGCTTCAATGGCGTTTTGCCCCTTTATCAGATTTATTTATTGTCTACAACGACAACTATTTTGTAAATAGCTTTCAGCCTAAAAATAGATCTATCAATTTAAAGTTGACCTACTGGCTAAATATCTAGATATACATCAGAAGTGCGCGGTAAGTAGTAAGCAAAAATTTAGAAACTAAACTTATAAACTCCTAAACATCCCAACTTTTTTTTACTGCATAAACTTTTTCCAACATCATAACTCATTTATGGACTTTAAAATACTATGCTCCGATTTAGATGGAACGTTATTAACCACAAAAAGTGATGTTTCTGAACTTACGATTGCGCAAATAGCCCGTATCAAAAATAAGATGCGTATTATTCTAGTTTCCGCTAGAATGCCAAAAGCAATGCGACATCTACAAGACGATTTGGCGATAGCATATGAACCTATTATATGCTATAACGGTGCTTACGTGCTAGATGGCATTGCAGAAATTGCTTCTGTTGAAATAAGGACTCAAGATTTACAAGATGTTTATGAACTAGCTAATCCCTTGGGTATTTTACTCGGTCTCTACCATAAAGACGAGTGGTATGTCTCCAAAGATTCTGAGCGCGTTCAAAAAGAGATTCTATATACGAAGTGCAAACCGGTTTTTAGAGATACGACTGCAACATTAGCCGACTGGAAGAACCGTAAAATAGGTGCTCACAAAATTATGCTCATGGGCACCAAAGACAGTTCAGATGCTATCTTTCCTAAACTTCAAAAAGCCCTTGGGACGACATTAAATTTATATCGATCTAACAATACGCTTATTGAAATTGCTCCAAAATCAGTCTCTAAACTTTCAGCCATTCAACTATTACTTAAAAACAACCTAACACTGAAAGACGTCGTCGCCTTCGGCGATAATTACAATGACATCGAGATGATTCGGGTTGCAGGTTGTGGTGTTGCGGTCGGGAATGCACGGCAAGAGCTTAAGGCAATTGCCGACCATATAACACTGAAAAATACTGAGGATGGCGTAGCACGTTATATAGCGCAACATTTATAAATGTTTATATTTGAATTAAGCAATTTGTTCTTAAATGACCGAGAAACTATTACCAGAACCTCTAATTACAGACGATACGGTTGTCTTTGGCCTTTTAGCCCTTAGCCTTGGCCTCATTTTTCTAACATCTTCACTGAAAAAAGGGTTTTGGAAAAAATTCTACGGCATCATACCTGCTGTATTAATGTGTTACCTACTTCCCGCACTGTTTTCCTCTTTTGGCGTTATCGCAGAAACATGGCATACAGTTGATGAAACTGGGGTTGTAACCATACATGGTTCACGTCTTTACTATATGGCGAGTAGATATTTACTGCCTGCGGCTTTGGTTCTAATGACTTTAAGCATTGATATAAAAGCAATTACCAATTTAGGTTTCAAGGCATTAATTATGTTTTTGACCGGTACCGCGGGTATTGTCATCGGTGGCCCAATAGCTATTTTAATTGTATCACTTTTTTCTCCAGAGTCAGTTGGCGGTAATGATTTTGATGCGATTTGGAGAGGACTTTCAACCATTGCTGGAAGCTGGATCGGTGGCGGCGCCAACCAAGCAGCGATGTACGAGATTTTTAAGTACACTCCTGAGAAATATGGAGGTATGGTACTTGTTGACATTTTTGTCGCCAATGTGTGGATGGCCATTATTTTATTGGGCGTTGGTAAGACTAAACGCATAGACAAATGGCTCAAAGCAGATACTTCAGCAATTGAAAAACTAAAAATAAAGGTGACAGCCTTTACCGAAAAAATTACTCGTGTACCAACTTTAGCTGATTATATGGTGATGTTAGGGTTGGCATTTGCAGCAGTTGGTTTTTCACATTTCTTTGGCGGGCATATCAGCTCATATTTAAAAAATAACATAGCTGCAGTAGGCGACCCAACCAATTTCCTATCTTTTCTTGGTTCGGGTTTCTTTTGGATGGTGGTTCTGGCGACCGCTGCAGGAATTGCTTTTTCATTTACAAAAGCCAAAAACTATGAAGGTGCAGGTGCCAGTAAAATTGGTGGAATGTTCATCTATATTTTGGTCGCGACAATTGGTATGAAAGTAGATTTGGGAAGAGTATTAGAAAACCCGGGATTGATCGCTATTGGATTTATATGGATAACCATACATGCCGCATTAATGATTGGTGTGGCCAAGCTCATCAAAGCACCTTACTTCTTTTTAGCTGTCGGAAGTCAAGCTAATGTAGGCGGTGCAGCCTCAGCGCCCGTGGTTGCCGCAGAGTTTCACCCTTCGCTGACTTCTGTAGGAGTACTATTGGCCGTATTCGGGTACGTAGCAGGTACCGGAGGTGCCCTGCTTTGTGCCTATTTGATGAAGGTTGCTTCCGCTGGCCTGTAAGCATTTTAACAACTTCAATTGAATCAGATGCTTACAAAGTTTATGTTTCCAATAAGTTTGTAGATATTTGCCTGACCAAAAAAATACTATGAAAAAGTTACTTTTGACCCTGTTGATTTCTATTTTTATTTTTTCTTGTGGAGACGACCCTACCAAGACTATGACCGTCTCAGGAAACATAGAAGGACTTAAGAAAGGAACCGTATATCTGCAACATATTCTCGACTCGGTTTTGGTAACCAAAGATTCCTTGGAGTTAGATGGTAACGGCGACTTTAAATTGAGCACACAACTTGAAAGTCCCGAGATTTTTTATCTCTATCTCAGCAAAAATGACAACAATGACGTTAATGACAGAATTACTTTTTTTGGGGAACCTGGGGCAATTACCATAAATACCAAATGGGATAGGTTCGATCATGACGCTAAAATCGATGGTTCTTTAAGCAATGAAAAGTTGATTGAGTTAAAAAAGGGAATCTCTAAAATGAATATCCGCAACATGGAGATGATGCAAAAAGCAACTGCCTCTGAAACACCCTTGGACTCTATGCAGTTAGATAGTATAAATAAAAGAGGTGTTCGCAACACCCAGTTGACCTATGCGTATGCCTTAAATTATGCATTAATCAACAAAGACTCTTATATCGCACCCTATATTGCACTATTTGAGGTTTCTGATGCAAACCCGAAGTATTTGGACTCGATAAGCAATTCGCTTACGCCTGAAGTTGCCAATTCTAAATACGGGAAGATACTTAAAGAACGATTAGAAAACTGATACGAAACATACAAATAGAAAAGCCCCGATGTTTAGCTACATCGGGGCTTTTTAGTACATTAAAGTTCTCTAGTTCAATTTGTTGATTTGATCAACAAGGCCTTGCGCTTTGGTCTCCAACTCGGCACGTACAGCACTAAGGTGTTTTTTTCTGTTATCAACTTTACGTTCGTTGATTTTTACGATTAAATCATCAAAAACAGCAATTGCGCCATCAATGATTTTTGCACCTTCTTTGGTATCGCCGTTTCCGTTTGCAGCCTCAACAATATAAACCGCTTCGATGATATCTCCCAAAACGTTATTAACGTCTTTTTTTAAACTTCTAACACTTGCCATAATTGGTTTCTTTAATTTCTTTCCCACGAAGGTGGAAAACGATGTAATCCTATTATTTTTTTGCAAAAGTAGGGCTTGTATCGCTTTGTATCAACAAAACCGCAAAAAATTGACTTAGATAGTTACTTCTAGCAGTTTAGCACTTTCGGTTTTTAACGCTATGCTCCTGCATTTCGCAGGCACCAGAACAGTTTCTCCTTTTTGAATAGTTGCCGAACCATTTTCGTTTGTTACCGTAGCCGAACCAGCTACACACATATAAATGGTAAACGAATCTCTTTTGGAAACATCCTGTTCTAATGTACCATTTAGACTTAAGAAATTTGTCTTAAAATAAGGGCAGTCTACCATAGTATTGGCTTTATTCAAAGCCTCTGGGTAGTTCACCTTAAAATCATCTTTTTTGGTATAGTCGATCGCATCAAGCGCTTGATCGGTATGCAGCTCGCGAAGGTTTCCGTTTTTATCTTTTCGGTTAAAATCGAAGACTCTATATGTAATGTCGGAAGTCTGTTGAATTTCCGCCAATAAAACTCCGGCTCCGATAGCATGAATTTTCCCGGTATTGATAAAAAAAGTATCGCCCTCCCCTACTTTTTCAAAATTTAATAAATCTAACAATGTATTGTTTTCGAGGCTTTGGGCATATTCCTCTTTAGTAACATTCTTATTAAAGCCGACTATTAACTCTGCATCTTTATCAGCATCCATAACATACCACATTTCGGTCTTACCAAATGAGTTATGTCTTTTTTTGGCCAACTCATCATTCGGATGTAGTTGTATGGAGAGGTCTTTTTGCGCATCTATGAATTTGATAAGAATCGGAAATTCATTCCCGAATCGCTCGTATACACTTTCCCCAAGTAAATCTCCTTTTTCTGAGTCTATTAATTCTTGCAAGGAAGTACCTCTTAAATTTCCGTTTTCAATAATCGAAACATCTCCTTTCACCGCCGAAAGCTCCCAACTCTCGCCGGTTATGTCATTTTCAATAGATTTTCCTAAAACGTACTTTAACTTTTCACCGCCCCACAGCCGCTCTTTCAAAATGGGTCTGAATTTTAATGGATACATGCTTAGTTGTTAGATGTTAGATGTTAGATGTTAGATGTTAGATGTTAGATGTTAGAAAGAAAATTATTTCCTTTAAACTAAGTTACTCTACTTTTAGTTTCCGTATAATTTTCAGTGCTCTTTTCATATGTTCCGAGGCACTTACATTTTTAAAAGCCATTGCAATCTCCCCTTTTAAGTCAACAACAAAAGTTTCTCTTCCAGGAAGAACAAAAAGACTGTTTTCTACCTTGAACAATCGTCTCACTTTTTTATCGGCATCAGTTAGTAAGGTGAATGGCAAATCATACCTTTCAGCAAAGTTACGGTGCGATTTCTCAGAGTCTGCACTAATTCCAATTACTATGGCGCCATTATCGGTGAAATTCTCATAACTATCCCGAAACTGACAAGCTTCCTTTATACAAACTGGTGCATTATCTTTTGGATAAAAATAAATAACCATATATATTTTTCCTACGAAGTCTTTGCTTTTAAACAGATTGCCGTTCTGATCTATCAACGAAAATTTAGGTGCCGTATCGCCAACTTTTAAACCCATATCACCCACAATAGGTTACGAAGTTTCTGGGTGTTTCGTAAAGAACTACCTCAAGCGCTTTATCGGCAGCAATATGCGGTCTCAACTTATCCCATATTACAACAGCAATATTTTCGGCGGTAGGGTTCAACTCTTTAAATTCAGAAACTTCTAAGTTCAGGTTTTTATGATCAAAGGCATCCTCGATTTCACTTGTAATCAAATCTTTTAGAATCTTAACATCAATTACGAAACCGGTTTCAGCATCTATCTCGCCCGTTACGCTTACAATAAGTTCGTAATTGTGTCCATGAAAATTGGGGTTATTGCATTTTCCGAAAATCGCATCGTTTTTTTCAAAACTCCATTCAGGAACGAACAATCTATGAGCCGCATTAAAATGAGCCTTTCTACTGACTTTTACCTTCATAATGTAGCGGTATTTTTAATCAAATGGTCATAGAACCGTTCGAAAATAATTTTGAACCAAGCTGTATAACTATTCGGATTTTCTGCTATATCATTTTTAATAGCTAGTGGCTTCATCCATTTCCAATCGGCAACTTCACTTGTATTTATAACCGGGTCATCATTAAAATTTCCAGTCATCACATGATCTAATTCATGCTCTGTAAGTCCATTATTAAAAGGAGCTTTATATACAAAAGAAAATAGCTCTTTCAATGCTACACTAAAACCCATTTCTTCTTCAAGTCTGCGCTTACCCGCTTCAATATTGGTTTCCCCAACCCGTTGATGGCTGCAACATGTATTTGTCCATAACGAAGGGGAATGGTACTTCTCGGCCGCCCTTTTTTGCAGCATGGTCTCGCCCTTATCGTTCATGATAAAAACAGAGAATGCCCTGTGCAACACAGCCTTTTCGTGTGCCTCCATCTTTGGCATAGTACCAATTTGCTCGTTTTGTTCATTAACTAGTATTACTTCTTCTTCCTTCAAACTGTATTCATTTTTCATAGCCACACGCATGAGCATCCTTATGTAAAAATAACACCTTTCCTGTTGTATACGGCATTTGTACAATAAAATAAACCTATACAGGTATTGAAAAATTGGAAACTCATTGACATTGTTTCCTGTTCAAATAAGAACAAAAACCCTGATACTTCTATCAGGGTGAATGTTAGTTGCCATAACATCGGTTTTGTCAATTCAGGTAAAGATAGCCCGACAGTTGTTTCATTATACCGTCTACATCTTCGTAGTCCAAAATATAGAATTACGTTAGCACAGGTAGCTTGCCATCTTTACCAAGGGTAACACGCCCTTGCGAAGTGCCGTCAAAGACATTTCCATTGCTGTTATAACCCTGGGGTAGAAAAGACCTTTATCCCCCATCTGTTAAAAATTAGTATCGTATTGTTCGGTCGAACATCAAGACCGGTAATCGTGAGAATATCATGCACACCATCGCCATTTGGCGATACAATGTTGAATACCTCGATATCTTCGTATTAGATTGGTTGGTCAGAATCCAGGTAATCGGGAATGCCGTCGTTGTCCAAATCATCGTTGCTGTAATCGCCATCGCCATTAATGTCTTAGTCAATAGTTTCAATACCATCATCATCATCGGTATTACGATAATCTACCTCGCTATCACCATCGGTATTGGGCAGGTCATCGATTTCGTCATTTACGTCAATATCTATTTCCTCCTTACCTTCGTACATATAGTCCAAACCATCATCGTCTTTATCAGAACCGATGAGTACGACATCGGCAATACCGGCATGGTCATAATCATGTGCCTCGATTGCATCGGGAACGTTATCATTATCGCTATCGATATCTAAATAATCGGAATATAGATCCCCATCTGAATCGGTGGGGTTCTTTGATGGGTCGTCATCGCCATCAAGATTCAAATCCTCTACACTATCAAGAATACCATCATCGTCAGCATCCAGATCAATTGGTGTATCATCAATTGCGTCTCTAACAGCAACATCACCACCAATTGTTGCATCTTCGTCTAAATCAGGCAAAATTACCGGGAAGGTCAATGGATCATCGATAGTACCACCAACATCTGTATAATCAGCGGTGGCATCCGTAGCGTCATCAAGGCATTATTATCGGAATCATTGCCAGATAAGGTGATATTTGCTTCCGTAGTATCATCGCCACCTTCATTGTCAGAATCCAAATCTAAATAATCAGGGTTATCAAGGCCGTCAGTATTGGTTGGGGTCAACCCTCCTAAGTACGCCGAGTTCACTCCATCATTACTAACGTAGGTTGCGGCATCATCTGTATTGGGTGCAATATATCCCAAAGTGGTTTGCCCTTCTACATTATCCTGAATACCATCATTGTCCGAATCCAGGTCAAATTGATTTCCAATTCCATCCAAGTCCATCATCGCAATATGCCAGCCGAAGCGCATAATTATTCACAACAGCTAAATTGTCTGAAAATACGGTGTCGTTATAGTAAAAATAAAGTAGGCCTGAATTCGCCGAAACTGGAAAAAAACAATCATTGAAGATATCTACCCGCCCCAAAAGTTCGTCAATTCCATTTTCATAAGTGCCGCTTGAATTCACATCGACAATCGCATTATAGACATATAGCTTGTCCGTTAAAGTTCCAGTATTATTAGCTGATTCTACCGCATTGTAGGTGAAATCGGAATTATAGACCCAGGTTTGCCCGTGTAATATAACCCCTCCAAAATTTGGATTAGTCAGTTGTATTTTTATTTCTTGACCAGCAAATGAACCATCTACTGCTATACATGTTAAAACACCTGAGGTACTAATACTAGAGCTATCAAACTCATACGCAACCCCAGCTGTAACAGATAAATTTGAGTTTTCCATTATATCTACATCCGATCCTAAATCTTGACCATCTACTAAATTAAGCCTTGAACAATTATTTTCTACAGTATCTAAAATACCATCATTGTCATCTTCAAGATCTATTTCATTAATGTAGTCATCTGAGTCGCTATCTATTAAGGTGTAATTAGAACGTCTTTCTTTAGTTGTGATAAGTTCATTGATTGAGTTATCGCCCCAAACAGATGGGTTGGAATATACTGTGAAACGAAATATATTCCTGCGCCTGGTTGAATGCATTTACTTGTAGATGGATCTATAACATTCCCTGTAAGGTTAGAGGCACTAAAGCCCGTTGGACTTGTATCTAAATCTTTAATATCAAACCCAGAACTTGAAAGGTTTGTAATAGTTATACCAGTAATTGCGGGATATGCTGAAAGATCAATTGCTATTTGGGTAGAACAAACCTCATTTTCGGTATCTGTATTTATAAAACCCACATTTTGGGATATGGCGTATCTCCCATCCCGTGTTTTACCCCATGATCGTTGATTGGAGGTTGATTCTATTTAAGCGAAAGACACTACAGGAAATAATAGGCGACACACGATAAAGCCAAGAACTAGCTTTAAGTTTAAGTTAATCGCACTTTTTAAGAAATGGGGGTACTCATAAAATATTCCAAATGAATTAAATTTTAGCCGTATTGATACTCGTATGGATTACAGTAATGCATAAGAATACTTAATATAGCTAAATCCCAATTATTTATTGAATCTAGTGCCAAATAGAATTTGTTTATTCAATTGATATATTATATCTATTTTACTTAAATAGGCTGATAGTTTTATTATTTAGAAATTTTAGAAAAACCTCGGAGATTTTAACTGTCCCTTTGTCTTAATAAAATCATAGCGCAAAATAACCTCGAAAGAGCCGTCATTAAAAGCAGTATTGCCCAACTCTGTAATTTCACGATCATAAGCTACACCGGCAAAAAAGCCTTCCGAAATATAGAACCCCGCCATACCACTAAGAGCAGCATCCCATCGATATGCAATTCCTAAAACAAACTTGTCGTTCAACATGGCGTTTGCCGAAACATCGACTTGAAGTGGCGCACCTTGCACAACCTTTGTCAATAGTGTAGGTTTAAATTTTAAGAATGGGTTAATTTCCCAAACATAACCGGTAATAAAGTAAAAATTCATTCGCTCTTTTGCAGTACTTGGTGCCGTACCACTATTAAAGTGAGTAGTTTGCAATAAATGCGGAACAGAAAGGCCTGCATAAAAATGCTCATTGTGATAATATACACCTGCTCCTATATTAGGAGAAAACTTGTTATCTATATCTTGAGATAATGTATTATCGGGTGCGAACTGGTTCAATTCAGAATAGCGAATGTCCAACAAGTGCCCACCTGCCTTTAAGCCAAAACTTAATCTTCCTTCGGTAGAGGTGTAGATCGTATATGAAAAATCAATATCAAAGTACGTTTCTGAAGTGGGGCCAATTTTATCATTTACAATGGAAAAACCCAAGCCTACTCCTTTATACCCAATAGGTGAATGCACATTGAATGTCTGGGTTACCGGGGCGCCATCCAATCCCAACCACTGGGAACGGTGCAAAGCGGCCACACTCAGGTGTCCTCTAGATCCAGCGTAGCCAGGGTTAACACTTACCGTATTATACATATATTGAGTGTATTGCGCATCTTGTTGGGCAAACAAGCTACATGCAGGTAGTAATAATAGAGATACTACCAAAAGTACAGTCTTTAAGTATCCGTTATTCTGACTTGGGGTTTTCATAATTTTATCTGTTAATATATAGGTATCCTGATAAGGATTTGTCCTCACCTAAATTATTTTTATAGTCTAGTATATAGAAGTAGGTTCCCACTGGAAGCATTTTATCGGTATCGATTGTTACACGACCATTTGAAGTACCATCAAATACATTTCCTTCAGTATTGTAAGCGTTCGTAGAGTATACAAGTACACCCCATCGGTTAAAAACTTTAAGTGTATTTTCTGGGAAATTCTCTAATCCAGTAATTGTCAACACGTCATGAACACCATCTCCGTTAGGGGTAAGGATATTAAATACCTCAATTTCGTCATCACTAGCATTTAGTTCTAAATATTCAGGTATACCGTTCACATTAGAATCATCATTTGCATAATCTCCGTCCAAATTCAAATCCTCTGCCGCTGTTTCAATACCATCATTATCATCATCGGTATCTCTATAATCAGACTCTGAGTCACCATCGGTATTTGGAAGATTATCAAAGGGAGCATTTATTTCATCGTTTATATCAATGTCAATAGATTCGACACCTTCATAACCATCGTCCAGGCCATCATCATCTTTGTCAGATCCAATAAGTACTACATCGGGAATACCATCGTGGTCATAATCATGAGCTTCGATACTATCGGGAACGTTATCATTATCACTATCCTCATCCAAATAATCAGGAAGACTATCACCATCGGTATCTACAGGAAAAATACCAATTGTCGACCCTTCATAGGCATCATCTAAACCATTAGCATTAGCATCAATACCGCTTGGTGCAATGTAATCGGCTGTGGTCTGTGCTTCAACGTTATCAGGCACACCGTCATTATCACTATCGATATCTAAGTAATCTGGATAGCCATCGCCATCAGTATCCGTACTATTGGTACTGGGATTATCATCACCATCTAGGTTAAGGTCTTCAAAACTGTCCAAAATACCATCATTGTCACTATCCACAATAAGGGAATCTGTGACAATTACGGAAACTGTTGCAGTACTGCAATTTCCTAAATCGTCGCAAATGGTATACTCGAAAGTATCTGTTCCGGTATAGTTATTATTTGGCGTGTAGGTAACGCTATCATCTGATGAATCGTTCGGAGTGCCATTATCATCCACGATAATTGTTCCGTTAGAGGGGTTTGTTACAGTGAAGGTCCCTATGGTAGGAATGTCATTGTCATTTCCTAAAACATCAATAGTAATCGGGGTATCTTCTGTAGTCGAAACTACATCGTCTATTGCGTCTACAATTGGAAGCACCGTAATGTCAACCGTTGCGGTACTGCAATCACCAAAAGTGCTACAAATAGTGTAATCAAATGAATCAGGACCATTGTAATCAGGGTTCGGAATATAGGTTACGATGTCATCATTCGGGTCATTGGGTGTACCATTATCATTTATAGTTACTGTACCATTCGTTGGATTAGTCGTAGTTAATATGCCCGTTGTCGGCATATCCGAGTCATTTGTAAAAATATCAATATCAATAAGAACGTCCTCATTGGTAGTAACGACATCATCTACCAAAGTTGCAGCTTCATTTATACAAACAATAGTAAAGTTAGGCAGTCTAAAATCATGACCTGCTTTAGTCAAAGTAGGCGTATAACGCACTACTGTTTGCGTGGCAATAACCGAAGGGTTTGTTTGATCTCCCGTAACAGCCGGACTCCAATTGACCGTAGCGCCTGAGGGTACGTTCGCTCGAATATCCATATTTACCTCATTGTGAGGCGAATTACAATTCGTAACGATAAAGTAACCTGTCGCATTCTTACCGCAAAGTGTTCCGTCATAAACGGCAAAATAAACACCTTGTTGGTTTACCTCTAGAAAGAAATCGGTACTTAATACAGTATTAGTTTCAGTAGCATTATACCAACGATAATTGTTTTCATCACCGCTATTAGGCGCCTGCAAAAGGTACTGCGCATTGGATGCAACAATGCCAAGCATTGTGAAAACAAAGCTTAGGAATATCGTTTTATATGTTAGATTAAATTTCAAATCGATTTGGGTCGGTTTTAAGCGTTTTTATTTGACAACAAAAACTACGTTGATTAGTGAATTGTAATCTGCAGGTTGCCCTGTGATGGTATAACTTAGATTACCATTTGCATCAATTGACATAGTTCCAGTATTGAATACAGACGGATCAGCGTAGGTAACATAATAGTATAACTCAGTTCTTGTATATGTAGGAACAGCGGCAGGAGCCCCTGCACTACCCACAGTAGGACTACCAAACTGATCAATATATTCTTGATATAAATCGATACTAAAGGAACCATTCGTTGAAACGTCTACAGCAATTGATGGCGGATAAAAAATACGAGCTGCTTTAGAAGTAATTGGAGCAATTGCTTGAATTACTTCTTGAACGTTGGTCTCCAAAGTAGGGGAACCAACGCCTCCCTCATCAACATCAATAGGGACTCTCAAATCAACTTCATCATCAAATTGATCATCAGTGCCTAGTTGCGATAGTGGGACCGATAAAGTACTATTGCTATCCGTTATTCTGAGGTTTCCTCCTGACACTATAAATGAGGTATTTACTTCATTTGTTGTACTAGAGTCAGCATCATTAACATTTAATGTAATCGCATTGCCTCCAGATATCGATATTTGACCAGGAGAGCCAGTAGTTGCCAAAGTTTGATCATCTGTTGCTGGATCTCCGGCCGGGCCTTGCGCTCCGGTGGCTCCCGTTGCGCCATCCGCTCCGTCGTTTCCTGCCGGACCTTGTGCGCCTGTGGCTCCGGTTGCGCCATCGTTACCTGCCGGACCTTGTGCGCCTGTAGCGCCATCGGCTCCATCGTTACCCGCTGGACCCTGTGCTCCTGTTGCTCCGTCATTTCCATCGTTACCCGCTGGACCTTGTGGTCCCGTTGCTCCATCGGCTCCGTCATTTCCTGCTGGACCCTGTGCGCCTGTGGCTCCTGTTGCGCCATCGTTGCCCGCTGGACCTTGTGCTCC
>Ga0114957_1001285_pt1 | contig 28078 bp, 14 predicted proteins | sample BantaG_FD_87175 | JGI IMG/M metagenome (GOLD analysis project Ga0114957, IMG submission 87175) | Marine algal microbial communities from Bantry Bay, Ireland - BantryBay_4 metaG | ecosystem: Host-associated > Algae > Red algae > Unclassified | place: Bantry Bay, Ireland | collected 2014-11-21
GATTTTTGTTCATATGCGATTGCCTGTTTCATCGAAAATCATTTACAAATGACTTTCCTTTTTTATTCAATTTAAACACTTTCAAGGATGTTAACAATACCCTAATATGGTATTTTTTAGATGTATTTATTTTACCATATACAAAACTAAATTCTTGTGTGAGGGATAGTAGCCAGCGCAGGCTTTGCCTGCGAGACCAAGCCAAAGCAGAGCTTGTGTTTGGCAGGCGTAGGTCCGAGTGAATAACGAGTGGCAAATAGCCCGACCATGATGCTAGCGATAGCAAAGCATCATGGGCACACCCTAGTCATCTTCTTTGTATCTATTATTTTACCTTCAAGTACTAAACTATAAAACATGATTTTTTCAAATAGAAAATCTTGCGTCTGTAGCTCAATAATATTTTCTCCTTTAGTTAATTTATATTTCTGAGTAAATACTTTTTGACCAAGCATATTGGTAATTACTAGATTTACTTCTGTAGCACTATCACTTTGTATCTTGATGAAGGTATTCTCTATTACTGGGTTAGGATAATTTTGGGACATCAATAACTTATCGCTAGTGGGAAAAGTAATTTTTTCATGAGTGTATGCGATTTTCAAATCAAACTTTTGGTAAGACTGATCATACAATTCAGCGTTAAGAACCTTGTGTCCTAAATCGAATATCTGATTAATATCACAGGCGGTCTTAGCGCGTACCTTCACACTGAACACAGCATCATCTCTTATAAGTTCTTTTGCAAGAGCATTGGTATTCCATGAAAGCTTTAGCGTATAATTTTCCAAATCATATATAAAATCACCTTCATGTATAGAGAGCTGATCTTTAGTTTCTAAGGAGACAAAATCAACAAGTTCATGATCAAATAATAATTCAAATTGTATTCCATGAGTTGCCACATCCTCCCCTATTCTGAATTTAATTTCTTTAGTTTCATACTTCTTCAAAGATGTATTTTCTACTAAAAAAGCAATTGAATTTTGATTTCTTTGTTCTAATATATTGTTAGTGATATTAGCACCATCGCCATCTATGTCTCCTAGCTTCACTGCTACAAAATCTGCATTAAGCACATCTTGATTTAGTGCAGTAAAATTAATTTGCATTGGGTAATTTTCATTTAGAGGATCATTGCTATTATCAAATACATAGTTAGCATCAATATTTTTCCAAGATAAGCCACTCGAAAATTGATCAACTTGCTCTAATATTAATTGGCGAATACCTACCAAATCTAACACACTGACTGAACCGTTATTATCTACATCAACTGCGATAATTTTATATGGACTATCTAGAGTTCTAGTCTGCAAAATATGCGCAACTATAAGTACCATATCAAAAGTACTAATCCCTCTTCTTTCCAATGGAACATCCGTAACGTTAACAACATAATTTTCTCCTGCTGTTAAATTTTCAAATGAATAATCTCCGCTTGCATCTGTAGTAGAAAAGTAAATATCATTGACCGAGATTTCATAATTTGAAACGGGCTCTCCATTAATATTCAATAATCTTCCTGCGATTTCAACTTCAGGTGGAGAGCAGGCAAACATGTTGTCTTGAATCTCAACTATCGTGACACATAGAGATGAGTTTCCTGCTAAATCCGTAGCAACTAGTGAAACAGAATGTATCCCGATATCATCACAGGTAAATGTATTTGGTGTAAGGCTATAAGTCAATAAATTTGTTGGTGTGCAATTATCTGAAACACTTGCTAGTAACAGACTTGGGTCTATGGTAACGGTCCCATTTTGAGTCATCTCGACTACTACGCCACTTTTACAAAGCAAGTTGGGTGATAGGCCGTCTCGTATCTCTACGGTTTGCTGACAAAGGCTTGAGTTACCACAATTATCAAAGGCAGTATATTCTATAATATGAATACCATTTGGGTAGAATCCACTGGCATCTCCATCAGCACTATCTGCATATGGACTATCATTTGTAAGGTTTGAAAATCCGCTACAATCATCGGCAGTTGGAGCAGTAAGATTGAGGTAAACATCGGCGCAAGTGTTAGAAAAATTAAGCACCATGGTGTCTGCTACACAAGTAATATCAGGAGCAGTAAAATCAACAACATCGATTCTTTGGACATGAGAATATTTGCCAAAGTCAGAGCCACTATTAGGATCATACTCACACCAATTGATCACTGTCCAAGTCCTAAATATGGCATAGCAATAAGAGCTAGATGAGAAGGTCTGATCATCTTGATTGGTCAAAATATTCTTGCAGCCTATTCCAGAAATGCTAGGTGTACCAGTAAATGTGTCATCTGTATCTCCAGTACAAAAATCAACTGTGATATCTTCTGGAAAGACAATATCAAGTACAGCGTTATCCACCACACCTATAGTTTGAATACAGAAGCTTGTATTGTTATGTATGTCGGTAGTGGTCCATCTTCTCTCGATCGTCCCTACTCCGCAGCTCAAATTGGCTGTATCTTCATAGTAGATCGTATCAACGCCACACGCATCTGTAACATTAGGAAAACCGGTCAGAGAGAAATCTGTCAAGTCATCTTGACAATCCACAGTAACAGAAGCTGGACAGGTGATAGCAGGGCTAAAGTTATCGTTAACTGTAACTTGGATCCAGCAATCATTAAATAAACCATTGTCATCATATACCCTCAGTTGTACCAAGACAAATGGGACTTCTACATCTGCACAATTAAAATCCACAAATGGACCAAATGACTGTGTATCCCTTCTCACTTCATATTTGTCAATCGCGCAATTGTCAAAACTACCCTCATCAAATGTGGCAACAAATACGCGTGCATCACCTAGCGGAGATAAACTCACTCCGATACTATTTTCACAAATGGGTGTAGGTGGCGTATTGTCAACAATATGAACTACCATGCTACAAACGGTATTATTATTACAATCATCCGTGGCTATATAGGTCACTAAGTGTTGCCCTACTGGTACATTGGTGAATGGCCCAGGCCCTTGTCCAAACTCCCAAGTAGAAGTAACAGTAAAAGAAGAGCACTCATCCGTCCCTCCTATCACCGGTAAAGTGACTGTACCATCACAGCTAAAACTATTAGCATCGACGGTAATATCGGCTGGACAAATGATCTCTGGACCAAACTTATCCTCCAGTTCTATAATCTGTTCAAATTCAGAAGTAGTATTTGTACATCCATCTAGTGCGGTCCATGTTCTAAAAGTCGTAGAGCTACCTCCACATGAACTAAACACTTGATCACTATAAATAACAGAAATATCACAAAGACCATTGGTGTCTATCTCAATCCCCTCTATCAATGGCACTCCTGTCAAAGCAAAATCATTAGGATCATCGGTACCACAGGTAATCGAATTAGCTCCTAAAAGATTGGCAGGAAATACAACATCGCTTAGCGTTGCTCTTTTAAGGTAAATATTCTGGACGCATTGCCCTTGATTGCCACTGTCGTCTGATACTAACCATGTTCTTTCTATTCTTGCTGTCACTTGCATCCCATTCACCGATGTAAAACAGGCCAAATCAACGATCTGATCTGAATAAAATAAATCTGAATTTTCGAAGGTAGTGCAATTGTCATATACCTGAGGATAGCCAATTGTATCTGGATGAGTATCAGCATTGCAGGCCAGAAAAATATCTGGGCAAGTAAATATGGGTGCATTCTTATCTGTGACATTTAGGTCTGTATCACAAAAGGTATTGGTGTCAAAATCAATAAGTCTTCCGATCACAGTAGTAGCCACCTGTTCGCAGGTTATAGTATCACCAATAAAATTTAGATTTTCATCGAAAAGCTGAACACCGATGTTAGGGCAATTTGAAATATTGCCTTGCAAAAGAAGAGCGGGTGTAACGACAAAAAAACCGTCTGGATTGAGATTGACCTCTAGTTGGTCATTGCAGGCTAGAAAGCATTGGCTAGATAAGCTGAAAGGCATAGCAATAGCTGCTATGGCAAGGATCAGGCTTATAAGCGCTAGCTTAAAGTCTATCAAACGGTTTATGATATGTAGTCGAGTTTTATCCATTCCTTAAAGGAAAGTTGGGATATCATTTTAACTCAAAAAATGACTACTTGCTCAGACAGAGAGCTATTCAAAGAAGGGAGTAAGATTCAAGATCTTACTTTGAGTAACGGTTTATGAGAAAAAGTAGACTTAATGTAATCGGTCGTACAAGTAAAAGGTTTGGGAAGCCCCCCTCTACCATTGCAGAGAGAGGCCATCCCAAAAACCATATCTTAGGATCTGAGCGCTATCTTCTTTTCTTAGTCGCTCGACCTTCTTTATCTTTACCAAATTCAAAGCTCAAGGTCAACTCGTGAGAGCCGTTGTTGTATCTCTGAAATCTTTGGAATGTAAAATCGTAGGAGTAAAATATTCTGAAGGAGTCTTCTAATCTTGTCCCGAGTAAAAGGGCAATGCTTCCTCCAGTACCTGATCTGTAGGATAGACCAGCAATTATTCGTTCTTCAAGATACTTAGCCTTTAGGTTAAAATCAACCCCAAAAGGAGAATCTTTTGCCTTTCTGATTAAGATAGATGGCTCAAGTATAAAATTGAATCCCTCCACAGGGAAAGAATGTCCCGCAGCTAACATATAATACCTTGCAAGACCTGTATTATCAGGATCTACAGAGTTAATATCATCGATTCTTTGACTGATCAAGTTTGGAATAGAAAATCCAAAAAATGTATTTTCTTTCCATTCACCCCATACCCCAAATGAAGCATCAAAATAGCTCTTGCCATCCGTCGTTTCAATTAATAGAATATCATCCTGATCAACTAACGGATTATCCATATATGAAGCAGGAACTCTATTGCCTTCAAATTCTGTAGAGAAACCTAATCCTAATTTAAGATTTTCAAAACGGTTAAATTGAAAAGCATAGTTCAACTGCACTCTTGTTCTAGTCAAGGAAGCGATATCTTCTCTAAAAATCATCGCACCTAGACCAAATGTTGGTGCTACTCTTCCGTTATAAGATAGGGCGTATGACTTTGGAGATCCATCCACTCCTGTGAATTGCAGTCTGGTATTCAAAAACACTTCATGGTAATCATTGAATCCAGCAGCGGCAGGGTTAATTAATACTGGATTGATATGATAATGTGTATAAATGCTTTCATCCTGTGCTTGGGCTAGACCCAAAAAGAAAAGACACGCAAATGCTGAAAGTATATACTTCATTTTTTTATGTATTGATAAGCTCATGGATTAAAATTTCTTATTTTCTATAATAGTGTTCTAGGGTTTATTTTTATTCTCTCAGTATCGTGATATGACCTTGATAAGGAACCGTCTCACCAGTTATTGCATCTTCTAATAAGAACACATAGAAGTATCCACCAGCTGGAAGATTTCGATCTCTTCTATCAGTACCTTCCCAAGAGTTATCATAGTTGTTAGCAAGGAATACCAACTGCCCCCATCTATTGTAGATTTCTAATGTATTGATCGTACCAGGCGCACACTGAATAATAAAGCTATCATTCTTACCATCTTTATCTGGGGTGATGATATTTCTAGTCATCACACAATCGTTTTCAATAAAGCCATCAACTACTACTGAATCTACTTTGATACATTCATTAGCATCTTGAATAACAACGAAGTAAGTTCCTGCTTCCAAATCGCAACATTGAGCCGTATTGCAACCGCCATTAGATGGATTATTCCACTGATAGATGTAAGGTGAAGAGCCTCCTTGAACAAAAACGGTAGCACAACCATCTCCTGCACCAGGAATTGATTCAGGTGTAGTTTCGAAGGTAGTTGTTATTGGCTCAGCATCTTCGATCATAAAAGTTGTATCAATAGCAGTACCATCCATATCTGTAACAGTTAGGGAATAAGTACCTGGCAATAAGCCTCCAATATTTGCTGTTATATCACCAGTACTCCATAGGTAATCATATGGTGAAACTCCACCAACAACATTGGGACTAATTGCCCCTGTAGCATCTCCACTACAGTCAATATTATCTACTGCTGCAGCTGCAATAGCTAAAGGTGCTTCTACATCTGTCGTAAGATTAAATTCGATCACCTCAACACATCCTAAGGCATCGGTTATCATTACACTTTGTAAACCAGTACATAATTCTATAGCAGTGTCCCCTGTCTCTCCTGAAGACCAGATGTATGTGTAAGGTGCTTGTCCTCCCATCACATTTTCAATCACTACCTGTCCATCACAATTAATAGGAGTTTCTGATGATGGATTCATAAGTACTCTATCGTCTCCAGTAATCTGCGTAGGTTCATCAATAATATATGTTTTTGTTACTTGCGTACCAATTCCATCCGTGACAGTAACCATATAAGTTCCAGCACCTAAACCAATTGCATCTTCGGTAACTTGGTTATCGGACCATAAGAAGTTGTACGGCAATACCCCTCCAGTCACTGTAATATTTATGCTACCATTTTCATCACCAAAACATGTTATTTGATTAATTACTGCTGGTTCTAATATTGTTAGAGGTCCTATGTTGTTCTCTATTACAAATGATTCAATTGCTTCACAATCGTTTGCATCCGTCACGGTCACGATATATAAACCAGAAGTTAGATTTTCTTGATCTGGTGTAGAAGGCAAAGTACTTGGTGCCCACTCGTATGTGTATGGCGGTTGGCCTCCTGTAACTGTTGTATTGATAGTACCATCCATCCCAGTAGTCTCATTAGTTACAGTAGCACTGATAAGGATTGCTGCTAAGTCTACAAGTTCAACATCTAAATTCTCTATCTGCCCGTTTGCATCTTCTACTGTTAATGTATAAGCACCCGCACACATATCCTCTCTTGAATAAGTTGGATTGACAGATGATAGCGTTTGGCTATTTTGATCATTCCAAGTAATCGTGTATGGAGCATCGCCGCCTACTATCTGAAGAGAAACAGAACCGTTGCAGTCGCCATTACAAGTAGGATTGTTGATACTTACATTTTCAAGTCTTAATGGGAGTGGAATTCTTTCAATTTCATATTCTGGTGAGATCACGATACACCCGTTAGCGTCTGTAACCGTCACTCTGTATGAACCTGCTTTCAAGCCAGTCAAATCTTCACTTGTTGCTAGATTACTCCACTGGTAGCTGTATGGTGGCGTACCTCCATTCACGGTGATATTGATCGAACCATCATTAGGTACAATCTCATTGATGATGGTTGGATTATTTGCAATAGTCAATGCTAATAATGGCTCATCTATTCTGCAAGTAGAGAAAACTTGCTGACCGGCAGCATCAGTAATAGTTACTGTGTAAACACCTGCACATAATTCATTTAGATCTTGAGTCGATGCAGTGAAAGTATTTGGCCCTGTCCAGTTATATAAGTAAGGAGCCTGTCCACCTTGTACTACGATATCAATCTCCCCCGTACATTCGCCAAAGCAAGATGCATCTATTTCAAATTTGTTCTGGATACTTAATATTGCTCCAAGCGTAACTATTGCTTGCTCTTGGCATCCGTTAGCATCTGTCGCTGTCAGTGTGTAGTTGCCTTCTACCAGATTCGATATATCTTCTGATGTAGAGAAGAATCCAGTATTACTAGTCCAAGAGTAAGCGTATGGTGCAGTACCTCCAGATACAGTTACCTGAATAGATCCATCGTTGCCATTTGCACTTTCAGGCACTACAGGTCCGACTACGATATTTAATTGATTAGGAGACTGAACTAAGAAAGTTTGAATATCAGTAATTCCATTTTGATCTGTTACCGTTAAAGTGTATTGACCAGCAGCTAGACCACTTATGTCTCTTGTAGTTCCTTGTGGGCCCCAGTCATAACTATATGGTGGGAGACCTCCATTGACAACAGGAGAGATAGATCCGTTTGCATCTCCAAAGCATCTGACAGGATTCACTGTAGATCCAAGCGCATCGATCACCAATGGATCTGCATCCGTAGATACCACATATGACTCTACAAAAGTACATCCCCTAGCATCAGTAATAGTCACTGTATAAGTACCCATTGTCAAACCAAAATTATCTGCACCAAAATTGTTGTTACTCCAATTGAAGTTGTATCCCGGTGTACCACCTGATACAGCAAGTTGAATGCCTCCATTATTTTGACCTGGTGATGATTCATTTGTTATGTTAGCAGTTGCGTTTAGTGGCGCACTTGGCTCTGACACGAAAAACTGAACTGATACTGCAGTTTCGTTATTTGCATCAGTCACTGTCAACTGATAAGAACCCGGAGCCAATCCGCTGATGTTAGCTGTGTTAGCCATGAACATATCAGGTCCACTCCAGCTAAAGGAATAAGGAGTAGCTCCGCCAAATACTGCTGCATTGATAGCACCATCATTTTCACCAAAACAACTTATAGTTGCTACTTGTGAAGCACCTGAATCTATTGTTAATGCATCTCCTGCAGTTTCTAAGAAGTAAGATCTAGTCTGTACACAGCCTCTTGTATCCGTAACATTTACGGTATAATTACCTTCAGTAAGACCAGAAAGATCTTTAGTAGATATATTATTCACATTTGGTCCATTCCAGTTATAAGAGTAAGGTGCATCTCCACCTGTGACCGTTAGCGTAATGCTCCCATCATTAGCTCCTGGAATAGTCTGTGGAGCTACGGAGGCAGAAATATCTAAAGCACTTGTAGGACCAGTAATATCATAACATTCATTAGCTTGATCGCCATTCGTGTCGGTTAAAGTCACGCAGTAGTTACCCACTGCAAGACCAGAAACTGAAGCTTGATTAGAGCCAAAATTCCAACTTATGCTTACAGGCGCAACTCCACCCGTAATTGCTAAATCTATAGCCCCTGTGTTCTCGCCAAAGCAAAGAACATCAGTAATAATAGTTGTGCCTGCAGGAGATCCAGGTCCACCAGATGGCCCTATAGTAAGCTTAGTACCGACCGTTCTGCTAGTTACTAATGTACATCCATTGTCATCCGTGATAGTCACATTATAAGTACCTGGAGCTAAATTAGAAATAGTAGCTGTTGACTGACTATTTGACCATGCGTACATGTAAGGTGAAGTACCTCCACTCACATTCAATGAAACAGAGCCGTCATTTGATGTCTGCGTTGTAGTATTCATTGCAGATGAGTTAGGCGAAATAGCGGTAGGTTCGTTTATAGTAAAAGTCGCCGTTGCCATGGTCCCTGCATTATCTGTAATGTTTATGGTATACATTCCAGGACCAAGATTAGATATATCCTTAGTCGATTGGCCATTTGACCAGCTGTACGCTAATGGTAATTCTCCACCAGATACATTCAAGACGATTGAGCCATCTAAGTCACCATTACAGGTAATATCTCTTACTACGGATGCCGCTTCATCGATCATCAACTCTCCTGCTCCACAGTCACAAGTGTAGATAGGCGCACCTGCTCCGCCCGTACAATCAACATTTACAACGCCATCCGTAGATGCTACTTCGATCTCTTCTGGAAATCCATCATCTCCTACTTTCGAAGCTTGGAATTCAGTTGGATCACTTGTGATAGCAATTGGAGAACTCGTTCCTGTACTACCGATGACATCAAAGCAAAATTCTCCAATAACAGCACAATCAGGTAATGTTAATGATCCTGGTGCAGGTGGTTGATCTATATTTAAATAGATTACGTTTATACTGCCTGGATTATTCATTGGCTCAAAAGCTCCTAAGTCCGCGCCATCCTCTTCATAGCTACTAAAATCTAAAACATTAATATCATATTTAAGTGTAAAACTAAAAGCTGCAATTTCATCGATACCTGTTCCTACAAGAGGTATGCAAACCTGATCACCAGAACAAGCGTCAGCTTCGCAAAATATCAAGTTGAATCCACCAGAATTACTTACAGTAACATTACCATCTGTGGTAGAAACTATAGTCAAATCTGGGTCTGAATCAGGATCTGGACCATCTACTTTTACTGTTTCGATTGGGTTTGGACTATCTGAAAATTCAAGTGCACTAATCTGACCTGGTGTACCAATAACATCAAAACACATTTCGTAAAGCACATCGCCATCAGCGATAGTCACTTCTGAATTAGGTGAAAATGGTGCATTCCATATAAAAGATAAATTTCCTGGATTAGGCTCATTAGCACCTACTGCTCCTAGAGCTGAATTGACATTTTGAGTTCCAGTATATGTAAGAATAGCAGAATCATAATCCACACTCCAACCAAAGCCCAAAATATCATCGAATCCATCATCTACAGTAACTGGAACACAAACATTGGTGCCATTATCAGCACTTGTATTACCTATAGTATATGATACTACGTCCAGTGATCCACCACTACCTGATATAGTAACAGATCCAGTATTACTGTTGATTCCAAAATTTGTACTGCCTTCACCTTGCTTAATGACTTGAACAGATGTAGGTTCACCGTCGATAATAATATCTGAGCTATTACCTCCCGCCCCAGTAACATCGAAGCAAAGATCCATAATTACTGTTCCGTCATCTAGGGTGAAAGAATTACCACTATTGATATCATTGAAGCTAAACGTCAATGTCCCAGGTTCGAACAAGCTGATATTTGCACCACTTAAACATAGTGGATTAGATACTCCTGATGTAGGAGGATTATTAGGATCTGTGCAGTTACCTGTATTTTGTAATATACCAGAATATGAAAGAAGCGTTTCATCATACTGGATAGAAAACTGCATAGATAAAATATCAACGAAATCACTTACTGCAAACTGAACACAAGATTGTGATCCCGTAGCTGCTGTTTCGTTGCTTAGAATAAGATTTATAGGGCCTTCATTTTGTGCTGGGCCTCCTCCATTAATATCCGCAAGTTGATCTACTACTATATCATCAGATTTTTCAAGTGATGTACCAGTAAATTCACACTGAATATTATCTCCACCACACAAAATATCAAGAGAGTTACCGATGTTCGATAAAACTTTAAATTTTAATGTATACAATAAAGTACCTGGAGCTAGGGTAACTGGAGTTGGATTAAATATATCCGTCCAAACATTAATCAATTCTGATTTGTTTGGTCTTTTGACGATGGAGTAATCTCCCTCTAGCGGCTGGTTATCACCTAAGGCACCACCAGTGGTATCAAAAGAAATATATTCAAGAGCAGCACCATTATAATTCAGTCCAAATTGGATGCCAATCAAATCAGTAAAACCGTTTCCAACACGGAACTCAACATCAATCTCATCGCCTACTGCAGCGGTGATAGTTGATGGTGCAAAATCAAATGACAGCTGCTGTTGAGCCGTGAGCTGAACAGATGCAAGCCAAATTAAACAAATTGAAAGTAGTATATTAATTTTATTCATATCCTAGGACTTTGGGACAATTAGTTAATAGTTTTCGAAAATTAATTTATGCGTAGTATGTAAGTTTTCACTTGTCATGTGCAGTAAATACATACCCGTGGTCTGTAGCATATTTTGATCCACTTGTAATACTTGTTCACCTGCAGAAAAATTATGCTTCTGCTTATATACTTCCCTACCGTCTAGGGAATAGATGGCAACATGAAAATCAGAGTGTCGCTCTTCTAAATTGAATTTTATTTGAGTGGATTCCTGAAAAGGATTAGGGCTGATGCTTAGATCAAAATTGTCCGGCAGTATAGTCGCCGAGTTTGACATTACCATAGTTCTGAACGTTCCTATTCTAGTGTTGAGTTCAGCTGACTGACCGTTGACACTTACAACATTGTCAAGTTCACTTCCCGAAAACCAAAGTTTGCTTGAATCTTGTTGTGTTCCAATTACTTTGAAGCGCATGCTAAACATCACTTCATTATCAGGAAATGAAGTAGGTGTAAGTTGACCCTCGAACCAAGTAGATATTATATAATTAGACTTATCAGCAGGACCAAAATTATTTGAATCTAATTCTATAAGATTAAACTGTGGGAAGTCTACAAACTCTAATACATCTGCATCCCACTCGAAAGTAAATTGCATAGCAACAACGTCAACGAAGTTTTCTGCTTTTACTAGTACCTCTATTTCGTCACCTGGCTTACCTTCTACATCCTCGGCAAATATGGTAGGTTGTGCCTGTAAAGGCACAACAAACCATAATAGCAAAGCAAAATATAACAGTAAATCTTTAATCATCTTAATTGTATTTAGCCACCCGTTGTAAAAAACGGAGGGCTTGATATTATCTACATTAAATATAAAGGGGGATTTATGAGCAAGAGTATAACGCACATAGGCGAGAATATAGATACCAACTAGATGTATCTAAGCTACGAAGCTTGTGTGGATTATAATCTTAATTTCAAAAGGCTAATAGAATTGTATTCTATTACCGTCTGTTCATAAAACCTTGTTTTCTGTATAAGCCCTATCGAAAGCAATGGTTACTTTCTACAACACGTTAGGGCCAAGTCCGAGGATATGTGGGAAATCGGACAGAGGTGCGGTATTGCAGTTCATGGGAATTTTCAATCTGAGTGTTCATGTCGAGAGATAGAACTTTTCCTAAATCTCTTACAGCAAAGATAGGTGTCAAAGTAGGAGTCTGAAATACCCTAAAAATGGTATTTTGGAAAGGTTGGAAAGTAAGATATGTAGTCACAAGAATTCCAGCAGAATACGCAGAGCCATGCAGTACCATTGATGAAATAGTCAAAATTTGTGTCACTAATGAAAAAATACTCGTCGGGAAATTTACTTCTTAGGCTCTGTAGATACGGCTTTGTACATAGATCGAGCTTGATCATCGGTGAAAAAGCCTCGAAATCCGTTTTGAAGTATATATTCCTTTGTCCCCTGGAGGCGAATATATCGAAAACCGTAATATGTTGTGCTTGAATCCTTTTTGCTTTCGTAGATGAAGCCTTTATCATTATCTTCAACTATTTTACTGAAATGCTTTTCTGATTTAACCTCCCTTAGCTGTTCCGCCTTAATCTTACTTAGGTCTGTGGTATTTGCATCCGAGGCAAATATTTGGACAAAAAAATCGTCACCTTTCTTAATGGATACATCCTTCATCACATTAGCAAAGTCTATTGTTTCGACCTTGGCACTGTCCGGCGCGAGGATACTAAAAGGTATTCCATGCTCTAGCAAATCCAGCTCTTTCCAGTCACGCATATTGCTAGATTCACCGCTACAAGCTGAAAACAATAGTATTGTTATCATAACACCCCAAATACATGACTTCATATCAGAATAATTTTACTGGCTCAAAATAGTAAATAATACCATTTGTATTTTAAAATGTAGTAGAAGATTTATTCAGAATCTGTCTTTAATACATGCGGCAAATAAAGGATCAAATGACATAATACAACATCTGTCTTAATATTTGGACAAGTGCTGTGCAAGGGGGTCGATGATCTGCGATAGCTGGCGGGCAGCTCATCGGCAGTCCGCAGGACCAAGCGAATAGCGCGCCCTGAAACATAACGACACCAGCCTTTTTTCTTGGCTGGTGATGGCCCTGAGAAAGAATAAATAACTGAACATAAAGTTCATTCACGCCTCGGCGTTGGCCTCGGTTCCCGCTCTAAAAATGTCCACTGGACTTTTTTTGTTTCGCAACGTTTGGTCACCCACATGACCAAGGGGTCAGTGGTCGAGCTGTCCGCTACTACATCCATGCTTTCCCGTTTGCAGATACGTTGCAATGCAACGCATCCACAGCCACCCGCACATGGATATAACGCTCCCATCTCTTGCCTCTAACGCACCTTCGGCTTGTCGAGCTTGGGCACGTACCGTGCGTCGAGATTATTATCCATGTTCTATTGCTTTTTAGATACCAATCGTACGATAGGGCAGACCATCTCTTCTAGTGAGATACCTCCATGCTGAAAGGTATTTTTATAGTAGGCGTTGTAATGATTATAATTATTTGGATACAAGAAGTACTTATCCTCCTTTGCAAAAATAAAAGTCGAACTGATATTAGGCTTTGGTAAAAGTACTTTGCTTGGATCCTTGATCTCCAATACATCCTTGTTCGCGTACTTTAAATTTCTACCCACTTTATATCTCAGATTGGTGGTCGTATCCTTGTCTCCTATCACCTTGGATGGATGCTGGACTCGGATCGTACCATGATCAGTAGCAATAAAGAGTTGTACATCTTTTTCTGCCATATTCTTCAGCATCTCCCAGAGGTGCGAATGCAAAAACCATGAGTGCGTCAATGATCGGTACGCCGCTTCATCACCTGCCAGCTCCTTGAGTACCTCCATCTCCGTCCTAGCGTGTGATAGCATATCTATAAAGTTATATACGATCACTGTCAGGTCATTATTGAGGTAGTTGTACGCATTGCTAAGCATCTGCTTCCCTTTGGCTACATTGGTCACCTTGATGTATTCATGTTTGATGGGTTTGTGAAAAACCCGCTTGAGTTGCGCATCTAACAATTCTCCTTCAAAGTTATTCTTACCACCTTCGTCCATGTCATTTTTCCACCAATCAGGATAATGCTTCTGTATCTCACTAGGCATCAGACCAGCAAAAATAGCATTTCGACTATACTGCGTCGTCGTAGGAAGGATGCTGTAAAAGGAGTCCTCCTCCTCTATTCTAAATAAATCAGTGATAATAGGTTCTAGAATTTTCCACTGATCCATACGCAGATTATCTAGCAACAAAAAGACTGTCGGTCTCTCATCACTGACATGAGTAAAGACTTTTTTTGACATCAAGTTATGCGACATGATTGGAGCGTCCTCTTTTTCAGACCCGACCCAGTCTGGATATTTTTTCTCTATGAATTTAGAAAATGCTCTGTTCGCTTCCGTCTTCTGAATATCTAAGATATCTGACATATCTGAAGTACTGGACTCATTTAACTTGAGCTCCCAGTAGATTATCTTCTTATATACATCCACCCAAGTGTTGACGTCTGGACTATCCATGATCTGCATTGAGATCTGCCTGAAGTCCATTTGATAATCGGTCGTTGTCTTCTCTTTGATCAGCCTTTTGTTATCCACTATCTTCTTGAGGGTAAGCAAGATCTGGTTTGGATTTACAGGTTTGATCAGATAGTCCGCAATGGAGCTACCAAGTGCCTCCTCCATGACGGTCTCTGCCTCATTCTTAGTAATCATCACGACTGGCATATTTGGAGCAGATTCCTTTAACTTGCTTAGTGTCTCTAGACCTGTCAATCCTGGCATACTCTCGTCCAAAAAGACCACATCAATATCATTTCGCTCCTCACACTCCTCGAGCGCATCATGTCCATTACTCACTGTGATGACGTCATATCCCTTCTTTTCAAGAAATAATAGTTGAGGCTTTAGTAAATCAATCTCATCGTCTGCCCATAGTATCTTGATCATATCCATATTTAATTGGTTTAGTTATACCATTTTCATCCAAAATGTGAATGGTATTAAGATGTATAAAAGTAGAGCTATTTTCGAATGAAATGATTTTTAGTGAAATTAATGTGATAAAAATAAATGAGTTCACATAAATGGAGCAACCAATTAATATATATGGCTGTCTATGATATAGAAACTGTGCAGATAAAGGTTTGCAGGATCGGTTTGAAATGCAGGTTATAAACGCTTGAAAAATTTCGCTTATTGTGAACTTCTTGCGCAGAATGCACCATCTTTGTAAAAAATTCGAAGTAATGCCGCAAAATAAATTGTTGAATGATCCGATTTACGGTTTAGTCGACATGCCTAGTGGTCTGATATTCAAACTAATAGAACACAAGTATTTTCAAAGATTAAGACGTATCAAGCAGCTTGGGTTGACTGATTATGTCTACCCAGGTGCTCTTCACACCCGTTTTCATCATGCGTTAGGAGCTACTCATTTGATGAAGCAGGCCATCAATATCCTTAGACAGAAGGGGGTCTCTGTAAGTAAAGCAGAGGAAGACGGTGTAAAGATTGGAATTTTGTTGCATGATATAGGCCACGGTCCTTTCTCTCATGCACTTGAAGGTAGCATATTGCCCTTTCATCACGAGGTTTTGAGCGCTATGATCATGGACGATCTCAATGAGGAGTTTGATGGGCAACTTGATTTGGCTATTTCCATATTCAAAGGAGAGTATCACAAAACATTCTTGCATGAACTCATCAGTAGTCAGCTAGATATGGATCGAATGGACTACTTGAAGAGAGATTCTTTCTTCACAGGAGTCCAAGAAGGTGCTATAGGTCATGAGCGCATTATCAGTATGCTCAATGTAGTTGACAATCAATTGGTTGTAGAGGAAAAGGGCATTTATTCAATAGAGAAATTTCTAGTTGCTAGAAGATTTATGTATTGGCAAGTTTATTTGCATAAGACGGTAATTATCGCTGAGCAAATGCTTATACGGACTGTGCGGAGAGCCAAAGAACTGTTAGAAGCAAATCCGAATTACTTCCCATTTGGGGGCTTATTGGAAAGTTTGCTAAAAAAGAAATCTACATCCGACTTTGACGATCCAAAAAAGCTGATTGAAGTATTTACCCAATTAGACGATTTTGATGTCTATTACAGCCTCAAAAAATGGCAGTATAGTTCTGATAAAATATTGTCCTTTTTGGCGACTTCTATCATCTCAAGAAGGCTATTTCGCATTGAATTGAGTAGTCAAGATTTTGACGACGAACAGAAAATGAAAATAGGTACAAAATTGAGAGAAAAATTTGGCGAAAATATTAATACAGAACACCTAATCATCTCAGGATCAGAACGCAACACTGCATATAGTACCTCTAAAAAAGAGATAAAAATATTGATGAAATCAGGCTCGGTAAAGCCATTATCAGAGGTTTCACATGACATTATCAAGGAGCAAATAATTACCAAGTATTATTTATGTTATCCGAAAGATTTGAAGTAAATTTGCGCGACAATTAAAACAGAATATTACACAATTTTAAATATCATTTTTTTAATCAAAAACTATAATTCAATTATGAAAAAATTGAACATCTTTTTTGCAATTGCATGTTTGTTCTTAGCAACAAGTGTAATGGCACAGCCTGGAGACCTTCCGGTCAATAATGAACCAGGTAAATGCTACGCAAAATGCTTGATTCCAGATGAGTATGAGACAGTTACGGAACAAATTCTTACTAGAGGAGCCTCTACTAGAGTTGAAGTTGTACCTGCGACATATGAAACTGTAAGTGAACAAGTATTAGCTAAAGCAGAATCTTCAAGAATTCTTACGAAGCCTGAAGAATTTGAAACTGTTACTGAACAAGTAATGGTAAAGCCAGAAACTAAGCGTTTGATTCCTGTTCCTGCTACTTATGAAACAGTAACGGAGCAAGTAATGTCATCACCAGAGGCTACTCGTTTAATTCCAGTTCCTGCTGAGTATGAAACTGTTACTGAACAAGTAATGGTAAAGCCTGAGTCCAAGCGTATCATTCCAATTCCTGCTGTATATGAAACAGTAACGGAGCAAATGATGTCTAAGCCTGAAGCTACTAGACTTATTCCAATTCCTGCTGAGTACGAAACTATAACGGAGCAAGTTATGGTTAAGCCTGAATCTTCTAGATTGATTCCAATTCCTGCTGAGTACGAAACTGTAACTGAGCAAGTATTAATTAAGGAAGCTTCTACTAGAATCGATAGAGTTCCTGCTCGTTATACAACGGATTCAGAAACTATCGAAGTAAAGCCAGCTTCTACGAAGTGGGTTAAGAAGAAAGCAGACAGAAACTGTCTATCTGCTGATCCTAACGATTGTTTAGTTTGGTGTCTTGTTGAGGTACCTGCTGAGTTCAAAACTGTAACTAAGCAAGTAAGACAAGGATGTGCCGAAGGGTATACGGACAGTGGTGACGATTGTATCAAGACTGTTGAAATTCCTGCACAGTACGGATCACAGACTAAGAGAATCGTTAAGACTCCAGCTTCTACTAGAAGTGAAACTATTCCAGCTGAATTTTCTACTGTAACAAAGCGTGTTATTAAGACGCCTGCTACTACTAGACAAGAAGTAATTCCTGCTCAATTCCAGACTGTATCTAAGCAGATCATCAAGACGCCTGCTACTACTAGAGAGGAAGTAATTCCTGCTCAATTCAAGACAATCACTAAGACTGTATTGAAGACTCCTGCAACGACTAGAACTGAAGTAATTCCTGCTCAATTCAAGACAATCACTAAGACTGTATTGAAGACTCCTGCTACGACAAGAGAGGAAATTATTCCTGCTGAATTTTCTACAGTAACTAAGAGAGTACTTAAGAATGCTGCTTCTCAAGAAGTACAGGCAATTCCTGCTGAATACCAGACTCAGACTAGACAAGTTGTTAAGTCTGCTGCTTCTACTACATCAGTTGAGATTCCTGCGGAGTACCAAACTGTAACAAAGAGAAGATTAGTGAAGCCAGGTGGATTTACTGAATGGAGAGAGGTTATCTGTAACAACCAAGTTACAGATTACACTTACCGTCAAATCCAAGATGCTTTGAGATCAAGAGGTTATAACCCTGGTCCTTCTGATAACGTATTTGGTTCACAGACTAAGTCTGCTCTTACTAAATTCCAGAAAGAAAATGGTCTTCCTGTAGGTCAGTTAGATATTGAAACATTAAAGGCTCTTGGTATCAGATACTAATAGTTCTTTCAATACAAAATAAGAAAAAGCCCGGCTTCATTCATTTGAAGCTGGTTTTTTTTTGTTTAACTTTTCATTTCCTAATATACAAAAATAAAAAATTGGCGGACTTCATAAAGAAGTAAAAACCTCACGGAAAGCCTATATTAGCTATGTTTTATATACATTGTTGCGCATAGTGCTTTTCACGTTCAGCTTTGTTTTCCCATGTTGGTTTTTTAGTTCTGTTTGAGCGTAGGCAAGATATACTCTTTTGCAATTTTTGGTTTGTATTTCATGTCGGCCGGTGCGAATTTCAAATGTGTATGGCTTACAGCGTTGGCAATATTCCTAATTAGCCATATTTGTAAAGTCAAATATTAAATGTTTTAAAACCCCAATTTCGATATGATTGGATTCAAAATAATCTTTATAAAAATCATTCTTTTTCGAATTCAGAGTTTGAGTGTTTCTTTTGTCTTTAATTAGTAATTTATTAATTCCTTCTACAGTTTTGATCACAATACCTTGCAGTAAGAAGCCTAACATACAGCCTGATGGATATTTTTTGGAAGTAAATCTGTCCATACCATCATCTATATAATTTCTTTTAAGTCCGGAATTATTTTCTTTTAATCGCTTAGCTTCAAAAAAATACTTAAATTCTAGTTTTGAATTTATACTAGACATTCTTAAATCTACTCTTGGTAATTTATCAGCAAATCCTTTCCTTTTATTTGTTGTAGTTGATAAATGAAATTCTCTAGTTGCAGAAATAGACCATTTCAACCTTTTAGGATTGCAATCTAATTTTTCGCACAGTTCTTGTGAGATATCATTTTCATTCCAATCTGATTGGATTATTTTTTCATTTATTGTTACCTGATAAGCGTCTATAATTAAACTGAAACATTTAAACTCAAATGCCTTTTTGAATTTTTGGTGAATATTCGTATTTAATGCCATAATTAATTCTCATTTAAAATTTCAAGAATTAATTCTGAAGCATCTTCTAATGCCATTGAATGCGACCAATATCTTCTTTGATTTGGTCTAATGATATAAATATTATTCCCTGATTTATAGTTGAATTTTTTTCTAAAATAAATATTGATGGCTTTTTCTTCCCATAAGTATTTATCGAGTTTTTTTAATTCATCATCAATAAATTCTTCTGATTGAAAAGTTTCGCATATCTTTTCATTAAAAGAAATTTTAATCATCATTAAAGGACTAAATCTATTGATAGAATTAAAATTTGTAGCATTTGCAAATAAACCTTGTCCATCAAGAAAATTATTTAATTCATTTGAAATTAATGTGCTAAATATCTGTACTTGCTCTTGAAGTACGGGAAATAATGCTTTTGATTTTTCTTGTGTATGGAATAAATCAACTGAAATTTGAACTATATCTGAAATACTAATTAAGTCCTTAAATGAAAGATTATATTTTTTCATAATTTTTGAATCCCATTGATTCGTTTCAAAAGATGTTTTATCTCGATTAAATAAGGAATTGTTTTCCTCAAAATTTAATTTCGGAAAATTAAGTTCTTGAATTTGTTGTAAATCTAGTTCTTGATAAGGGAAATTTAAGTATTCGGTTAAAACAATTCTATCTCTTTCAATACCCCAAGATGAAGAAGTCAGAAAGAAGAAGTATGTCGCTAAATTTGAGTTAAATGTAATAACAATTGATTTTAATTTATCAGTATTATTAGAGGAAAAACCATATACAGCTTTATTATAGAAAATATCGTAGTCAAAATAACTGGCTAGGATATTCTTATTTGTAATACCTTCTTTAATTACAGCTAGAGGTTGTTTGAATAAATTTGTGTTATTTTTTCTAAATTCTCCGCTTATATTTTGGCTCTTATTTTTTAGAGTGTAATATTTATTAAATTCAGAAGTGCCTATGTGTTTACCACTAACTAATATTTTATTTTCTTCTTTTTCTTTTGGATGTAAACCAGAGCCATACTCAATATTATTTTTAATCAAATAATTTTTAAAGCAGTCGTTGCGTTTATTTAATTTGTTAATTAATTCCCAATCATTCATTCCTCCCCACATTGCAACCTTCCAAATTTTAGTGTTGGGTTTTTGACATTCCTCTCTTGGTAAATGTTTTAAATCTGAAAAGTCGATGTTTAAACCTTCAATTATATTTGACTTGATGTAAGTTTTTGGGGCATAATAAGTTATTGTTTCAGAAGGGTTTGTTGGTTGTTCCTTTTGGTAAAATACAATGCTTATAGGTCCTGTTGCATCTCCAAATAATTGGCCACCAAAATTTTTCTTTGCATTACGAAGTATAGAAAAATTATAAACTTTATTTACATAGCAATCATTAAATAGCCATTTTCTAAAGTTTTGATAAGTTCTTCCTGTATTAGTTAAAACTTTGGTGTTAAATATTAGGGCTATTTCTCCATTTGGTGCAAACTTTGTGGATTTATGTAAAAACGGTAAAACCATTTCTTTAGCAAAATCAAACTGTTTGCAATAGTTTTTCACTGATTCAAGTAAACCAGTAGTCCCGAACGGTGGATTTCCGACTACAAGATTAAATTCTACATTTTCTATTTCTTTATTTTCAGTAATAGTATCTCTACAGAATAAATTTGTTCCATGTACTTTTAATGATTTATCTTCTGGATTATTAATAAGATTTGGTAAGCTATGATTTTTATTTTGCCAAATATTTTTAGGGTTTAGATTATCAACTAAAGCTAAGTATAAACTAAAAGCAGCTACTTTAATCGCTTGGGGATGTAATTCAATTCCAAAAATATTATCTGTAAGTAGTTTTTTTAATTTATTAAAGTCGGTTAGTTTTTCATTATGAGAATTCTCATAACGCTTTACTAATCGTTTAAAGCTTTCCACTAAAAAAATTCCAGAGCCACAGGAAGGGTCTAAAATCTTTATATCATAATTTGTTTCTCCTTTATTAATAGGTAGTTTTTCATTTAAAATAAATTCAACTAAAGAAGGGGGTGTATAATATGTTCCTGTTTTTTTCTTTAATTCAGGGTCAGTTTTAAATAAAAAGTTTTCATAGATTTCACTTAGCAATTCTATTTGAATGATACTAAAATCAAATAGTCTCCAATCCTCAAATAGATTTATTTGTGGTGTGTTATCATTACCATTAACAAAACATTTTTTAATTAATTGAAGTTGATTAGTCGATATGTTTTCTCCATCTTCTAAAGTAAAAACGTTACCATTGAAATGTTCTTCTAATTTATCGAATAAATCATAAGTAGAGTTTACATCATTTAGAATGTCAAAATAGGATTTTGCTCCCTTTCTAATTTTAGAATAAAATTTCTCATCTGTAGCTTCTCTATCTTCTAAGTATAATAGAAACAAAGAACGAAGAATAATTTTATGAATAAAATTAATTTCAAGCCCTTGTTGTTCTAGTTGATTAGCTGTGTTAACTAAACTATCTACTAAATACTTATCTACTCTGCGTTGTAAGTTTATTTTATTTCTAATAAACTGAGCTTTTTCTATAGTCCAGATAATTCCTGTGTCAATTGCAATAGTTGAAAAAAGTTGATTCAGTTCTTGAATTTGTTCTTTGTCAGAAAATTCATAAGACTTTATTTCAATGTTTTGTAGTTCTTTATTATAATCAAAATTATCTTTAGTGATGATTATAGGTTTTTCAGAACAGTTGTATATACGAATTTCAGTTTCAGAGTAAACATAAAGAAATAGTACTTTTTTAAAGTTCCAAGCATTTTTGTGAGTGCTTGCAATTTCTTTTAAAGAATCTGTATCGAATGAGTTTATTTTTTTTAAAAATATAGCAGGAAAGCTATTGTCGTTTTCATCAGTATTAAAATAAACTGAATCTATGCCAAACTCTTTTGCTTGGTTCAAGACAATATATTTACTTTCGGACAGTTTCTTGCCTTTCGAAGCAGTAGAAATGGCTTTGTTTAAACCAATTAAATCTATAGTTTTTTGTCCGTTCATTATTATTTTCTAGTGTTTTTTTTGGTTTTTTGTAAAATACGAATTTATTAACCCGCAAAGTTAATTTTTTTGAAAATAATAAAGTCAAATTAATTCGCATCTAGTAAATAAACTTTCTTCGGGTAGCGTTGGAAAAGGCAAGCTCTTTTTATTTTTTGAGGTACGAAAAAATTAAAATATGCTTGACTGTGCGTTGGCTTTTTTAGTTCAAACGTTGATGATTTGCACGATTTTCCGCATCATGCACAACTACTTGGTAAAGTGCTTTTGGTTGCTGGATTAATAAGTTTTGCCTATGCAATTCTGGAACCGATACTCGTAACCAAGGGATGTTTCGGTTCTGGAATTACAGATATATTTTCACTTTAAGTACCGATTGCAATACTCATTATTGGATATAACATTAGCAGTAATAACTAAAAACCTAAGTTAGTTACTTATAGAAAAGATAGATTGTTAAAATATTATCTGACTATCCGCATGTTGGGTAGTAGAATTTGGTATTTGCTTTTAAAATCCTGAGCGCAGGGACTTCACAGTTATAGATATGGGTCGCTTCTCTCTCACTTTCTTTTTGACAGCAAAAAAAACAAAAAACTGCCCAGTTGTGAAAGTTTTTTAACGCTCCCTCATGCTAAACCCTTCAATACTGGGTGTATTCTCCTAGGTTGAATTTTGCCATAAGAATGATTCTTCTCTTATTCTAACTAAAAATTTAAAACAGACAGAGTCCAAAATAATAATTAAGTTAATTTATTAATCAGTTTCTTTGATCGCTACCCAATATGCGGATAGTCACTAAATATTAATTAGTTTCGAGTAGTGTTGATATATAAGTGCCGAACATTTTAGCTTGGCATTTCATAATTCACCATTGCTAAGCTTACCTCAAATAGAAAAGCGTCACCCCTTGAGAAGAGATTTTTTTGAGGCGATAAGCGGATTCTGCAGAATCATCCTTGTCAATGAAGCAATAGTAGTTCTTTTCTTGTGAGCTGCCTTGCCCATTGACCGTAGCGATAGTGGTATACCTTTTGCCAAGAGATTTTGCCTTTTGTAATTCAAAATTTACAGTGTCATTTTCATTCTTGGTAATCCATTTAATTTCTTTTTTATCATCCTTAGAAGTGGCATTGAAATCTAGTACTTCTACTTTAAGATTAGAATCGCTTTCACCTATATAGCGTACATCTTTGTTTTGTTCAATGTACAAAACATCACCCGTAGAAGGATTCCAGATATTGATATTCGAGGGGACACAAAATCGATCTGTGATACATTCATTACCTACTTCCTCAGAATTATCAGTCTTAACAGTACGGACCTCAATTCCTTCGCGATCAATAAAAATCCATTTGAACTGATTGAAACTGCCACTCGCTCTGGTCCACTTCTTATCATCGTTGTTATCTCTGAGTGGTGCGCCCCAGCAACCTTCTCCAATATAAACAGTACCTCTCTTGTCGTCTCGTATAAAGCCCTGTTGGGAGCCTCTTTTCTTACTTGGTCTGATTGGATATGTAGTCTTTACTACGTGTGCATCTGACTCAACTACAAGGTCTACTCCATAATTAAAAAAGAGCTTAGACCAATAATGCCATTGATCGTTATTTTCTGCCTTGCGAGATGTATGTGGTCGTGTGGCAAAGTGATATTGCGCTAATTGCCAATATACATTTTCATGGCTTCTAATCAATTCATCTTCTAACCATTCAGCTTGATCTCCACCAGCTGGGATGAGTGAATTGAGCGTATACAGTTGCGCTAAGTTTCCACCAATCGGCAGGCTATAGTAGTTAGATTCTGTAGGTACATCGAAAAGTGCTACAATGGAGGTATTACTGTACTCATGATTACCTCTAGTGGCGATGATCGGAGTCATGCGTCCGCTTGGGCTAGTAGTCAATTGCCAGTCATTCATCCAACGTATCCATTGCTTAGCGGTATCACCTCCAGTCATATCTCCGCCAAACATTACCACATGCGGATGTAGTTTACCAACCATTAAATTGGCTGCCTGTCTAGCCTCGCGATAATTCCGACTATCTCCTCCTGCTATGATAGAAATGCGTTCTTTAGAATCATCGGGTAGGGTCTCGAATGAATATTCTTGGCTAACACCTTCAGAATCAGCAATTACAAAATAATAGATCGTATTTGGAGAAAGATCTTGTAAGCGGACAAACTTGTTCTGCATCCCTGCATAGTCATTCTGCGAATCAACACCCTGTTGATTGGCATAGCTGACCACATCCCCTTGATGTGATTGGGTATCATAGTATAATACTGGATTATCACCCATCATTTGATCCCAGCCCACCACCATGCTGGTAGCAGGATCTGAACGAAACGAAATTCGTAGTCGTTCTGCCCTCGCCATACACGCAGTGACCCAAAGTAGGAGCAGCATAAAAATGCTAAATCTTGCTAACACGATTGTTAAATTATTGATGAGTCAAAATTACTAAATATATATCATAGTTGTAATACGTATTTCATAAACGTCAACTTCTTGGCTTTATGTTATAATCAACTCAATGTGGCACAAATATGATCAGTAGATTTAGACTTATTTGTACATTTGAGTAAATCTTAAATTTAATTCCACTTACATTTTAAAATGTTAAATGGAAACCGTGTAAAGGATGTTAAGAATCAATTTTTAGAATAAAAATCAATATTCGATGAATCACACTGATCCAGTCTTCAATTTAATAAATGCTGAGCTCCATAGACAGCGAGAAGGAGTTGAACTTATAGCCTCAGAAAACTTTACCAGCCAAGCGGTAATGGATGCCATGGGCACTTGTCTTACTAATAAGTACGCCGAAGGATACCCAGGAAAGCGATACTATGGTGGATGTGCCGTAGTAGATCAAGTAGAGCAACTGGCTATCGACAGACTAAAAACGCTTTTTGGTGCGGAATATGCTAATGTACAGCCTCATTCTGGAGCACAGGCCAATGCCGCAGTATTCTTAGCTTGTCTGAATGCTGGTGATACGATTCTTGGTTTCGATTTGAGTCATGGAGGACACTTGTCGCATGGGTCTCCAGTCAACTATAGTGGCAAAGTATACAAGCCGCATTTCTATGGTGTGGAGAAAGATTCAGGCTTAATCGACATGGATAAAGTAGCCGCCAAAGCTGAAGGGGTAAAACCAAAATTGATTATCTGCGGCGCCTCCGCATATGCGAGAGACTGGGACTACGCGCATTTTAGAGAGATAGCGGATAGTGTAGGCGCGTTGTTATTGGCTGACATTGCACACCCTGCAGGATTGATTGCTGCTAAATTATTAAATGACCCAGTTCCACATTGTCACATCGTAACGTCTACTACCCATAAGACACTTAGAGGCCCAAGAGGAGGAATCATCATGATGGGTAAGAATATAGAAAATCCATGGGGTCGTACTACCAAGAAAGGCAATCCAATCAAGATGTCGTCTATTCTAAATAGTGGAGTATTCCCTGGTATGCAAGGAGGACCTTTAGAGCATGTCATCGCAGCTAAAGCAGTTGCCTTTGGTGAGGCGCTTGATCCATCTTTCACGAGCTACGGAAAGCAGGTCATTAAAAATGCACAAGCTATGGCGCAATCTTTTGTTGACAAAGGGTATGATCTAGTGTCTGGAGGCACAGAAAATCACCTCATGCTGATAGATTTAAGATCTAAAAATGTAAATGGTAAAATTGCTGAACAAGCACTAGTCGATGCAGATATCACAGTGAATAAAAATATGGTTCCTTTCGACACGGAGTCGCCTTTTGTGACTTCTGGTATAAGAATAGGTACAGCTGCGGTGACTACACGTGGATTTAAAGAAGAGGATTGTAAGCAAGTAGTAGAATGGGTAGATGACATTATCAAAAACCCAGAAGATACTGCTACCATCGCGAAGGTAAAGCAGGCTGTAAATAGCCATATGGAGAAGTTTCCATTGTATCCGAGTTTGGTCACTACATAGATAAAAAAATGATCTTCGATAAAACAAAAGCACCCTTTGAACACATGGACAAAGGGCGTTTAATTTTTTTAGGTAATTATTGATTTGGTTAACTCGTTTTTGAAGAACCTAGGCAACTGCTGCAATCTGAAAACCAGCTCTTTTTACAGCTCCTAATACTTTAGCTTTCGTAACCTCACCTCGCACGGTTAAAATATTTTCCTTGCTTGATGTTTCAATCTCCCAGTTGACAACTTCATCCCACTTATCAATATAGTTGGATACAGCCGCCACTCCAGGTTTTGATTGGATGTTGGTCGTAAATTTTAAAATCTTCATGGACTTAAAAGATTAATTTGATTAATTGCAATCTCAAAACTGAGACTACTTTCAATTCAAAAAAAGCAATATTAAAGCCAAAGTGCAAATATATTGTTGAACCACTTATGTTAATGGTAATCCGACACTATCTGGGTAATCAACCCTAGTTAGAAAAAGTCCCTGAGCAGGAGCTGAATACGCATTATAAATTCTAGTTTGATCTTCTAATGCATTTTTTATTTCGTCAAAAGAAAGTTTTCCAGTAGCAACTCTTATGCTACATCCGACGATCAATCGAACCATTCCTCGAAGAAATCTATTGGCGGCAATATGGTAAACCAACTTATCATTTTCTTGCTTTTGCCATCGAGATTCAAAAATCGTACACTCCAAAGTATGGGCATCATGATTAGTTTTGCAAAATGGAAAAAAGGTATCGTACTGTTTAATCAAATCCGCAACTCGATTGAGCTGTTTAAAATCTATATTTGTCCCTTGCGAAGGGACTTGCCAAATCAAGTCCGACTGAAAAGGATTTTTTTTAAAACTAACATGGTATTCATAAGCTCGGTAGTTGGCATCGAAGCGCGCGTGTGCTTCCTCCTCTACTGAATGAATACCCAGTATAGCTATATCTTTAGGTAAAAAGCCGTTGAGTCGATTGATTTGTTGCTCTGGCGCCAGAAATTCTGTATCGAAGTGAAAGAAAAATTGACTTGCATGTACGCCCGCATCAGTGCGACCACAACCCATGCTTCCAATCTTCTCGCGGAACACCGTAGATAGCGCATACTCTATCTCCGCTTGAACACTATTTGCATTGGGTTGCCTTTGCCAGCCTGCGTACTGCCCTCCTTGATATTGTATGCTGGCAAAATATCTCAATGCCTAACTGCTCGGAACATTTACTACCAGATGATAATCACGCCATAGGAAAATGACTAAACCAGCCAGAACGAAGCCCAAAATAGCACCAGCAGAATTACTGAAATCTCCCTCTGCTTGGATGTGTGCATATAAAGCACAAAGCATCAATAGCATCACTCCTATTGCTGCAGGAACTCTTAACTTTGAAACGAACGCTATAGCAAGGCCTGCAATGACTTCAAGTGACCCAATTAGCATCGGAACCCAAGTAGCATCAGAAAAAACTAAAAAGTAGTTTGGTGTGTCGTTACTACCTTCACCAGAACTCAAGAATTTACCAATTCCAGCAGCTATCATCAATAAGGATAATAAACCCGTAATAACCCAAGTAACTATTTTTCTAATTTTAGGACTCATA
>Ga0114957_1001291_pt1 | contig 27988 bp, 24 predicted proteins | sample BantaG_FD_87175 | JGI IMG/M metagenome (GOLD analysis project Ga0114957, IMG submission 87175) | Marine algal microbial communities from Bantry Bay, Ireland - BantryBay_4 metaG | ecosystem: Host-associated > Algae > Red algae > Unclassified | place: Bantry Bay, Ireland | collected 2014-11-21
CCATACCTTTTTTCTTTTTATTTTCTTTAAAGATTTTATTTTCTTCAGTAAGCCCCATTTCTTCTTCGGATTTGTTGCGTTCCGTAATTATCTGGGTCATTCCATGAAAAAATCTATTCATAAATCTTGACAATGCAGGTTCACTCATCTTCGTCACCTTATCTTCTATTCCATCCGTTAATCCCTGTTGGAAAGCTTCTGGATGCATTTCATAATCGGTCCCTTTTTGTTGGTACCCCATATCCGCACCTATTGCGTAAGAAACCGAATCGATGTTCAAAGGAAAGGGAAGATCTTTCGTTTTAGCACTTAGTCGATACGATTGAATATTTTTTACGCTTACTAAATAATTCTCGACGGTTCGTTTAGACAGTCCCGCCTCCTCTTTGATTACATCAACATACCCCTGCACCATACGCGCTGGTTTGATATTGAGTTGCTGTCTCGCATAGCTACTGGACAAGTAACTACCAATCGCGTATGATAAACTATCTCGGTATTGTGGTAAAGTGGTAATGGGTTTGAATCCTGTATTTTTTGATGTAAAAATAGGTACCGTAATCAATGAATTCGCCTTGGCGGGTGAAGTGGAGACCTGAGGTGTGGTAACTGTTTTTGTGGTAGCTGTATTTGTGGGTGTAGTTGTGCTTGCTTTTTTATCTGAATCACATGATAAGAGGAAAAGACAACTGCCTGCTAATAGAATTTTAAGTAAGTGCATTTTTTTCTTTTAAAATAAAGCGTATTACGGAATAGTTCATTTTGACTTGGTACACGATTGTACGAAGCATTATCAGCCAAAACTTATACCAAATCTGAATACAGCAGATTATACTCATTCCTTATGTCTATTGAAAATTCAATTGTTTGGTAAATCTTCCTATCTGTAAGCTATCGCGTGCCTCAAGTTGAAAGACCAGTTCCTTCACTCGATTACGATTACGAGAAGTAAAAAGTCCAAAACCTCCGGGAACATTACTAAATACCGGAGGAATAGACGCACCCGTCAATCCAGAGTTCGCCTGACCAATACTGGTATAATCCAGCAAATCCTGTCCTGCTACATCTATAATTATATCGAAGTTGCGAAAGAAACGAGGACCAGGGCCAGTGGCATCCACATTGGCACCAATCGCCTGAAGTATCGTTACGGCCATGACATTTTCTACCTGACTCGCATTATCCTCCTCCACCTCTATGTTTCCATCCACCAAAAATTCGGCGGTTCGAGGCTGAATATTATTTAAATCACCATCAATCGCCTCATCATAATAGACCTGCATACGAACATCAAAAACAGCCGCCGTACTTTCATTAAATGACCATCGAACCCGAAGCGAGTTCTGGCTTTCAACGCTAGAAGTCCATTTGACTTCATCCCCTTCTTGTGGAGTTGTGATCAAGGGCGCATGGACCATTACGGTAGGAATACGGACAAAAGCAGTGTCTACTCCATTGCGAATGAGATCAAGGCTGTAGGTTTCTCCCTCCATATATTGACTACCAGCAGGGAGTATTAACTTATATAGATAATTCGGCATGTTGGCAAAAACACCTGTTGATCGTACATATCCTTCCAGGTTGCCATCTACCCGCTGAAGCGGAAAAGTAGTGTTTCCTGTGGTCAATTCGACTGAAATATCCTCATAATATAAGGAGTCAGGTCGTTGAGCGATTTCAAATGCAGAAGTGCTTGGATCCAAAAACGCCTTTTCTACACGGATATACGTAGCCGTATCCACAGGAGAGAGAAATCCATATACCACAGGAACATTTTTAAAATCTGTGGTTACATCAAAATCATTAGAACAACTGGAGAGGATAAAGATACCCAGCGTCACTACCAAAAAGTACAAGATTTTATTCATCCTACAAAAGTACCTTATTTAGTGGAAACACTAGAAAACTATGCGTTAAATTTTATCATAAATTGTCTGGTAATTACCTATCTTGCGATCCTAAAAAGATAAAATATCATGTCAGTATCCAAAGATGTAAAAAGAATTACCACACACGTCGTGCAAGCGATGAAGGACAATGGAGAAAAAATTTCCATGTTAACTGCTTACGATTATTCAATGGCCCGTATCTTGGATGAAGCTGGAATTGATATTCTGCTCGTCGGTGATTCAGCCTCCAATGTCATGGCAGGCCACGAAACTACCCTACCGATCACACTCGATCAGATGATTTATCATGCCTCCAGTGTGATTCGGGCGATAAAAAAATGTCTGGTAGTGGTAGACCTGCCCTTCGGTAGCTATCAGGGTAATTCTACCAAAGCGCTTTCTTCCACGATCAAAATAATGAAGGAGTCCGGCGGACATGCCGTAAAGATGGAAGGTGGAATCGAAATTGAGGATTCTATAAAACGGGTTCTTTCCGCAGGTGTTCCTGTGATGGGCCATTTGGGGCTTACGCCACAATCTATCTATAAATTTGGTACCTACACTGTTCGTGCAAAGGAAGAAGAAGAAGCCAAAAAATTAATTGAGGACGCCAAACATTTGGAAAGACTGGGTTGTTTTGCGATTGTATTGGAAAAAATCCCGGCACAATTAGCGGCAGAAGTAACCAAAGCCCTTCGTATCCCCATCATCGGAATCGGTGCTGGGCCTGATGTAGATGGTCAGGTACTGGTGACGCACGATATAATGGGATTGACCAAAGATTTTAAACCCCGCTTCCTTCGTCGCTATCTGGAATTATTTGATACAATGAAAGATGCTACACAACAATATATTAAGGATGTTAAATCAGGTGATTTTCCAAATGCAAAAGAGCAATACTAAGCTACTATTTAGTGCGCATCATTTTAAGTATTTGATCATAAAAAACAAGGTAGCCCCTTTTTAAAACAGGCAGATGAAAAAGATAATTATTGGCGTTTTATTACTGCTCCTATTGATTGCCGGGTATATCGGTTTAAATAAATACAATGCTGTTTTTACGCCCAATGTTCCAGACACGCTGTCCAGTGATATATTGGAAATTCCGACGGGTTCAGATTATTTGACCGTTAAGGGGTTGTTGGTAAAAAATGGGATGTTGATTGATACGACGGATTTTGACTGGTTAGCGGAGCGGATGAAGTATCGAAAAACAAGTATGCGTAGTGGTAGATTTAAGATTCAGCCGGGATGGAGCAACCGAGAACTGATTGGACATTTAAGAAATGGGAAACAGGCGCCCGTGAATGTTGTGTTAAATAATGAGCGACTCCTCGAAGAAGTAGCCGGAAAAGTAGCCAGATTTATTGAGGCAGATTCCTTGTCTTTGATTTCCCTTTTTAATGATCGAAAGCAATTAGACAAACTAGGGGTAGATCGAGCTAATCTAATGACGTTGTTTATTCCCAATACTTATGAATTTTTCTGGAATCAATCCGCAACTGATTTTTTGGCTCGAATGAAAAAAGAGCATGAAAAATTTTGGTCAAAAAATAACAGAAAATCCAAAGCTACTGCTCAAGATATGAGTCCGTCAGAAGTTTATACGCTGGCTTCTATTGTAGAACGGGAAAGTTTACGAGATGACGAACGTCCTCGCATTGCTGGTGTATATCTCAATCGACTAGAAAAAGGAATTTTACTACAAGCAGACCCGACCGTCGTATTTGCGACCGGACAATTTGACTTGCGCCGAGTCCTTCATAAGCATCTGGCGTATGACTCGCCCTATAACACCTATATGTACGCGGGACTTCCGCCCGGTCCTATTAGCATGGCCTCGATTAGTAGCATTGATGCCGTGTTGAATCCGGAAGAACATCAATATATCTTTTTTGTAGCCAAGGGAGATGGTTCAGGAGCCCATTCTTTTGCCAAGACGATGGCCGGACATAGTCAAAATATTCGGGTGTATAAAAAGAACTTACGGAGGCGAGGATTGCGATGATGATTCTCCCCCAATAGTATGATTTTTAAAAAAAAAGGTGCCTATATTTGGAAAATTGAATATTTGCCATTACTTTTGATAGTAATTACAAGTTGCTTTTTAAATTTCAAAAAACCAAAATGAGAATAAAACACTTCTAAAGTTGTTTTATCAAAAAATCCTAAGTAAGATAAAACTATATCCGAATTCTATCGGAAGAAATTTAAAATTCCAACAATAACATTTTTTAAACGTCTGCACTAAGCAGATCCTGGCCTTTCCGTGCCAGTAGGTAAGTCTTCTGCACTTATCAACGGCGGAGCCATACCTACTGCTCAGCAATTCAGATAACTGGACTGCTTACTGACTACTCCTATAGATACAGAACCAATTTCTTTTAAAATACGAATTACCGTAATTTAAAAGCACACTGCGCTACCTCTTTGCTAAGGATCAATAAAATAGTTTTTTAGTTCCTAAAAGACAGCATCATTTTCAAGATTTCTAATATGGCTACCACACAGTTTAAAAAACAAAGTTTGCCAAAAATAATCAACGCCGATGTTCCCCTGTGGTTTGCAGTAGTGACTAAATTTAAGTGCGAAAAATCAGTTAATAAATCACTGACGCAAAAACGGATCACTTGTTATACGCCTATTCAAAAAGTTACCCGTATCAGTAAAACCAATGGTCGCACAAGAAAGTTGGAATTACCCCTTATTACCTGTTATGTGTTTGTAAAAATTACTTCCCTGGAACATGTCAAAGTTTTAGAAACAGAAAACGTGATTCGATTTGTACAGTTTGGCAAACAACTTTCCTCCATTCCGGAAGAGGAAATCAATATTCTTCGACAGGTTACAGGGGAAGGAGTCACCGGACTAGAGGTTAGCACCACTATCTTTACCAAAGGAGATCAGGTAGAAGTTGTCAGTGGAGAACTAACCGGATTAAAGGGGAGACTAGTCGAAATTGCTGGCAAACGTAACTTTATCATCGAACTCAATAGCTTAGGGCTAACCCTCCATCCCTTACATATCAATCCGAAGCACTTAAGAAAAGTACCCTGAAACATCTCAATAACAGATTCAATCCGATTCGCTATCGTAAAATATAGGATCGTGCCCAAAAAAAGCCGCAAATAGTAAAATCGTAAATTTTCGGTATTTCCCAATAAACCTGACCTGAACCTTACTGTGTTATCCTTAATCCAACAGCTGTGGATTTAAGTACCTAGTATGCTACCACATCATATAGGTGTTTACCTAATGCTATCGTACTCAACGCCAGCACGCCTCAGTTAACAAACCACATACAAATGAAAACTTTAAACAACGAGTTCCTTGTACCAGGACTGTTTTTACTTTGCTTAGTTACGTTATCCTCCTGCGTCAGTCATCAGGACATTTTAAGTTTACAAACAACGGATAACCTCCCTTACCCCGAAGAAATACCGATTGAACAACAATTTGATATAAAAATACAAGTAGACGATATTTTATCTGTCGTCGTGTACAGTGAAAACCCGGAGGCCGTTGGGCTTTTCAATCCGACCATCGGAAAAACACAAATGGGTGAAGAGGGATTAGGCACCGGCTATCTGGTAGACAAAAACGGATACATTGATTTTCCAGTGTTAGGTAAGATATATCTGAAAGGACAAACCCGTGATGAAGCTAAAAAAACCATCCGTTATTTACTGGAAAAATATGTTAAAAATCCAACCGTAGAAATACGGATGTTGAATTTTCACATTAGTATTCTCGGAGAAGTAACTAGCCCTGGAATCTATACGTTTCCGGATGAAAAATTTTCGATACTCGAGGCGTTGGCAGTAGCTGGAGGCTTTACTCCTTTCTCTAATCAAAACAACCTACTGTTAATTCGTGAAGAAGATAATCTGAGAAAATATGCACGACTTGATTTACATTCCAGTGATGTATTTCTATCTCCACATTTTTATTTGCAACAAAACGATGTGATTTATATCGAACCACTAAAACAGAAAACGTCAACTATCGCAGATCCCATTACCCGATCCGTCGGGGTGATTGGAGGAATCGCAGGTCTGATTACGGTAATTATCACGCTTTTAGCTCGTTAAAATTAATACCGCATGAATAACACAATACAAAAAATAACTTATCGCTACCTCGGATCACTGGTACTCAAATACTGGTATCTGATCCTAATCACAATGGGCGCTTGCTATGCTTTAGCTTATTATGAATTACTCAAAGAAAAGCCCAACTACCGCGTCAGCGGCACCGTTCTTTTTGAAGATGACGATCCTCCAGGCGTAGAATCTGGTGGTATTCAGGGGATCACACTCAAAGTAGGAAAAACATTAGGTAATGAAATGCAGTTGCTCAAATCTCGTAACATGATGGCTGATGTCGTCCGCGAGTTGGCACTGGAAATATCCTACCAACATGTTGGGAAACACAAAAACACCGACCTCTACACAGAGAGTCCCGTTCGACTAAATTATACCGACAATCTTGAATCACTCGCATGGAAATCTATGCGTGTGGAAATAATCGACAGCACGTCTTTTTCACTCACCATTGATGAGAAAGAACCCGTTACTTATTTTTATAATGATCCGTTCGAAATCAATAAAATTCCCTTTGTGATGACCTATACCGGGAAACCAGTTACCGACTTAACACGGCTCATCAACATTTCCATTCTACCCCGACAACACATTGCCCAACAACTCGCCAATAGCATCGAACTTTCAAGGATCGAAGGATCAGATTTATTAATATTTACCATTCATCAGGAAGTACCTCAAAAGGGTATTGATATTATTAATAAACTAATAGAAATTTTCTTTCGCAACAGCCTGAATGAAAAAAAGAAACAGGCCAGCAACACACTTATGTTTATCGAAGAGCGATTAAAATACGTGACCGATGAATTGTTTAACGTGGAAAAAAGTTTGGAAAATTATAGAGTCAACAACGGAATCAACGTAGGACTGAGCGACAACGCCACTCAATATATGGATAGAATCACTACGACCGATGAGACCATCCTCAATCTGGAAATTCAAAAAAATGACTTGAATGAAGTCAAAAATCAACTACTGAAAGGCAGTAACGAATTCGGACGAATTCTCGTTGGTGCTGGGATCTCCTCTCCCGCACTCGGTACATTGATACAAAACTACAACATCGCAGTTGCAAAGCGAAAAGAACTGATGGTTACTCACGAAGAGATTCATCCCAATGTAGTTAAAATGGATGCCGAACTAACCGACCTCCGTAGTTCCGTCATCAACGGAGTATCTGTAGCAAATAGTAGTATTGATCGTCGATTAAGAGACCTTCAGGTAGAACTGGTTCCACTGACGCGAAGAATGACCGAAATCCCTAAAAACGAAAGAGAACTGTTGCAAATTATGAGACAACAGCAAATTAAGGAAACATTGTTTTTGTTTTTATTAGAAAGACGAGAAGAGACAGCCATCTCTATGGCGGCTCAAATCGGCAACGCAAAGATCATCGACTCACCTAGTCCAGCTGGTAAGATACCTTCCAACTCAACCCGCTTTTATGCCCTGGCTTTTGTAATAGGCTTGACGTTTCCACTTGGAATGATTATGGTATTGGAACAATTTAATGATAAAATTCAATCAGATCAAGAAGTCAAAAATTTATCTGGAATCTCTTATCTGGGAAGTATATGCCGCACTTCACGTTCCAATAAAATGGTCATCAAACCCGAATCCCGTTCGGCTATCGGCGAAATGTTTAGGGTACTCCGAACCAACCTCGGCTTTAGCGTCGCCCACACCCCCAATCCGGTAATCATGGTCAGCTCGGCGCAGCCTGGCGATGGAAAAACTTTTGTATGTCTCAATCTCGGTATCAGCCTCGCCATCTCTGGTAAAAAAGTAGTGATGTTAGAAATGGATCTTCGACGTCCTCAAATGCTTGAATACATTAAAGAAGGCAATCCATCCAAAGGATTAACCAACTTCCTTATTGGTAAAATACCCTTAAAAGAAACCATCCAGAAAACTGCAATCAATAGAAACCTAGACTTTATCAGCAGCGGTCCGATCCCACCCAACCCTTCTGAATTATTGTTACTAAACCGAATGAAAACCCTTATCGATCAGCTCAAGGAAATGTATGATTTTGTACTGATTGATACGCCTCCGCTAGGACTGGTGACTGATGCACTCTTAATAAATAAATTCTCAACCAACTCTGTTATGGTGGTTCGCCAAAAGAAGACGCGACGAAAAGATTTGCAATTGATTCAAGAACTCGTAGCCGATAAGAAACTTAAAAAACCCGGTATCGTTCTCAACGGAACACAACCTACCGGAAAACGATATGGTGGAGGCTATTACGCGGAACCTACTCCTTCCCTATGGAATCGAAAAAAGGGTCGACCAAAACTCGAAGATGCCCATGCTTAAGCTCATAGTTACCTCTTCATTTTATCTGGTACTCACAACCGCTGCTGCTGCATCGCTACCGGCTTTCACACTACAAGATACGGTAAAAACAATCTGGTTGTATAATCGTATTCCAGCATTGGCCGCTAATACACCCAATGTATTCGGATCAGGATATCTGGGATATGTAAGCGCAGGACTGGCCATTCAAAATCGAACCCGCGTAGAACTGGAAGGTAAATGGCGGCCCGATGGAAACGCCGCTACTTATATCGGCCTGGGTAATCCGCATAAGTGGATTGGTGTTGGTTTGGTCGCAAATATTTATGGTCTTTCTAACAAAGGTGGAGAAAAAGGAAACTTTGGGGAAGGCAGTATTGACTTGCATTTCTCTCGGTCTATCAGCGATTTTATTTTCGTTGGAATAGGTGGATTCAACATCATTCAACACAATACACACTCGATCAATCAAGTAAGAAGTTATTATTTCGCAACCACCAGTTTGATTCCTATTCGACAGGATAATAAGCGTGCCTTTGGATTTGCTTACCTGAATCTCGGGATTGGTAATGGTACCTTTTTACCACGCAGTCGCGCCTTGGAAAAAGAGCTTACCGCCGTCAATTTCTTTGGAGGAGTAGCGCTACAGGTTTTGCCGGAAGCCAATCTGATATTAGAATGGACGGGCGTAGATTTTACGATTGCTGCCGGTATCTATCCGATTCGAAAATTTCCTTTGCATATTTTATTTGGAATCGCAGATCTTAATTTGGATAAGCAACGACTGATTTTATCACTTGGCTATTCGTTACAACTTTTTCAAAATAAAAGAAAATATCAAAATTTCTCAGGAAACGTTCCTACTGCCAGGTAAACCAAAACGCTGACAGGTCAACGGACGTTTCACTTTCTTTATAGATTTATTTTTTTTTAGCTTTTTTTTAATGACCAAAAGAGGTCATTCCATAACCCCAAACTACAATTTTAAAATACCCAATTGGCTTATTTAAGAGCTGAGATGGGAATTATTAATTGAAGTTATTAAAAGTTTCTACAGAAGCTTTTATGATTTTTTGTAAAAAGTAAACATGAAAAAGTTACCCCTAACCCTTTTGGTATTAGGTGCCTTAAGTCTGACCAGTTGTCAGTCCTGTACCCTAAAATCCAAGTCTCAGGAAGTCACTCCCGGACAACCACACCAACAACACCATCAGCAACACCATCAACCCGTTGCCGAATTGCTACCACCAGAACATGAAACAACCAACTGTACACTTAATTGAATATTCTCCTTTGATCGGTCATCATCTACCCTACTTGAAGACTTTATCCAATCGTTTTTCGGAAAAAAATCATCAGGTTAAAATTTGGGTAATTGATGAAAAGAACAAGGAAAAATTAATTCAATCGCTGACCACATCCGAGTTGGACAAGCTGGATATACAGGTCTTGAAGTTTTTCTTCTTTTTTAAGGTTTTACTAAAAATAGGAAGGTTCGTTTTCCCAAATGACGGGCATTCACTAGGGGTATGGGGGTTGGTAAAAGCAAATCTGACTACGCAGGAACACGAAGAGGATTTGGTTTTTATGACCTGGTTGCAACACAGTTGTACCCGCCTGCCAAAGTCCATACGCCAATGGATTTTGCCCCGACGGTGGATGGCCATTGATGGATTCGCAATACACTCATCTGCTGTTTTGGAAGAAGAAAATTTTGATACGTATTTGGAAGGCACACAAGGTATTCAGATTTACGAAGAAGATTCCTGTCAGGCTGTTTTATTATTAAATGAAGAGATGCCGAGTATTCTAAAGCTTCGTTTTCCCAATACCCGTTTTATTAAATTTCCTGATTTCATCGAGCCACTGAATCCGACCGACAAGCCGGACGTTTGTCAGTTAATTCGACAAGAGGCAAGGGGTAGAAAAATTTTCCTTTTCGTAGGAAGAATGATTGAAAAACGGAACTTTATTTCATTCCTTCATTTGTTGCCTTATCTGGATCATAAGCAATGGCAAGTCTGTCTAATCGGAGAATTAGAACTGAATTTATATCCGAAAGATGAGCAAACATTTATTAAAATACAACTCGCTTCTTTTCCAGAAATCACGGTACAGTTTCAACGACCTGGTGATTATGAATTGGATGCGTTAATTGAATCGGCTGATCTGCTTTGGCTAGCCTATATGAATCATCCCCACAGCAGCAATATGCTTACACGAGCAGCACATTACAAAACTGCCGTTGTGGCGACCAGTGGAACACTCATCGCTCATCGAGTAATTCGCTATGAAATGGGACTGTCCGTAAATCCTTATAATGCCATCAGTGCAGCCAAATCAATCAATAATTTTAATCCCCAGTTAAATCCATTCCACGGTTATCAGCAGTATGCTCAACAACAATCTATTCAGCAGATAGACCACACCCTAGATCAAGTATTAACCCCGTAAAAAACAGAACATCAGATGTCACAAGCTATGGTTCAAACTAAAAATAAAATTCCTATTTCCTCGAAAGAAAATTTCGCTTCCGACCATTGGGATATTGTTATTACCTCAAAGAAAAGCTGGATCGATCTTAAGTTAAAAGAATTATGGCAGTACCGAGATTTACTACTGCTACTCGTTTGGAGGGACTATACTCACGTTTACAAGCAAACCATTCTCGGTCCACTTTGGTATATCATCCAACCCGTCATGATCACGCTAGTATTTACGGTTGTATTTGGTAATATCGCTGGAATTTCCACCGATGGTATTCCACAAACGCTTTTCTATTTAAGTGGAATTACCTGCTGGTATTATTTTGCAGATTGTTTGAATAAAACATCTACCACTTTTAAAGACAACCAGCAAATTTTTGGAAAAGTCTACTTTACCAGACTCATCGTTCCACTATCTATTGTGATTTCAAATCTAATAAAATTTGGGATTCAGTTCTTTCTTTTTTTAGGGTTTCTCCTTTATTTTTACTACACCAATCCAGCGGTACAACCTAATCGTTACCTGCTGTTATTTCCTTTTTTGATCCTACTAATTGGAGGATTGGGGCTAGGCTTCGGTCTATTCATCACCGCCTTTACGGTTAAATATCGGGATCTTGTTTTCTTGCTGCAATTTGGTATTCAGCTTGCCATGTACGCAACACCTATCGTCTATCCACTATCCACTGTGGATGACAAATACCGCTGGATTATTGAGCTAAATCCAATGACCGCTATTGTAGAAACGTTCCGCTACGGGTTCACCGGAGCAGGTGAATTTTCTTGGATGGCAATTGGTTATAGCACGGCCTTCATGTGTATACTCCTCGTAGCGGGTATGATTGTTTTTAATCGAACAGAGCGAAATTTTATGGATACTGTTTAGCACAAACAAGCACACCTGTTTCATAAACAGGCCATTTAAAATAAAATATTTTTATTAAAATGAATAATAAAGTTATAGAAGTAGAAAATCTCTCCAAGCAATACCGCCTGGGACTGATGGGATTGGGAAGTTTACGACACGACCTTAATCGTACGTGGCATCTGATCCGTGGAAAGCGAGATCCTTATGCAAAAATCGGAGCCGAAAACAATCGGGAAGCAGTCGCTACTTCGGATTATGTATGGGCATTACGGAATGTAAATTTTTCGGTAGAAAAAGGAGAGATACTGGGGATCATCGGAAAGAATGGAGCTGGAAAATCTACCTTATTAAAAATATTATCCAAAATCACACAACCTACCGAAGGGGTATTAAAGATGAAAGGCCGTATTGCTTCGCTGCTCGAAGTAGGTACAGGATTTCATCCCGAACTGACTGGACGAGAAAACATCTACCTCAATGGCACCATCCTCGGGATGTCTCGCTCGGAAGTAAAACGCAAGCTGGAAGAAATTATCGAGTTTGCCGGAGTAGCCAAATATATTGATACGCCCGTCAAAAGATATTCTTCGGGAATGATCGTTCGCTTGGGTTTTGCGGTAGCCGCACACCTCGAACCAGAGATTCTAATAGTAGATGAAGTGCTGGCCGTAGGCGATGCTGCGTTTCAAAAAAGAGCTATCGGAAAAATGAAAGACGTTACTGCCAAGGATGGACGAACCGTATTATTTGTCAGTCATAACATGCAATCGGTGCGCTCGCTTTGTACTCGTAGCTTGTTGATGTACAATGGCAGCATTGCCTATGATGGTTCAGTTGAAGAAACCATTCATCAATATATTTCCAAAGCCTTCAAGGCCAATTATCGTCGTACATTCGAGGATAAAAAAACAGCACCAGGGAATCAAATCATTCGGCTACGACATGCAGAACTTTCTTTTTCAAACGAAAAGCCACTCGACGTAACAATGCCCTTTGAATGTTTGATCGAATTCTGGAATGAGCAGGAAGGTATTGAACTAAACCTCAGCCTACAACTCTTTTCGATGAAAGGAGAATGTGTGTTTAATGTCATCACCCCCTCCCGTCCAACACCAAAAGGGCTGCTAAAAAGTACTTGTCGTTTTCCAGCCAACTTACTCAACGACGGCGAATATACGATCAAGTTATTGTTTGTTAAAAATACTTCTTCCGTTGTTTTCTGCTACGATGAGCTGCTTACTTTTCAGGTAGCCGATGGTGGACGTACCGGATTCTGGCATGGAAAATGGGCCGGTGCCATTCGGCCAAAACTGGATTTTGATTTTCTTCCAGCCAATGTTTAGGGACTTAAAATAAACCGTCATGTCAAACTACGCCCCCATACTCGTTTCCGTCTATACCAGACTTGAACATTTTCAGCGTTGTATAAAAGCATTACAAAATAATTTATTAGCTTCAAAAAGCGAATTATTTGTTGTCTCTGATGGAGCTGCGCGTTCCGAGCATATCGAAGCAGTAGCCGCCGTAAGAAATTATGCGCGGAACATAAAAGGATTTAAAAAGGTACACCTTATTTTCCGCCAGGAAAATAGGGGTATGTTCTCCTCAATTATATGTTGTCATAATGAGCTGTTAGAGCGGTATGGAAAATTGATCTTTCTCGAAGACGATATCCTGTCCGCTCCTACTTTTCTTAGCCACCTGAATCAAGCATTAGATTATTATCAAACAAACAAAAATATATTTTCGGTTCACGGATATTCTTATCCAATTGATTATGATCCAAAATATAAGAAGGACTTGTTTTTATTTCCGCGATATAACCCTTGGGGAGTCGGACTATGGGCCGACCGATGGCAGCAGGTAAATTTTGACGAAAGTCAACTAGATAATTTTTTTCAAGACCCACAGGCCATTAAAAACTTTATCAAGCCACAGCCTATTCTTTTACCCATTTTAGAAAAGCGAATGCAGGCAGCGGATGCGATGATTAGCTATCATTTATTTAAAAATAATTTGACCAGCGTTTACCCTATTAAAAACCATACGATCAATATTGGATTTGATGATTCTGGAAAGCATTGTGGAAACGATCCTGTTTATGCAGAACAATCTTTACCAACGAATCTCTCAATTCCCGAATGTACCTCGTTGACCGATCACCCGATAATTCTTCGACAGTTGAGTCATTTTTTTGGTTACCCAAACTTGCAGCAAAGAATTATTAATAAAGTGAAACGACTACTACCGCAAAAGTAGTTCCTAAATATTTTTTTTACAACACCCAGAAAAACAATCAAATGATTAACGTAACCAAACCTTTTCTTCCCCCTGCGGAAGAATACCAGGAGTATCTTCGTCAAATCTGGCAACTCAACTGGCTGACCAATAACGGCCCGCTGGTAAATGAACTAGAGCTCAAATTAAAAGACGAACTTGATCTAGAACATCTTTTGTTTTTATCCAATGGCACCATCGCTTTACAAATTGCGTTTAAAGCGCTTCGACTAACCGGAGAGGTAATCACTACGCCTTTCTCGTATGTTGCCACTACTAGCAGCCTCGTATGGGAAGGACTCAAGCCCGTCTTTGTGGATATAGATTCGCGCACCTTAAATATTGATGTCAACAAAATTGAAGCAGCAATAACCTCCGATACTTCAGCCATTTTGGCAACACACGTATATGGCAATCCTTGTGAGATTGACAAACTCGAAGCGTTGGGTAAAAAATATGGACTGGAAATCATCTATGATGCCGCGCATTGTTTTGGGACAACCTATAAAGAAAAATCGGTGTTTGGATATGGCGATATTTCTACCTGTAGTTTTCATGCCACGAAAGTTTTTCATACCATTGAAGGAGGAGCCGTATTTTCCAACAATCCAGATACCATTTCGAATATGTCCAGGCTACGAAATTTTGGACACGATGGACCGGGTAAATTTACCGGAGCAGGAATCAATGGAAAAAATTCAGAATTTCACGCAGCGATGGGGTTGACAAATTTAAAATACATAGAAGACATACTCGCCACACGAAAAAGACAGTACTTAACTTACGTCCAAAAACTTAAAAATCTCGAAGTCGATTTTTTAGAAATTAATCCCGATGCTGGTTTTAACTATGCCTATTGTCCAATCATTTTTAAATCAGAAGAAGTGCTTTTAGCTTCAGTCAAAGCACTCAATGAACATTATATTTTTCCACGCAGATATTTTTATCCATCTCTTAACCATCTGGATTACGTCGAAGAAAAAGAATGTCCCATTGCAGAAGATGTGAGTAGTCGCGTTTTGTGTTTACCATTATTCCATGATCTTTCTTCTTCCTCCATAGAGTTGATCAGTAGAATTTTACTTCGTACCCAACGCTACCAGTTTCCCCAAAAGGTACCTGCTGGTGTAGTCGTAAAACCCAATGGCAGATTAACAACACAGCATGCTTAATTTTGAAGCTTTTAAAAAACCAGTCAGGTAATGGATAGAATATTAGTATTCCCTTGCGGCTCAGAAATAGGCTTAGAAATCGCAAGGGCTTTTGAAGGGATAAAACATATCGAATTAATCGGAGGCTCTTCTGTAGATGACCATGGCAGATTTATTTATAAAAAATATATTGATAATATTCCACCGGTCTTAGCGGAAGATTTTCATCAAAAAATATTGGAAATCGTAGAAACCTACCAGGTAGATTATCTCTTTCCAGCGCATGATGCAGCCGTTTTAAAGTTTGCACAAATGCAGAATGACCTGCCCTGCAAAGTTATCGGTAGTCCGCTACCAACGGCAATGCTCAGCCGCTCCAAGAAAAAAACGTATCAGTTCTTTCGTTCTGCACTCAGTGTTCCGACGATGTACAATGAAGCAGATTTAGATGACGATATATTATTTCCTGTTTTTTTAAAACCAGATGTAGGACAGGGATCGAAAGGAGTATACAAAGCACATAATAAAGCAGAAACACTGTTTTACCTTAACAAAGATCCTTCCTTGTTAATTTTAGAATACCTCCCTGGAGAGGAATATACTGTGGATTGCTATACCGATTCAAATGGAAGACTTCAATTTTCGGGCGGTCGTAAGCGCCACCGTATCCTTAACGGAATCAGCGTCAACACTATGCCGGTTTACGATCCGGCCATTCAAGATATGGCGAATATAATCAATGACCTTTTGATCTTTAAAGGCGCATGGTTTTTCCAGTTAAAAAGAAATCGCAATGACACCTTGACGCTGCTGGAGATCGCGCCTAGAGTAGCAGGTTCAATGGCCTTATTCCGGATTCAGGGTGTCAATCTTCCCCTTTTAAGTTATTATTGTCACAAAGGTATTCCAGGAGTAATTTTACAAAACCGAGTACACCTGGAGATGGATCGGGCATTGACCAATCGGTATTTAATTCAGATCAGTTACCAGCATGTTTATATAGATTTTGATGACTGTATTTTCATGAATGGACGGATCAATGAGCAAGCTATTCAGTTCTTATTTCGATGTATCAATGACGAAAAAAAGATTTATTTAGTTACCCGTCATCGAGGAGACATTTATAAAAAACTAGACGCACTCCGAATCAGTCAACTCTTTGACGAAGTATATCATCTTCGGGAAGACAAGGAAAAGAAATCAGATTACATTCGACACCAGGATGCTATATTTATTGATGACTCTTTTCGCGAACGCAAAGATGTGATGACACGACTGGGGCTACCTGTTTTTGGGGTAGACAACCTGGAAGGACTTGTCCACAGTTATCCTACACAAACGGTCGAAAAACTAAAACCAATAAAAACCAAATGACCTTGCTTATGCGCCAACCCGGACGATCTACCGTCGTTTTTGTCAACTACCTCGTGCATGGAAAATGTAGAAGTACCGATGTAGATTACACCAAGAATTTTGAGGTACTGGCCAGTGACAATAAGAATATCAAAGTTTGCTTTAATGAAAGTAAGCTGGCCGCATGGATAGCGGATTGCCTGCGATTGCTGCCGATTCGGTTAAGGCATTTTCCTTTTTTAGAAAAAAAACTCAACCCGTTTTTAAAAAAATTGGGGCAGTATACAATATTATTTCCCTGGCAATTGAAAGGGGTGGACGTGGTACTTACGCACTGGTACTATCCCGTTTTTATTGGTAACAAGAAAATTCCCATCGTCTATAGTGCTGGTTTCCACGGAAATCAGTATGCCGGTTTTAACAATGATGAGGAGCGTAAAAAGTCTGGTAATTTTTTGGAGGTACGACGCAAAATTGATCATGCTGCGATCAGTTTTTTTCCCGCAAAAAACTGGATTACTCATTTTTCTAGTCTTGCCGGATCTCGGTACGAAAATAAAATTGAGTACGTTCCTCACCTGTTGCCGTTAGCCAGTAAACGCAAGGTGTTTCCTGCGAAAAAATTTTCGACGCAACAGATTCGAATCCTGTTTGTAGGAAGAGACGGAAAACGAAAAGGGCTGCCTAATCTTATAAAAGCGATTCAACGTATCCTAAAAAAATATCCCGCGCTACGTACATATTTACAAGTAGACATCGTAAGTGAATATTCAGTAGATATGGTTTCGGAGAACATTCCGGGTACACACCACCCTGCTCTCAGCAAGTTGGAAGTGATTCAACTTATGGAACAAGCACATATCTATTGTATGCCTACTCAGCAAGAATCTTATGGACACGTTTTTATTGAAGCAATGGGTAGTTGTTGCGCCATCATCGCGGATCGACAAGCAACACGGAGTGAAATTTTTAACCATGGCAAGCTAGGCCAGCTCATTACTCCTGACAGTATTACAGAATTAGAGGAAGCCCTGACCAAATATATTTTTAATCGAAACCTGATGGTCTCTCACGCAATGTCCTGCTTTAAAAAATTCAATTCTGAATATGCATTTGAAGTCGTTCGGGATCGGTTACAGGAACTAGTGCTCGAAGTGGCATACCTACACCCCAATGATCAATCCGCTTTTTATTCCATTAAATTATAAATTAAGTAATGTCGGTAGCAGAATCCATTTTTCCTCCAAATGTATCCGTTCGGAATAGTCCTCATACGAATACAGCAAGGCCGATTTTACTGGTTGATACCGGTGCATGGGAAGGACATCGTCCAAATTATTACAAGACTGTTTTACAGATTTTTTGTGAACAAAATATACCTGTTTATGCACTCACCAGCAATACGGTTGCCGTTACGGCCTTTAAGGAAACGAATCATTATACGAACTGTACAGTACTGGATAATTCGTTGGCAATCTGGCAAAAAATGGTATTAAAATGTCTTCAGTCAATTGAAACAAACCAAAGTAAAAAAGCATATTTCCAACTTGCCTCTATTAAACCATTAATGATTGTTCGTTTTGTTCAACAGAAATACAGGTTAGAAGAAGCGCTCGTTTTCTTTAGTTCCCTTAGTGATGTGCTACCCAAAATTCCAATATCATTACGGTCTTATTTTTTTCCAAAACAGTGGACTGGAATCTATGTTACGCCCTGGTATGATACGGGAAATATATTTCTTCAGCAGGACAAAAAATTACGCGCTTACGGAGACTTATCTATGGGACTAGATAGTTGCAAGCAGGTTTTTGTAATTCATCCACTATATAAAAAATTTTTTAATCGCTTTGTTCAAAAGTCTTGTTTTCAGGCCATTCCCGAACCCATCAATTTAAAAGTAAATTCAAATTTTGAAAAAGCAAAAGAATTACAAAAGAAAGCAAAAGGTCGTTTTATTCTTACCTGTCTTGGCTCGATTGGTAAAAAAAGAAATCTGATAACCATTCTCGAAGCACTGAAACAATTAGGTTTTGATCGTTATTTTTTGGCCATTATTGGAAAACTACAACAAAGCGATTATACCGCTGAGGAATGGAATTGGATTCAGATTTTTCTCAGACAGAACAAAAATCATTTATTTCTTTCCTTGGATGGATTTGTTACAGTAGAAGAAAATTTCAACGCGTTAATTGCTGCTTCAGATTTAATAGATACGCATTACCAAAATCATCCTTTCAGCAGCAACCAATTACTAAAAGCCATTGCATTGGGCAAACCCGCACTGGTCAATCAAGGCGGACTGATGGAAACCATAATGAAAGAAAATGAATGGTCTGTGATAGTAGAAAACGATGCCAAAAAAATGGCAGAAGCTATTGAATCTATAAAAAATAATTTTACGGTAAGCAAAGATAAGCATCAAGCATTTCTTCAAGAACTGTCTTACACCACTTTACAAAGTCGAATGCTGACTACCCTGGGATATTCTATTCAAAACAACAAATACTAAAACTATGTCTGTAATTATTGTAACAGGTTCTGCCGGATTGATTGGCAGCGAATCCGTAAAATTTTTCCACGAGAAAGGATTTGACATAATCGGTATTGACAATGATATGCGTTCCTATTTTTTTGGAAAAGAAGCCAGTACCGAATGGAACACCAAAAGCCAACTTGCTACGCTACCCCGTTTTCAACATCATGCAATTGATATCAGAGACCAATCCGCCATTGACAAATTATTTAAACAATATGGAAAACAAATTGCTGGTATCATCCACACCGCCGCACAGCCCTCTCATGACTGGGCCGCCAAAGAACCGCTGACCGATTTCACCATCAACGCAAATGGCACTCTAAATCTTTTGGAAGCCACCCGATTGCATTGCCCTAAAGCTGTTTTTATTTTTACCAGCACCAATAAAGTGTATGGCGATACGCCCAATCAATTGCCGCTAATGGAGCAGGAATTCAGATGGGAAATTGATCCTACACATCCTTATGCAAAGGGGATTGACGAAACCATGTCAATTGACCAAACCAAGCATTCGCTCTTCGGTGCCAGCAAGGTAGCCGCAGATGTACTGGTGCAGGAATATGGCCGCTACTTCCATATCAACACCGCTAGTTTTCGAGGAGGTTGTTTGACTGGACCGGCTCATTCGGGTGCAGAACTTCACGGATTTCTAGCCTACCTGGTCAAATGTGCGATCACCGGTAAGCCCTACACGATATATGGTTACAAGGGCAAACAAGTACGCGACAACATTCACAGTGTAGATTTGATCAACGCATTTTGGGCTTACTTTCAGGCACCTCGATCTGGTGAAGTATACAACATCGGTGGCGCCAGAAATGCAAATGTCTCAATGCTGGAAGCCATTCATAAAATTAAAGCAATTGGCGGACACGAAGTCAATTATTCCCTTTCACCCGAAAATAGAATCGGAGATCACATTTGGTACATTTCCAATGTTGATAAATTTAAAAAACATTATCCACAATGGGATTTCACCTATTCGCTAGACCAAACCTTACTTGAGATTATCGACGCCACCAAAGAACGACTATTATCCAAAGTAAAAGCTCGACGTACACGGTAAGTAATGGTCAAATAATAACCTCTAAACCAATCCCCGAAGTAACCATGATTATTTATTCAATGAACATACTCTACCTTAATAAAATAAAAACCAATAAAACCTGGGGAGCAGAAAATTTTCTCAATCAGGCTTTCCAGGACATCAATGTCTCGACTACTTGTGTGGACTATGAAAAACAAAAATATAACCTAAGTCATAAAATCCATCAGCAGGTGGAAGAATATTCAGCCGTACTGGTACAGCGAGGCGTAGGATATAATTTTCCGGCGTCCATTTTAAAAAGTATTCAGCGGCCCAAAATTCTTTTATTTACCGAATTACTGGAACGCAATCACAACCAACATTATCTTTTTAAGAATCAGCTCTTCGACTATGTTTTTGTTCGTTCCAATGAATGTTATGAGCAAGTTTTAAAAAACGAATGGTATACGGAAGATCAAACCAGCGTTCTATTAAGTGCTGCCAGTGATATATTTGACTACCAACCTGAAACTAAAAAAGATATTGACATCCTATTCGTAGGTAAACTCACTGAACGCAGGAAGCAACTCTTGTCTAAACTAAAAAACAAACTAAATATCACGCATCTTTCTGTCTATGGCAAAGACCTGGTAGATGCGATGAATCGATCAAAAATCATTCTGAATTTACATGGAGAAGTATACCTTGATACGGAGACCAGAATATTTGAAGCCCTCGCCTGTCGGGGATTTGTGTTGACCGAACCTTTATCTGGCGAAAGTCCTTTCAAAGCAGGTAAACACCTGATGGTGTTTCGAGATTTGGAGGACTTGGTGAAGCTAGTGGATGGGTATCTTTCCCGTCCACGGCTGCGCCTGCCTATTGCGACTGCAGGATATCAATTGGTCAAAGCTCAACATACTTATCATCACCGAGCCAAGCAAATCAAAAAAGTAATTCTGGATCAGTTGCAGTGGAAACGAAATAGTCCAATACGAATCAATCAGTTCCAGATGATGCTCGCACGTTATGAGGAAATGGGACATAAGTGGAAAGATACTTTACATAATCGTGCCTCCCGTACCTATCAGTTTTTCAAGCTTTCAAAATAATTTTTCATGAAAAAAATTGGGATTGTAACCTTTTGGTCGGAACGGGGAGCGGCCTATGTTTCGCGACAATATAAAGATTTGTTAAGTGAACAACACGATGTTTTTATCTATGCCCGTGGATGGGAATATGCCGAGGGTGATCCTGAATGGGACAGGCCAGAAGTAACCTGGGGAAAAAACAGCCATCTACCCGTAAACAGCGCAATTGATAAAAATGATTTTACCAAATGGATTCAAAAGAATAATATTGACATTGTTTTTTTTAATGAACAACAATGGTGGCCTCCCATTTATTGGTGCCATCAAATGGGATTGTTGACGGGTGCTTATATTGATTATTATACCGAAGCTACCGTGCCGTTATTTCGGAATTATGATTTTCTAATTTGTAATACCAAACGACATTATCAAGCTTTCGACTGGCATCCACAAGCACATTACATTCCGTGGGGAACCGATACGAAATTATTTACGCCACAGCATCCCGATCCAGTTACACCAGGAAAGATTACCTTCTTTCAATCTTGTGGATTTAGTCCAAAAAGAAAAGGAACCGATTTTATTATCAAAGCTTTCGCTCAATTAAAAACAGACGAGGCACAACTCGTTATTCATACTCAAAAATCACTGACATCCACACTCCCTGATTTAAAGCAGACCATCACTCAACTGGAAGCAACCGGAAAACTGACGACCATCGAACAGACGGTTCCGATTCCCGGATTGTACCATTTGGGGGATGTGTATCTGGCCCCTTCGCGACTGGAGGGCATCGGATTACCTACGGCTGAAGCCCTCGCCTGTGGGCTACCTGTCATCACGGTGGACAATCCACCCATGAATGAATTTGTAGACGAAACCAGCGGGCAGCTTGCTGCCATTGAACTGTTATTCGCACGTCAGGATGGATACTACTGGCCGCAATGCCGACCTTCCATTTCATCATTGACCGAATGTATGCAATATTATGTAGATCGTAAAGACAACATTAAAAACCTAAAAGTCGCAGCCCGACAACATGCGGTAAAACGACTCAACTGGAAGGATCGCAGCGAAACCCTGAATGAAATTTTTACCAATATACAACCACTCGATAAACCAGCCAACAGTCTTCAAGACATCGAACGATACGAACGACAAAAATCAGGTATTCGCTATAAGTTGGCCAGCCGTTATCCATTCTGGTATAAATCTATGGAGCGGTTAACAAAAGGTTTCTTTTAATTATAAAACGCTTAAAAAACCAAAAAACATGATACTTGTATGCTATGGCACCCGCCCCGAAATCATTAAACTTTCTCCGGTCATTGACCAACTTGCTAAACAAGGTGTTGCTTTTAAAACCGTATTTACTGGACAACATCGAGAGTTATACGAAGATGTAAAATTTCTCGTACCTACTCCAGATTATAACCTGAATGTAATGCGAGACAATCAGGGACTCAATGGAGTACTCGCACGTATTCTTACCAATCTGGACGAAGTAATCAAAGCCGAAAAAGCAACTATGGTTATCGTTCAGGGTGATACTTCTACCGTACTGGCTTCCGCATTATGTGCGTTCAACAATCGCGTGGCGATTGGTCATGTGGAAGCGGGATTGCGTACCCACGATCTCGAAAGTCCGTTTCCAGAAGAAGCGAACCGACAACTGGTGTCCCGTATTGCTACCCTGAATTTTGCCCCTACGGAACTGGCTGCTAATAAGCTACAGGAAGAACAGGTTTCCAATATTATCTTAACCGGGAATACGGTCGTGGATGCGAGTCGGCAATTTAAATTTCCATTGCGCTATGGACATAAGGTGTTGGTGACGTTGCACCGGCGAGAAAATTTTGAGGATGGAAAAATGGAGCGGATGTTTCGACAAATTGAAAACCTGGCCAAGGAACATCCTGAGTTGGAGTTTATTTTTCCGATGCACCCCAATCCTAATGTACAACAGTATCGTCATTTGCTGTCTCATGTAAATGTGATCGCCCCGCTCTCTTATCGAAAGATGATTAAATTGTTGAGTGAAGTAAAATTTGTGATCAGTGATTCAGGAGGTATTCAGGAAGAATGTGCCGCTTTAAATAAAAAAATACTGGTATGCAGAAATACGACGGAACGACCGGAAGGCATCACTGCAAAATTTGCCAAACTAGTTGACGATCAGATCGAGACACACTTTGATTGGGCCAATGACCAGCCGATATGGAACGGACATAATCCTTACGGTGATGGGTTAGCAGGTAAAAAAATTGTGGATTCAATCCGAGCTTATTTTGAAATGGATCAGGAAAAAAGATCATCCAGCGCAGCAACTGTTCCTAACAGCATTTGATCAAATAATAATACTACAATAATCTCAACTTAGGATCAATACAAGAATAATGTACGAACACTTTATCATTACCCGATTAAATTTAAAAATGGGCTGGACAGCAGCCAAAAACGGGTTGGCGTTGTTGTCAGAAATTTGGATGGAGGAACGATTTAATTTATTGACCACTTACTGTTTGCCATCATTGGTTCACCAAAAAAATAAAAATTTTAACTGGCTCGTGTACTTTGATACGGATACCAGCGAACATTTCCGAAAAAAGATAAAACAACTTGAAAAAAACTATGCCTTTTTTAGCGCAAGATTTGTAGAACATCACGATTTTTTCCTGACTGATTTAGATCAATATATCCGTAGTCATAAACAACCAGCTACCACGCATGTCATCACTACCCGACTTGACTCTGATGATGTTTTACATGAGTTGGCGGTAGATAAAATTCAGGGATGTTATCAGATGCAGGATTTTTTTGTGATCAATTTTCAAACAGGATACCGCTTTCAGGCGAGTCCAGTAACCCGACTGACCAAAAAGGATTGGTACAACGGCCCTTTTATCAGCATTATCGAACGCATCACAGAAAAAGAGGCGATACAAACAGGCTACGCACAATGTCATGATTTTTACATTAATGATTATTCGGTTCATCAAATTTCAGATCAGCCTTACTGGGTACAAGTGATTCATGATTCAAATCACAGCAGTCATATCCAGGGCGTTCCGATGAATCAACTCCGCTTACTGACCCCATTCCATATTGACCCGACCGGACTTAAAATTAATTTTGGAAACTATATAAAAGAACGACTATTTGAAACTGCGAAAAAAATAACGCCTGAATTGATTAAAAGTAGATTGCGGTAAAATTTCCAAAAAACACTTTTCACTATGTTGGTTTCAATCATTATTCCTTGCTACAATAACGAAGCCTATGTGGTAAAAACCATCAAAAGTGCGCTTCATCAATCTTACGAACATATTGAGATTATTGTAATTGATGATGGATCAACCGATGGTAGTCCAAACTTGATTCGCCAATTTAATTCGCAGATAATTTTCATTCAACAATCCAATCAAGGTGCCCCCGCTGCCCGAAATGCAGCTTTAAAAATAGCGAAAGGTACTTACATAAAATTTCTAGATGCTGACGATATTTTATTGCCCAGAACTATTGAACAACAAGTTGGCCATTTCAAAAAATTACCAACGGATGAAAAGGCAATCGTCTACGGACCGGTTCAGTGGATAGATAAAAACGACCATCCAACGCTTACCTATCAACCTCGTCCCCGACAAGCACAGGAAGAAAAAGTGGCTCATATTTTATCCCAAAATCCATTGACCTCCGCCCCACTTCATCACCGAAAGTATCTAGAGGAGATTGGCGGGTTTGACATCAAAATACCCAAAGGGCAAGAGTTTGATTTACATTTACGCCTTGTCTTAAATGGCGTAACCTTTTATTATTTTCCAGAAACCGTGTATTTATTTCGGGAACACTATACCGCATCACGAATTAGTCATTTGAATTTTAAAAAATATCAACCGGATATTTTTTATAAGATTTTTGAAAAACAAGAACGACTAATCAAAACCCACTTCTCTGAGATACTACCTGATTCAGTAAAAGCTATACTTGCAAAAAGATACTGGAACTACGGTCGAAAGATTCTACAAAGCGGTAAAAAAGAGGCTGCCCGAATTTATTTTAAAAAAGCCAGATTACTTTCTGGACGTAAAGCCGTTACCGGAAATTTTCCCTATCCGCAATTGAATCATTTCTTTGGGCCAATAATAGCAGAAAAATGGATGAGCAGACTCCGAGCGATGAGATAAAACAAGGTAAATGTTTACTAATTTTTAATTGATAAAACCAAATCAGTGAAAGAGAAAATCGGTGTCTATTTTTCCGCAAGTGATCAGGTATTACCTTGGGCGATTGCTTTTTTAAACAGCTTTCGCCGATTTAATCCTGAACTGCCGTTGTATCTCATTCCATTTAATGAGCAATGCGACGAATTGAAAAAACTTCAAGAACAATACCAATTTGGAATTTATGAAAGCGAGGAATTTGCGCGACTGGAAAAAATTGGGCAGGACTTTGAATTGGGGCATACCCATTATGGTCCATACTGGTTTAGGAGGTACGCTGCATTTTGGGGGCCATTAACATCCTTTATATATCTGGACGCCCGACAGCTAATATTAACAGATATCCAACATCTGGTAGAAGCTCCTCAACAGTATGATTTTGATTTACTATTTTATGATTGTGCAATAAATCAAGTCTACGAGCCGGGGTCTTTGCGACAAACCTTCTTACGGCAAAAAATGGGTAGAGGATTTAATTCGGGACGGTGGGCTTCCAAACGAGGACTATTCACAATAGATGATTTTGAAAAGCTAGGAGCCGAAGCCATGACCTTCCGCGATCAGCTCAACCCTCGGAATACAGATCAGGCATTTATCAATTATTGTTGTGATGCCAGACAGATCAACTATGGCCAATTTGCTGAATTGCTAGGCAGCTACTGTCAACAAGGATGGGCCGGACAACGAGGAAGAGTATACCTGGATAAGGGGCAATATCGGCTATGGGATCACGGCGGACTGGATCATAAAAAAGTACTTTTCCTTTTACATTGGGGAGGCATACAACTTTCTCCGTTAATGCCAGAACGAAAGTTATTTTTAGAATTTTTCAATAACCAAGCACTTGCTACCCAGGTCAATGATCTTGTTAAAACACCTGTAGCCAGTCTCTATAATTATTTTAGAAAATCCCGACGCATCAATACTTTTTATCACAACCGCTAGCATGATCCACCTTAGTACCTATATTCATCCCGTCAGTACTTTTTTACCTTGTACCGGAGTGGGCCGACATATTAACAACATGGTTTTAGGTTTACACAAAAACAAAAATGTAAATCTAAATCTGCTGGTAGCTAGACAATGGTTAAATAAGACAGGACAAATAGCAGATGCCTCTCCGTTACACCAAATTCCAACTTCCTCGTTTCCGCTTCCCGAACGGATGATGGAACACGTTTGGAAAACCACCGGACGACCTTACATGGATCGCTGGATTGATCCAAAGAGCGAATGGGTTTATTGTCCAGCCCAGACTTATTTTCCTTGTCGGAAAAAGAAGACTGCTATAACCATCCACGATATTGAAGCTTTTGAAACCAATCTACCTTGGTCTAATACGGCTCACCATCGTAATTTTCGAAGAAAGTGGGCCGTCTGGATTTATAAAGTAATTCGGCATACTGATCTGATTTTCACGGTTTCTGATTTTTCAAAAAAAAGAATGGTAAAGCTTTTGGGTGCCAACCCTGAAAAAATAAAAGTGGTTGGTAACGGTATTGATCCTCACTTTTTTAGTTCACAAAAAGATACCAAGGCTCCTTTTGACTTTCCTTATGCACTCGTTATCGGAGGACTGCGAGAACGCAAAGGTGCTCCTACTATTCTTCAGATTGCAAAGCAACTAGAGCTAGAAAGAAGTGCGTTAAAAATGGTAGTAGTAGGACAGCATCATGAACCCTATTTATCACAGGCTACTGAGCTTAAAAATCTGGTAGTACTAGGCATGTTACCGGATAAAGAGTTACAGATATTATTATCAAAAGCTTTTGCGTTTTTATTTTTATCCTATTATGAAGGATTTGGCATTCCTGTACTTGAGGCAATGGCGGCAGGTGTTCCTGTAATTTCTTCCAATGCAGCTTCCCTTCCTGAAGTAATTGGGGAGGCTGGAATTCTGGTAGATGCGGAGGCAACGGATGAAGTAACCAATCTGCTACAATCCTGGGTTAAAAATCCTGCTCAACGAAAAGAATGGATTGATAAAGGTAGCATACATGCTCAAAATTATCAATGGAAATTTTGTGTAGATCGAGTGTTGAATTTTTTACAAAATTAATATCTCCTTAAATCGAATAATCGACCTTAATTACCCTTTATCAACCTCTACTTATGACTCAATATAACAACAATACAACTTTAAAAGAAATGACGCTGGTTACCGCATCCTCCAATGCCGTTAAGGTACAATTTGGTTGTGGACTTTGCGCACCTGAGCATTGGCATAATTTCGACGTAAGTCCTAGTTTACGCATTCGTAAAATTCCGGTATTAGGCCCCATCTTGGCGAAAGGCCCCTTTGGTGATTGGCCAGACAATGTGAAGTACGGCAATGTGATCACTGGCTTACCACTAAAAGATAATAGTGTCGATCTATTGTACTGTTCACATGTGCTGGAGCATCTTTCTCTGGAAGATTTTAGAAAGACACTTAAAGAATGTCATCGGCTGCTAAAGCCAAATGGTACGTTCCGTTTTGTCCTCCCTGACCTAGAAAATCTCATCAAAACTTATCAGAAAGATTCCACACCTGATGCCAGTATGGATTTTATGGAACTAAGTTATTTGGGACGACGCCAACGGGCAAAGGGGCTGAAAGGATTTATTCGAGAATGGTTGGGCAATAGTAGACATCTCTGGATGTGGGATTATAAAAGTATGCAACGAGAACTGGTCAATGCCGGATTTA
>Ga0114957_1001292_pt1 | contig 27955 bp, 29 predicted proteins | sample BantaG_FD_87175 | JGI IMG/M metagenome (GOLD analysis project Ga0114957, IMG submission 87175) | Marine algal microbial communities from Bantry Bay, Ireland - BantryBay_4 metaG | ecosystem: Host-associated > Algae > Red algae > Unclassified | place: Bantry Bay, Ireland | collected 2014-11-21
AAAACAATAACTTGAATTATTAGCAGTCAAATTTAAAAAAGTTGAAGTGAAGCAAGGTTAGTATTTAAAGAGTTTTGAGATCTTATCCACCACGAAGCGAGGACATTCAAAGCCTTAATCATAAGAAAAAGGCTTTTTAAAAATGGGGTGACTGATGGGGCTCGAACCCACGACAACTAGAATCACAATCTAGCGCTCTACCAACTGAACTACAGTCACCACTAATTCTTGACTAAATTAAATCGAATAACGTGATTAGTCAATCTAACTTCGTGACTATGAATTAAAAATACGATTAAATATAAATAGGCGAGATTATTGGCCTCTTAGGAGAGAGTTATGCACAAATTAATAGTTTTTGGTTTATTTTTAAGTGGTATTGCACAGGCTTCGATAGTTGGAGTTTCAACTCACCCTCTTGAAGGCGGATCCCATCTTATTAATACGGAGTTTATTAGCGACTTTGGTAATGAAGACTCTTACGGTGTTCAAGCAAAATATCTACACCAGTTATCATCTAGACTAAATCTTGATGCAGGCTTCAGAGTCTTAAAGAGTGATTTTTCATCACTGCTCTTATCGGGAACATATGAATTATTTCCTGATTATGAATACCAGCCACAAATCTCTTTAAAAGCTTTTTATGAATTCGAAAATTTCTCATCAGGTAATAGAAACCATCTTGGACTTGCACCTATCTTAGGGAAAGGTTTTTCATTTTGGGGAGTACCAGCGTTTCCATATGTTTCAGCACCGATTGGTGTACGTTTAGATAATGATTCTTCGGAAACTCAATTAGTGAGTTCAGTTGTTCTTGGTGTTTCGGGGAAAATTCCTTATGAAAACCTTTCAAAAGTGATTGCTAATCTTGAAACAAATTTAAATCTTAAAAATAGCTCTTCTTCAGTTGCGCTAGGAGTTTCGGTTAAGTTTCAATAAGGAACTTTCGCCTAGGCTTTGAGCAATATAGCTAATTACATTGTAAAATTTACAGCATAAGTAGTAAGGGAAACCTTAAAAGCTTACTATAACTTATCTTGAAGGAGATAATTATGAAGAAGCTTTTAGTTTTTGTTAGCTGTGTCTTATTTTTTCAATCGTGTCAGAATAATCCGAGAATTATTAATGCCGGTGGAACTCAAGGTGAGGTAGGTGTAACTTCTACGAGCGCAGCTGATGGCGGTGGTGCTAATCCTTCAGATGGAAGAGAACCTGAAGACACTCAAGGAGGCTCAGGTGGTGGAGGTGTTCAATCTCAAAGAAAAGAATCAAGCTCAGTTGAACCAACATCAGTTGGAACCGAAGAAGTAGAAAAGGTCGAAACTGAAGATTCTAAAATCGAAAATAAAAGCTTTGATGTATTGAGCTTTAAAAATAGTATTTCACAAAGTTGCCTAGAAGAAGAATGTACTGATAAAGATATTAAAGAAACAGATATCGAAAACCTTATTATTGAGGGAAGCCAAGATGCCAAGAACCCTGTCACTTGTACAGAAGTTCAAGTCTTAGATGATGGAATGTCATTTACAGTTTTAAAGCTTGAACTAGCAGAGGTTGGAGAAATTGATCTTTCAAACTCAGCTTTGGTAAATGAAGGATTAACTCAAGAAGAAAGAAATAATGAACTTGTTTCGATCATTCAAAACTATTCTCCTTCGTGTACAAAAATCAATAATGACCTTAGTGAGTTAGTAAAGTCTTCGAATGCGATGGCCGCCAATTGTGCAGATGCACAAGAGTTAGGAAGCAACATTAATACTCATACTCAAGATATAATCTCTAAGTACACAAGAAATGGAAACTTAGAGCTAGACTCTGAAGTTGTTTGTACTGAATCATCTGAAGTGAAAATTCAAATCACATGTGTTTCAGGTAAAGAGTTAGATGAGTGTGATCAGCCGAATGCTCTTGCTCCTTTAAGTCTTGATGAGTACTCAAATTACTTAAAGAAACTTATTCTTGCTGAAAATGAAATTTGCTTATAAATTATAAAGAATGAGAAAACTATTTTTATTCTTTATCATTCTTTGTCACTCGAGCTTATATGCCCTCGATTCTCAAGATGTTTCAACCTTTCTATCAGACTCTCAAAAAACATCAACTCTTGCACAGAGGATGGACCTTTATAGTTCTATCTTTTTGAAAGCTAGGTATATTGGTGGCCCTCTAGGAGAGGGGACACAAGGGAGATTTGATAACGATGAGTTATACCGCTTCGATGCTTTTGATTGTACGACTTATGTTGAAACAGTGCTTGCTCTTTCTCTATCAGATACCTTAGAAGATTTTAGTGATTGGATGAATCGTATCCGCTATAAAAATGCAGAGGTTTCTTATGTGACCAGAAATCACTTTGTAAGCGTTGATTGGATAAACAATAATGACTATCTTTTAAGAGATGTAACAGCTGAGATAGCAAAAGAGAAAACATTGTACGCACGATCAGTTATCGACAAGAAAGCATGGTATCAAGGAAAGAAAATTACCGAAATTAACTTGGACTTACCACTAAAGGACAAAGAGCAGCGTTTGGACGAGTTTAAAAATTTAGGAAATCATTTTTCACCGGTAAAAACAAACTTCCCTTATATTTCAATCAAAGAATTACTTAAAACAAAAAAACTATTTAATCAGCTAGAAAGTGGTTTCATCGTAAATATTGTAAGGCCAAATTGGAATTTAAAGCCAACTGATTTAAATGTTTCACATCAAGGTATATTAATTAAGAATAAAGCTGGAGAGCTGGTTTTTAGACATGCTTCTTCTGTTGGTAAAAATCCTACTGTTAGAGAAGAGAACTTTCGAAAGTACTTAGAAAAGTATCAAGATCATAAAACAATTAAGGGGATTAACCTTCTAGAGCCTTTTTGGTAGGACCGTGAGGATTACTTCTATTTCTTGAGAGCTAAAACCTTGAGTTTTAAGTTGTGATGAAACTTCAAAAATATCGCTTTTGCTAAACTCTGACCATTTTGAATTATTCCATGCCCAGCCCCAATGAGTTTTGTGTTTGACCGGAGATAAATGACCGATGCGAACGCCCAGATAAAAAAGGTTAGCGATGAGAGTAGAGCTCTTTTTTTTAATACACCGTCTAAGTTGTGAATCAATTTTTTTTCTAAAACTCTTTGGTCCACCACTCCAATAGTATAAATCGTGCATGTAGCAACACTCACCCCATTTTCCATCAGGCGCCATTGTGCAATAATCAGAGTAAAACTCTTTTAAAGCAAATGAGCTTGTACTAAAAAAAAAGAATATAAAATAAAACTTCATCTCAAAATTATTATAAGCTAAAATACTAGCTATGGAAGTTTGTTTGATTGTGCCTCCCTATGATGGAAAAGTAAGTAAAACTAGTAAGATTCATAGGGCATTTCCGCCTTATTCCTTACTTATAATGGCAACTATTTTAAAAGAAGATGGTCATAAAGTACGATTGTTCGACTTTAACTCTAATGCACAAATAGATGAAAAAGACTTTAAGGAAAGTCTATTAAGTAGTGATGTCGCTTTAGTGACGACAACTCCTTATTTCGATTGGCAGTGCCCTTCAGATAATCTTGATTTTGCCTTAAACTGGACGAGTAAACTTAAAAATACAAACCTGATAATCATGGGGAACCATGGAACACACTATCCAACATATGTTTTAGAAAAATCTAAAGCAAAAGTCGTGGTGCAAGGTGAACCTGAAGGAATCATCTCGAACTTAGTAAATTCTATTTTTAAAGATGAGGAGCTTAAATTAATTGAAGGACTCAGCCTCTTGATGGAGTCAGGAGAGGTTTTTCATACCCCAAAGCGCAAATCTTTTGCTTTAGAAGACCTTCCGAGTGCTGATTATTCACTTATTGACCTTAATGATTACTACTATGAACTTTTAGGTGGGCAATTTGCTATACTTGAGGGAGCGAGAGGATGTCCTTTTTCTTGTAATTTTTGTAATTTAAGCATGTTTAATAAAAAGTATCGTAAAACAGATGCCCAGAAACTTTGTAATGAAATTGAAGACTTAGTTGAAAACCATGGATGTACTTCTTTATATATCTTCGACTTAGAATATACTATTAACAAAAAAATGGTTCACTTTGTTTCTGATTTCATCATCCAAAAAGGCTATGTCCAAAAGTTTAAATTCAAGTGGGCGTGTCAAACTCGAGCAGATTCAGTTGATATGGAAATGCTTAAAGCGATGAAGCAAAGTGGATGTTCTTTGATTCATTTTGGAGTTGAAGCAGGTAATGAAGAAGTTTTGAAAAATACAAGTAAGAGAATTACAAAAGATCGAATTCGAGAAGGGATTTCTCTTTGTCGGAAAGTTGGAATTGCCTCTGCTTGTTTCTTTATCTTCGGGCACCCAAATGAAAAAGAAACTGAAATCCAAGAAACTATTGATTTTTCTTTAGACCTTTCCCCTGATTATGCATCTTTTCATAAATTTTTATCCTTTCCAGGATCTCCACTTTTTAGAGAAACATATGGAGAAGAGCCATATTTAGATATTGGCCCGAGTGAGCATGGAGCTTATAAAGTAAGGTGTTTTAACCTTGAGGAATCTATTTTAGATAAACTTATTAAGAAAGCATATTTACGTTTTTATCTTCGACCGAAATTTCTACTGAGATATTTAAATCCAAAAGAGTGGTTACTTCTTTCTCGAAAAATAAAACTGTTTTTGGAGTTCATCTAAATGCTTGATATAAAAATAAACACCAAGAGCACTTAAAATATGCCAAAGAGAATGAAATTGGAAAAAGTGGTTGTCTGGATTACAAGCAACCTTCGTGACATCTAAAGCATTAGAAATTGTGGCCAAAACAAGTAAAGCAATCGAATAAAAGTAAGAGGCAGATAGACGATAATCTTGTTTTATCTGCTTAACTTCTTGATAAACGAGATAAGGGGCAAAAAGACCAACTGTGAATTGAACCGGAATTCCTAGCATACGAAAAATAAAAAACGATGCACTCAGGATGATCAAAGGAATGAAAAGATAATCGGTGTTCTTATCATTCATTCTGATTTTGTTGAAGTAGTACACTAGACTTAAGAAAATATAGATAGCAAATAGATCAAAGAACTGCGTAAAGCCATTATTTGTGGAGTGATAAAAAAAAGAACAAATACCCATGAGTATTAAAACAATGCTTAGCTTTCTGCACTTATGAGCAACCTGAGAATATGAAATAAGACCAAGGACAATATAGAGAAAGTTTGAGAATGCTAGTGAGGGCGAATTAACAATTCCACAAACTAATGCTTCACAATAGTGAATATCAGGAGCGCCCCAAGCTTTATAGAAACCATACCAGGGGCAATGTGATGCAATAACTTCCATTACTGCTTATTAAATTTTTTTTGAAAATATAAATTTAAGTTGGTGAATTTCATTCACCAATTATAACTATTTTGTTGAAAAGTTCTATCTTTTGATAGAATTTCTTGCTTGAGTGTTTTTAACTTTAACCCTTTGCATTTGTAGTAAGTTCATTGATGACCAAACTAAAACTAAGGGGCCAAAAAGTGCAATTGTTGCGTAAATCATGTTAATTTCCTCCGTAAGTGCTTCATACTTTAAGCGACTCTAGCTATTAATAGAGCAATAACCATGCCAGCCTTAACTCACTGAAATCAGGAAGGCGAGAGTCAGTTTGTCCCTTAAACACTGGCTTTGTGGTGCCAAATGTTAAAGAAAACTCTGAATTTTAGCTTGGAGTTCCTGACCATTAACTTCAAGGTTTTCTTCAATCCATGCCATCAAATCGTGAGGAATATTAGAAGTGAAATTCTTTTGAATAGGCGAAGGAAGTTCTAGTTTAATGGCATGAAGAGCATGGCGGGGCAATTGCATTTTGGAGAGATCTTCTTCGGTAGAGAACCCATCTTTAAATCTAGTAAAAATATAAGGGTCACCATTATAAATTTTATCACCAAGTAAAGGAAATCCATGATGGGCAGCATGAGATCTAATTTGATGCTGACGTCCAGTCTCTGGGAAGGCCAGTGCAATAAGGTAATCTTTATTTTGCCATATTAGTTTAAAATGGGTGCTGGCAACTTTACCTTCCTTTGAACTCTCATCAAAACAATGCATGAACATATTCGGAATAAAATTTTCCTTAAGCCCAAGTCGCTCCTTGGCGGTGAAAGGAAAATTGTAATTAGATTTTTTTTTCACTCCAATGAGAAAGTAGGTTTTCTTGACTTGCCTATTTTCAAATAAAGGTGTGATCATTTGAGAGCTTTGAGAACTCTTAGAAAGAACCATCACCCCAGAGGTTTCTCTATCGAGTCTGTGGACAGAGTAAAACTTATGCTTGAACTGGTTTTCAAGATAGACGGTTGCACAGTAAAAAAGATGTTTTCCTGTTGGGTGAGTACTCATAAAGGCAGGTTTGTTAATAACACTATAATCTTCATGGTCATAGATAACCTCAAGGCTTTTTTCTCTCTCGATTAAAGAGCCTCTCCAGTATTCTTGGGCCTCATCGCAGGCATAAGTTTTGATGACAACAGTTTCACCTGACTTCACTTTGGTAGAAGCTTTTAATCTCTGCTTTTTTTGTGGTATTTCAATATCACCTTTGGCAATTTTACTTTTAACCTGTTCTCTAGAGAAAGATTCAAAATGCAACTTTAAAAATTGATCAAGCCTAAAGTTGTGGTGATCTTCATGGATCGTATACTTTGCTTCGTAAGAATCTTTCGAATAAGTTCTTTCAAGCCTAGACATTAGTACTTTTTTTGTAATAAATGCTTAAGTGACCTTATTGCGCCTTCTTTTGTATAGCCAAACTCATTGTTGAGGTTTTCTAAAATAGCATCTATTTGAACTTTATCTGCCTGGCTTATTGATTCATTGTCAGCATCGTAATAAACAAGGCTTTCTTCGATTTTCTTAATCACTATCTTTTGCTCTTTACGAAAAGACTCTTTAAGTGACTTTACAATACTAGGATAAATATCACTCATGACTAGTTCTTTTCCTGGATGATCAATAGTATATGCACCCAAACGTGAAATGATATGAGATCTAAAATCATCAACACTTTCTTTTATGCTAATATTTTTTTCAAACTCTTGAACAAAATACATATCACATTCTTCATACTTATTTGTGACGCTATTTCGAACCTTCTCTTTTTTTATGTAAGCTTTTACTTGGTGTACATATTTTTCGATATAACTTTCATAAGAGCGCTCATCCACAAGGCCTAGAGATTTTCGCAGCTCCGAGTCAAACACACTGAGAATATGTTCCTCGAGAGCATTGAGAAATACGAGAGAATTATGATAAGAATCTTGCGGAGCAATATTAAGAAAATCAAACTCAGATTTTTTTTCTGATAACTCGCGTAAGTATTGAATGACTTCTATGTATGTCACAACTTTATTATCACTTCCGAGATCATAAATTACTTGTTTAATTTCCCTTGGTGAAATACCAAATTTTCCTTCATACATCACATCAGTTTCATACTCTTCACAGACTTCTTTGTGAGCAGAAATAAGTAATTGTTTTTCTTTGCTTGATAAATATTCAGGTGGAGTTTTGTCTGCAATAAATAATGCTTTCTCAAGTGATGATAGCTTATTAATAAGTTCAGCAAGCTTTTTATCTTTTAACTCTTGGCTTGTAGGTTTTCGAAGTCTTGTCATGACTGACCATAAAGAAATAACCTCAAGGGCATGGCGTTCAAAATGACTACGATCTTTCATGTTATATAACTGATCCTTATAAATCATTTTTTCTTGTTGATAATTTAAAAGGTAAGGAACTCTAATAAAGTTAAAGCGTCCCCTAAACGAGTTAAAGTCAGGGTGTTGCTTAAAAGCATTAAAGTGAACTTCATTTGTTGTTCCAATAAAGAAAACATCTAGCTCACTTACGATACCACCGAGGTTTATTGCTCTGCTTTCCATCGTTGTGAGTAGGTATTTAAAAGCATCAAGAGGACGCTTTAAAAGGTCTGAAAATTCTAGTACTCCTCTGTTGGCCATCACAATTGGTCCACTGAGAGCAACTAAGTTAAGTGATTGAAGACTTGCAGGAAGGGCCCCAATTCTTTTATCCATTGTGATTTGTTGAAGTTGCGCATCAACATGCATTTGGGGTTCGATTGTCACTGCAGACGATGAAAACTTTCTATCTATAGTAAATCTTTCAATTCGTATGTGTTTATAAACTTGAAGGTAATCACCTTGATATGTTTTTAAAAGTTCTTCAAAAATGAGCTTATTTCTTTTGGAGAGATCAGAGTTGAAAAGATAAGATTTTTCTAGAGAATCAAGAAGATCTGGTTGATCTTTAAAAAGTTCGGTTAATATTTTTTGCCTTTTTTCTAAAGGAATCAAAAGTAGTGGGTGATCTTTCAAGTCACTTCCCAGTACAGCATTAATTTCTCTATCTTCAAGGTAAGCATAGGTATCGAGCTTTCTAGGGGCTGTTTCTTGTTTAAAGCCAAGAGAGCCTTTCACAAAATTATCAACGGGAAACACCCAGCTAAAAGTGAAGAGTTGTCCATCTTGGGTTTTAGAATATTCTTGTGCAGCATGCATGATTTTTTTTACAATACTTGACTTCGATGATCCGTTTGGACCAATGAGAAGGATGAATTTATTATTAAAACCTTCATCAACAAAGTTAGAAATTTTCTCATAAATTTCTGATTGAACTTTCTCTTGGCCTTGAACACTAGGAGAGTTATAAGACTCTTTTAAGAAGAGATTATAGGTATTAAATCTACTCTTACCGTAATGTTGAAACATGTCTTTGAAGTATATTGAACTTGGCCTACAAAAAGTTTTAGGGTCTTCATTAAGTTTCTCCATGTACTCTTCAAAAGAGAAAACTTTATCGTGATCTTTATACTCAGCTATTTCTTTTATCCAGTCCATTCTTTTCCCTATAATTATTATTTGAAGTCGAGAGTATTTATCCCTATAATTTAATTATAAAGTACAAAGCTATTAATGAAAAAAGTAAAAGTTATTTTGTCAGTTTTTCTTGTCTTAGCGTCGTCTTTTTGGTTTATAAATAAACCTTCTAGTGATGAAGCTTCGAGATTACCCCAAAGCCTAAATTCTCATTTAGTTTCTAAGCCGTCATGGATCCAGTACTTCAAAGGTGTCTCTGAATTAAATCAAATTTGGATGAGCGGCGACTATCCTTATTTAGAAGAAATGAGTTGTAAAAATTTTCACTGGAAGAGCTTAGAGAAATCTGTTTCTAGAGAATACTTAAAGTGTAATCCGGATGCCTTCCGATGCTTTCTTGATGAACTGAAAAGAACACATGATGGAGTTTTTAGTTTTGAAGATAAAGAAAAAAAACGACAACTTCATATTTTAAAAAGTAATAAAATTCACCCTAATGGGGTCCAAATAAAAGTTTCATATCAAGACATTCAAAAAAATATTCTTTTAGAGTCGAGGTGTAAAGAAACATACTTACCACAAAGTGAATATTTATTTTCACCACTTAATTATGGAATGGATATTCCTGCTGTTAAAAGAGAAAAATCAAAAGCGTGGAAAAACGATAAGAATATTTTCATCGATAAATTTTTAGTAAGTTACCTTGATCTCAAAGAAATCTCTCCTCGAAAATACGAGAAAGAAATCCAAGAGCAAAAGGGAAAGTTTTTTAGAACAGTCAGTACATTGAGTTTAAGTGAAATGAAGCTGTTTTGTGAGAAACAAGGTAAGAAGCTATTAACAGCGAAATTATATGATGCAATGAATATTGAAGGCAAGGATATAAAGTCGCTTTTATCGCAAGTTAAGCCAGATAACTGTTCTGAGTTTTATCATAAAGATTGTGTTTTAAAGAAAAAGGTATTTAAAAGCTGGGATACAAACAATGTTTCTAATATTGGAACTTATGATATTAGAGGTGGTGTATTAGAGATCGTAGATAATGAGGAGAATCCCTTTTTCAATGTCATTGCAAGCTCTATGTATTTTAGTGCTAAGAGCTATTGGCATAATTTAACTCATCGCTTTCATTGGGATGGAAAAGGTTTTAGCGAATCCCATTTTGACTTTCGAAGCTCTATTACAGGTGAAAAACTGAAAGGGGTGAGCGGAGAGAATATTAAAGTTGGCTTTAGGTGTTATCGTGAACTATAAAAATTTAATTTTTTTATTTTTAATTCTTAATTTGCAAAATGTGTATGCACAAGTAAAAGAGATCTCTGACATCGATCGATTCTTTACTTTATTGTCTCGTAATTTAGAGGGGGCAGTTCAAGTTTCACCTTCTGAAAATTTTGATAATCACTGGGAAGGCTCTAGTGATCTTAATCGAGAAATTAGCTTTAAAAATCATGTTGGGCAAAAAACTTGTATTCACTTAAGAAAAACAAAGATTTCAGTTTTTATCTCTCATAAAGATGAGGCTTGTGTTTCAAATGTTGGATACACGAAGTCTTTTGTGAACTACAGTATTAGAAAGGTTTCAGAGAAGCTATCTGATGAGATAAATTTACTTGCGCTAGAGTTTAATGCTTCAAGTAAGTTTTATTTTCTGCCACTACTTAAGTTAAAGAATAAGGAGATGGCAAAGTATCAAAAGTGGAGTCATCCCGACTCGCAAGGCATAGTGCCAGGTGTTCTCTTCTTAGAATGACTTGATTTTCTTTAAACTTTGATAAGAGTTTAAAATAGCTTGCGCGATATGATCTAATTTTTCTTTTGATATTCCAGATTGAAAACTCATCCTAACAACACCTCTTCCAATTTTGTCATCGTGGCCCATGGCCTTAAGAACTCGAGAGGTTCCAGGTTCATTATCTGAACAAGCAGAAGAGGTCGTCACAAAGATATCCCTTGATTCTAATTCTATCTGTAAGGCCTGACCATGTATTCCCGGAATTGATAGTAAAGTTGTATTAGATAGCCGAGAAACTTCTTTTCCAAAAATGACGGCTTCTGGGATTTGTGCTTGAACTTTTTCTTCAAAGTTCTTTTTTAATGTTTCAAGTTTCTTAAAGTTTGCTCTTTGTTCAATCACCTCCTGCAAGGCGACTGTCATACACTCTACGTTTAAATAGTTTTGTGTCCCACCTCTTAAACCAAACTCTTGGCCTCCTCCTTGAATCAATGGTTTGATCTTTGACGGATCCTTCACAAGTAAAATTCCACTTCCAGGTAAAGAGCCAATCTTATGTGAAGAAAAGGCACAAGCATCAATGGGAGTCTTTTGAAAATTAAAGTCTATTTTCCCAAGTATTTGAGTCGTATCACAAAAGAAAGGAGTATTTCTCTCCTGACATTTTTCACCAAACTCAATAAATGGTTGAATAATACCTGTTTCATTATTTGCGGCCATTAGGCAGGCCAAGGAATATTCCTTTTCGAGTGTACTTGAACACACTCCTGATTTATCAACTTTCATATCGATGAACTCAAACCCTTGTGAAGACTCAAGGATGATACACGCATTATGTACGGCAGCATGCTCTATCGGAGAGCATAAGACTTTCTTTTTGTTGCAGTTTCCAAAAGAAGAAATATATTGGGAAATGGCTTCACTAGATCCAGATGTAAAAATAACTTGGTTCCTAGAAGCACCTAGAGCTTCGGCAGTAATATCACGGCACTTTTCATAAGCACTCTTAATATTTTTCCCAATAGAATGAATCGCATTCGGATTCCCGAAAGGACCATCAAGTCTATTAAGTAGATAGTTTTTTACTGTTTTTGTAAGAGGGTAAGTCCCATTAGCATCTGCATAAATCATAATATTCTCTTTATCTTTATTTTGAAATTTCAAACATTGTTTCTAAAGCTTTGTTAGCGAACTTAGTTGTCTCTTTGTCGACTTTAATGACGTTGATAGGCTTTCCTTCTTTAATGGCCTCAAGACTGGCTAGCAACCACCTTGGTCTAACTCTATACATCGTAGTACAAAGGCATTGGTAAGGAGAAAGTGAGGTCACATCTTTGTCAGGGTTTTGTTGTGCTAAACGGTTAACAAGATTAATCTCTGTTCCAATCGCAAATTTTGCGCCAGGCTCTGCATTGTTAACAGTATTTACAATGAATGAAGTTGAACCATTTAGGTGAGATTCTTGAACAACATCAAAACTACACTCAGGGTGAACAATAATAGTGCGCTCAGGCTCATTCTCTTTAATTTCTTGGCATTGAGCTTTATTAAAGCCTTGGTGAACAGAGCAGTAACCATACCAAAGAATAACTTTTGCTTTTTGAATTGCTTCTGGAGTTAAGCCACCATTAAGAAGTGTAGGGTTGTAAACAACCATATCTTCGAGCTTGATACCTAGCTCAAAACAAGTATTTCGCCCAAGGTGTTGATCTGGAAAGAATAAAAGTTTTTCGCCTTGCTCTAATGCCCAGCTAATAACTTCTTTGGCATTACTTGATGTACAAATACTTCCATCGTTTTTACCTACGAAAGCTTTCAAACTAGCAGTGCAGTTTATATAAGTAATCGGTACAATTTTTTCTTTTGTTGATAAACTTAAATATTCCCAAGCTCTATCAATCTCTCTTCTATTTGCCATGTCTGCCATAGAGCAACCAGCATTTAAGTCAGGAAGAATGACAGCTTGCTCGTCAGTTGTGAGCATATCAGCTGTTTCGGCCATAAAGTGAACACCACAAAAAATGATATATTTTTTATCAACAGATGAGGCTTCTTTAGAAAGTTGCAAAGAATCACCGGTGATGTCAGCAAATTTGATAATGTCATCCATTTGATAGTGATGGCCTAAAATCATAAGTTCATCTTTTAGCTCTTCTTTAAGCGCTAAAATCCTAGTGAGAACTTCGCTTTCAGGCAGTTCAGTCTCAGATGAAGGGAGGAGGTGGTCGTCTTTTTTCTCATTATTGTATAAATCTAACATGGAGCTATTTTAGTATTAAGAAACTAGGCTTACAAGCTTTGACTATTTGCCCCTATCTCATTTAGACTTTAACTATATATTATAGAGAACTACGGATTTAAGGTCTCTAATAAATTGTCGGGAGGACATCTCAATGAAAGTTATTTCCATTACAAACAATAAAGGTGGCGTAGGTAAGACTATGCAATGCTTCCAGCTAGCTTGTTATTTAGCAAGAAACGGGAAAAGAGTTTTGGCAGTGGATTTAGATTCACAAGCAAACTTAAGCTCAACCCTTGGTGTTGTTGTTCAGCGAACATTGATTCCAGAGTGGCTTATTGGCGACGTTAACTTTAACGATATTGTTCTACCTTCTGAAGGTAAGTATGACTGTTTTAAAAATATTTCAGTTGTTCCTTCTAGTAGACACCTCGCAAGCTTAGCAAAGTTAATGATTTTATCAGAAAGTGAAATTAGAAAAAATGCTGGACGAAAAGAGCGTTTACTTCGTTTAAGGTTATCTCAAATTGAAGATGAATATGATTACGTCGTAATAGATACGCCTCCTATGCTTGGAGACGAAATGATTATGTCATTAGTTGCTAGTGATCATGTTTTAATTCCAACTCAAGCTCAAGATTATTCAATTGATGGACTCGAAGAGCTAATGGACACTGTTGAAATTATCAAAGATTCAGAAAATCCTGATATGAAATTTTCAATCATACCATCAATGTTTAATGGAAGGAGAAAGATAGAAAAGGTTCGCTTAGAAGAACTTGCAGAAAGCTTTGATGTGGCTCCACCGATTAGAAACTTAGTAGAGATGCAAGAGTCAATCTCACTGAGAAAACCGATCTATATGATGGGTAAAAGGTCTAAAGGTAAGCAAGATTATGAAGATCTTTGGTCATTTTTAAAACTTGAAGGTAAGGGCGCAGTCAGTACGAAGGAAAAAAGATAATGGCCAAAACTTTTGAAAGGCGAGTGTCTAAAAAAAATAGGGCCAAAATTGATTTGCTTTCTTCTTTAGACTTAAACCTTATAAAAAACAATGATGAGAAACTATTAAGAGGAGCGGAGCTTCAAAAAGTTAAGCTCAGTGAGATCACTGTCCGTGAACAAGTGAGAACAAAGTTTAACGATAAGTCGATTAAAGAGTTGGCCACAAACATTAGCGAGAATGGATTGATTCAACCTTTAGTACTTCACCGTGAGGGAAATAAGTTTGTCTTGATCTGTGGTGAACGTCGATTTAGAGCAATGAGTACGTTGAAAAGCTTTGATCAAGCACCTTGCTTTATTTTAGAAGATAAATCTAAAGAAGAGTTGATGGCGATTCAATTCTCTGAGAATTCTTCACGAGAAAACCTTCATTATATTGATCACTCAGATAGTATTTGGGATTATAAGAAATCCACAGGAGCTTCTGAGAGAAAAATTACTGAAGCTTTAGGTGTTTCTAAGTCAGAAGTGCATCGCTGTTTGAAAATTGCGAAGCTTTCTCAAAAAATTAAAGAAGCAGCTAAAGAGTTTAATATTGAAAAATATGTTCTTCTGGATTGGGATAAAATTGAAGACAAAGCCCTGAGAAAGAAAGTTCTGTCTCTCATTTGTGAAGGGAAAATTAAGAGAAGGGCTCAGCTTAAGTCCTGCCTCAAAGACTTTGCCCATTAGATTATAGAGAATTCTTGTAATGCCTCCTTTTTTTTGTTAGTTAGGTACTAATTAAAAAGGGGGAATACAAATGAAATTACTTTCAATAATTTTTTTAAATTTAGCTTTAAGTGCCTTGGCTCAAGCGAGCTACTTTCAAACAGTATGTACAAATGATGATAATTCAATTGCATACTACACAGGTCAAAGTCAAAATCAGGTTGAATTTTTTGATATAGATAAAGGAAAGCAGGTTCTGTCTTCAGATCAGTATCAAGTCGTTGTATTGGAACAGATAAACGTTTCAAGAGTTTGTACCAAGAATTCATGGGTGAATACTTATGTTGCAAAGCTTGTTTTTAGCTCAAGAAAGCACTTCTTACACGGCAAGAATGGTTTATTTGTATGTAAAAGTAAATGGAACGATAGAAACACTCGATGTGACTAACTCACGTAAGAGTTCTATTTTCTTATAATTAATAGTCGCTTCCAATACATTCCCAAAAAACAGAGCCTTTCTCTTCTTCGTGAAGGTCAGAGTGAAGCGACATTAATGCAGGGAATTCTAATTCTTTAATCCATTCGCGATGCTCTTCAAGTTTAATTTGCTCAACATGATTTTCGTGGTTAAGAATGTGCTCAATGATTTTATCTTTGGAAGGATTACGATCTCCAAGAACCGACCACCATTTATTAGCAGAGCGAACTGGATATCCAAATTCTCCACAGTCGATTTCAGAATGATTTGATGTAGAGAAGCTATTTTGAGCATGTGTGTAAGAACTAAATGATATAAAAAGAAAAAAAGTGAAAATCAAAGATGCAGTGAAACGTTGGGGCTTCTTTAATAACATGTTGTTTTCTTTCATTTTTAATCTCCATAATACTTAAAAAATTGAACTAAGTGTTCTCTAGCACGCATGGTTTGCTGGCTCAAAATAAAAAATCAGAGTGTGTAAGTTATTCAAGCTCTGAGCTCAAAAGACATGTGGGTGCGTAATTATTAGTCACTATGAAATTTAAACCATCTAGGCAGATAAAAAAGCTAACTAAAGCTATAATCATTCCATGCGTATTGTGGCCTTTCTTATACTTATCCAATCTTCCTTGATTTATGCTCAAAACCTTGAGTTTGATATATCTAAAAAGCATTTGGAAGAAGTATCAACAAATCTTTATTTAAAAAAACGTTATAATAAATTTAAGAAAAAGCATGCGAGTTTTTTGTACACGTTTCGTAATAACCTTTCTTATTGGGATGACATGGAAGTGATGGCCGAAAGATGGGGCTACCTTCGTTCAGGTTTTTACTTACAACCTTCTATGGATGCAAGGAAAGAAGTCATTAAGGATGAGTTATTTCGATTTATTAAAAAAGTTTCGAAAGACCCTTTAAAGCAACAAGTCGATCAATGGAGACTAGGTCTAAAAAGGGATTATGAAATTGACACTAGAAGCTTACTTTTAGGGGAAGGAAATGTCTTCATTTACGATGAGGCCGAAGAAAAGCGTCAAAGTTCAAGAAGAAAGAATAGAAAAAAGAAAAAGAAAAAAACAACTGAGTTTAAGTTCAAGCCATATCCTTTGAGAGGCTTACTTATAGCGCAGTTTAGGTCATCACTTTTTAATCTTGATGGGTTGGCAGCAGTCAATCGTACAGTAGAGTTTCGGGTCTCAAGGTACTTTAGAAGGCTAAAACTCAAAGCAGGTACTGATTATCGTTTAAACGATAATCATATCACGGTCTATAGTGACAAGCGTTTTGGCAAGTTCCTCAAGCTTCGGTTTTCAGCTGAAAAGAACTTAAGTGGCCAAGAAACCCTAAAAGACAGCCTTTATACGACATTAAACTACTTCAGAAAATTTTAAGCCTCAGAGATCAAAAATCATTTAAAACTTTTATAAAATCGGTTAGAGTGTAAGAAAAATCTCTTAAAGGAAGATTCTTATGATCGATTTATTTCACGCTCCATTGTACAAGGATGCCCTGTTCCAGCTTCAAAATGCAGTAGAGGTTTGCCATGCTGATCCAAATATTGTTGAAAGACTGAAATATCCAAAAAGATCAGTTCAGGTTTCTATTCCAGTTAGGCTTGATGACGGTTCGGTCAAAAACTTTCAAGGTTTTAGAGTTCAACATAGTATGACATTAGGACCTGGTAAAGGTGGGGTTCGCTTTCATCCAGCAGTTGATCTCTCAGAGACTGCTGCACTAGCAATGCTTATGACATTCAAATGTTCTCTCGTTGGTTTACCTTTAGGAGGTGCTAAAGGTGGAGTTCAAGTTGATCCAACAAAGCTTTCAAGGCAAGAGCTCCAAGGACTCACAAGAAGGTATGCAACTGAAATTGGACCTTTCGTTGGGCCAGATATTGATATTCCTGCTCCAGATATTGGGACAGATGCACAAACTATGGCCTGGTTCATGGATACTTATTCGCAAGTGCATGGTTATTCAATCCCAGGAGTTGTTACTGGTAAACCTATTGTAGTCGGTGGTTCCCTAGGACGAACAGACTCAACAGGTAAAGGTGTTGCTTTTTGTGTGGGATTTGCTTTTAAGAAACTAGGCTTAACTATAGATAAAAGTACGAAGGTTGCTATTCATGGTTTTGGTAAAGTTGCTATTCCAGCAGCGTTTGACCTGATCGAAATGGGAGCAAAAATCTGTGCGGTAAGTGATGTCTCAGGTGGGTTTTATAATCCAAATGGTCTTGATATTGAGAGCCTAAGTGAGTGGACGAAATCGAGAAGGCTACTTTCAGAATATGAAGGTGAAGGGGAGATGATCTCAAACGAAGAGCTTCTCGCTTTAGATGTTGATGTCTTGATTCCTGCTGCTATTGATAGTGTTATTACTGAAGATAATGCAGGGAGTGTAAAAGCAAAAGTAATCGCCGAAGGTGCAAACGGACCAATTACTAAGGAAGCCGTTAAGATCTTACACGAAAAAGGTGCATTTATTGTTCCAGATATTCTTTGTAATGCTGGTGGTGTTATTGTTTCATACTTTGAATGGGTTCAAGGTCTACAACATTTCTTTTGGGACTTGGATCAAATTAATAATAAGCTCTATGAAATACTAGATGCAGCTTTCAAGGACGTTTCAACAACGGCAGATAAGTATGATGTCGATATGAAGACAGCTGCAATGATCGCTTCTTTAAAGAGGCTTGAGAAAGCAATGCGACTGCGAGGAATGTGGCCTTAAACCCTAGGGACTATTTCATATTTAAAAAAACTCTCTAGTGATCACTTACTTTTGAACCTCATAGCTTACCTTGTCGAAAGGAGGCGTTGGTGCAATCATATATTAGTTCTTATTTTCATCACTTAAACACTTTTAAAATAGTTAAAATCTTTGGCTATTGTTCTAGGGGAGTTCCTGGAATCGAAATTGTAGGATTCTCAGGTAAAAATAAAATTCTTAAAGAAAAAGTGATCTATATTTCAAAGCGATATAATATTAAGATACCTCACAAAAAGTATGTACTTTGTCTTGATTCCTCAAACTCTTTTGGGATCTCACAGGATTCATTCCGAAAATTTGAACTTCCCTTGATTATTCTTTTCTGGAAGCTTTCAAAAAATGTTGAAATCAGCATGTTAGAAAAGTGCATCAGCATCGGTTCATTTAATCCCACTGGTAAGCTAGAGTCGCAAGTAATATCAAGAAAGGAGGCTTTAATTGGTAAAGATTCAATATGGATTGGTAATTATAAAAGTAGCTTTGATGATTTTAAGGTCATTGATTTCGAAAATATAATCAAAGAATACCAAGCTTAAATGCTTGGTATCTCTATATCATTGTATGTTTTCGTTTTGCTTTTTCCCCACTTCCTATGAGCTCCAACTAACTCAGGCGATGAAACTCTTGTTTCTATAAGACTTCCATTTTTTAACTTTAGCTCAACAATCATATCCGGAAGTTGTGCTCCTGTGTTTGATAAGTACTTAACGTAAAGATCTCTATTTCTTTTTTGCGTGATTTTACCAAGGGTCATTGAGATCGTGTCATCAATAAAGCTAATGTCTCCATTTATTCTTTCTTTAGATTTCCCTCTTTCAACGCTTGCCACAAGTTCTTTGTGTCCAGCTCTTTCAGCTACGTAAACATTTACAAGCTCAACTTTATCAGGCTTTGTAATCGTTACGTCTAAGTTAAAGTTAGCTTCCCAGTAGTAAACAACTCTAAAGTATTTATAATAATTTGAAGGCATCCCACATCTAGTATCGCTTCCCTTCACTTTTACATAACAATTAAATATGTAGTTTGTGTCCACAAATGTTGGAGCAAACTTATTTAGCTCAACCTTTGGTAGCTTAGGTATACTTTTGTAATTAAGGGTTTTGGCATCTTGCTCACTTTTACCTAAGATAGTTTGCGCCATATCCCAGAGAGATTTTCTTTTAGCGTCTAACTTTTCAATCATTGTCGCGTAATAAGTCTCTTCATGTGAACCTCTCATTGATGGAGCTAAGTCTTCCATTTTCTTAGTCAGGTCAACAATGTAAGCTTCTGCATCTAAGTATCTGTAGTAAACAGCTTTCAAAAGAGAGTGGTTGATATCTTCTTCAAAGGGCTCAAAGTCAAAGTAGGGCATAAGGTTGTATTCTACCGGCGGAGCTTTATCAAAGTCATAAGAGATAAAGTACTGTGATAAGCCAGAGAAAAGATTTGTGATATTTTGAGTGTTGTCATCTCCACAAGAAAAAGCTGCGGCCATTCCACCAAGTCCACTCATTCCATCTCCACCAATTGCGTGAAATTTCAAAGCGCACTTTTTGTTGAGGCGATTTGCCGATCTTAAAAAGTTATCAAGACTTAATCTAATTCCGGTACCAACTGATCCGCCAGTACTTGTGTTAGGATCGTTAGGATTACCATAAGGGTCCATTGGAACATTTCTGTAAGATGTAGGAGATGTTGCACCTCCGCCAAACATATTACCTAAAGGGAAGCTACCATCATCGCCACCAGGGTTTCCTGGCTGATTTGGATCAGGGTAACCACCTGGTCCGTATGGATCATATGGGTCATATGGGTCTTTCTTTCTTATGTTACCGAATTCAAAAGCTGCTCTTAATTGAAGCTTCTCTTTTTCAGTTAAGTTTTCAACAGTATAGATTGCGGAAACAACTCCCTGTCTTTTCTGCCAAGCAACAAAGTGAGTACCACAAGATTTTTCAAATTTTTCAAACTCGCCAGTATCTAGCATTTCTTGGTATTTTTGTTTTAGAAGGAACTCTTGATCGGTAAGCATTTGTCGCCCGTAGTTAGACTTTGCTTTAATGACTAAGCTTAAACTTGTTTTAGAAAGCCTCTTCTCAGTCCCCCCTTGCCCTTCGAGTCCAATTCGTGGAAGTGGTAAACCTCTAAACTTTTTGTGAGCCCCTATGAGTGCCGAAACACTTAAAAGGTTGTGAAGTTGTTCAGAGCTTTCAATGAATTCAATATCGAATGTTGTTTCTAGTGCTCCTCTCCCACCTTGAGTTGTGGCAGAGACATCTAGGTCAACTGCACTTGTTGTTTCCAAGCAGGTTCTTTTTGGAAGTAACGGAAAGTTTTTATTAATCCCACCACCAAGTCGAATGGAGCCTTTCGCTTCATGATACTTGAGAGTGTCACCTTCGCCCCACTCTTGAGCAAAGCCCTGAGTGATAAGTGTAAGAATCGTAAATGCGAAGATAAAAGTTTTTTTCATAACTTCCCCTTTTGGAAATGAGCTCTCAATTAAAAATTTTGAGCTGTGCTATTGAATTAGGCTAGTTATACACAAGTAGTTTTAAGAAGTAAGGTAGTGGAGTCTTTTTGTAAGCTATTGTTTGAGCATAAAATATGATGTCAGAAAAGGCTAAATCGAAAGTGTTTGAATTAACTCTCTATAGTTCTTTAACCCCTCATCAGCATGGTTTACACACTTTTCTAACATTGTGTAAGAAACTCCACCCGAAGATGAAATGACTGCACTTTGTTTTATTCTTGAATTAAGTGCATCAAGGGCGATATTTCCCATTAATGATGCAATGATTCTGTCTTTACTGCTGGGGCTTCCACCTCTTTGAATGTGACCTAAAATACATACCCTAGAACTTACCTTATATTTCTTTAAGAGTTCATCATGAATTTGATAAGAGCGTCCTTCGTTTGCACCTTCGGCGACGATGTAGATAGATCCTTTCTTTCCACGTTTTATCCCTCGTTGAATTTGTTCAACAATTTTTTTATAAGGAATATTTTTGCTTGGCATGATGACATCTTCGGCCCCCGTTGCAAGAGCGACTTTAAGTGCGAGGCTTGCTGACCTTCTTCCCATGACTTCAATTAAAAAAACTCGATCGTGAGAAAAGGCAGTGTCTCGTATTTTATCGACCGCTTCGATAGCAGTTTGAACAGCAGTATCGTGTCCTATTGTATAGTCAGTTCCAGAAATATCATTATCAATAGTACCGGGAATTCCAACAACGTGAACTCCATGCTCTTGGCTTAGTTTGTGAGCTCCTTTAAAGGATCCATCTCCACCGATCACCACAAGGCCATCAATATTATGTTTTTTGAGATTAGCGGCCGCGGCTTTTCTTCCCGCTTTAGTTCTGAATCTTTCAGACCGTGAGCTTTGAAGTATTGTCCCACCTCTTTGAATAATATTTCCTACAGATGAGGCAACTAAAGGAGATATCTCATTATCAATCAAGCCTTCATAGCCCTTATAAACGCCTAGGACTTTATTTTTTGAGTGGATAGAAGTTCTGACAAAAGACCTTATGGCACAATTCATTCCAGGACTATCACCACCACTTGTAAGTATCGCAAATGTTTTTTTCATAGAGTAAAGGATAATGGATCTTAACTATTTATGATAGGGGTGAGCATTAATAATTGATAGGCCTCGATAGACTTGCTCTATTAAAAGTAAACGCGCAAATTTATGAGGAAAGGTCATTTGTGATAGTGAGAGGTGTTGAGTGAACTGCTCTTTGAATTTGTGTGAAAACCCGAGGGCCCCTGAAATAACAAAAGTGACGTTTAAGTCTTGATGGCTCAAAAGTTTTGAGAATTTTTCTGATGAATATTCTTTTCCATTTTCAGTTAAAAGAAAAATACTCTTGGCTTGATACTGAGAAAGCTTCTTGGTTAGTTCTTGCATTTCTTTTTCTTGATGGGCATCTCCAAAAGATTTAATGGCCAGAACTTCAAGGTTTTTAACTTGTTTTAGATAATGATTTTCTAGTTGAGAAATCAAAGGATCGCTTTTTTTCCCAACACTTAAAATCGTGATCATTTAGAAATAGTTTTTTAGATCGTCGGTTGTACTTGTCGGTTCGACAAAAGGTTCAGAGTGGTAATATTCATTTGGTATTTTGACTTGCTCATACTCTTTCCAAATATTATCGAGGTCATAGATTTCTCTCATTGATTCTTGAAAGATATGAACAACAACATCACCTGTGTCTAATAAAATCCACTCAGCTTTATCAAAACCTTCAAGAGATTTAACCTGAAACTTTCCTTTGAAGACTTTTTCTAGCGCACGCGCAGCAGATTGAGCTTGAACACTATTTTGAACGGAGCCGATAACAAAGTACTCTGCTAGTGGGTTCGTATTTTTTGTATGAAAGATTTTAAGATCAACACCTTTAAAGTGCGCGAGAATCCAGGCGGCTGAAAGTGAGGCAGCAAGCTCTTGATCTTTATTATCATTAATGATTTTTGTAATTTCTTTATCGATGTAATTTTCACTCACTTAAACTTCCCCTAAGGCCATAAACATTATTCTTTTAATTTGCTCAACGTTTGTACCAGATACAGATGATATTGGTAATACTTTTCTATCAATTTCTTCTTCCATTACGGACACAAACTTTTGTATTTCTTGCTCTGTCATAGCATCAGTTTTGGTGATGCATACAATCTCTGTCTTGTTTTGAAGGTTTTCACTAAACTTCAGAAGTTCAGCTTTAATAATGGCGTAGCTCTCAATAGCTTCATAAGGGTCTAGAAGCATAGAACAATCAATGAGGTGGATCATGACCTTAGTTCTTTCTATATGCTTAAGAAACTTGATTCCAAGCCCTTTTCCTGTGGAGGCGTTTTCAATAAGTCCAGGGACATCAGCAATCACAAGAGAGCTTCCTTGGTACTCAACAACTCCGAGGTTTGGTTCAAGAGTAGTAAAAGGATAGTCTGCAATTTTTGGCTTCGCTTCAGATAAAACTGATATAAGAGTTGATTTTCCTGCGTTTGGTAAGCCTACAAGAGCGATGTCAGCAAGAAGTTTTAACTCTAGCTTAAGCTTTAAACTTTCACTTTCATCTCCAGGGTTTGCCGTTTTGGGAGCTTGGTTAACAGAGGTTTTAAACATGAGGTTACCAGCACCTCCTCGGCCTCCATTAACAAGTTTTATAGAACTTTGATCTTCAGTAAGATCTGCAATGACTTGCTCAGTTTCTCTGTCAATGATGATCGTTCCGACAGGGACTTCTAGAGTGAGGTCTTCACCATTTTTACCATTACATTGTTTAGATGCACCATTTTGTCCATCTTCGGCCTTAAATATTTTCTTCCCTCTATAGTGAATAAGTGTATTTAATCCATCACTGGCCTTTATGTAGACATTTCCACCGTCTCCACCATTTCCACCATCAGGTCCACCCATTGAGACATACTTCTCTCTTCTAAAGCTTACAGCTCCGTCTCCACCGTTTCCAGATTCTATGTCAATTTCAACTTCATCTATAAATTTCATTATTTACCAAAAAAAAAGGGAAGCTAAAATTTAAGCTTCCCTTGCTGTTCTAATTTTTAAAGAAAATGTTGTTTAAGCAGAAACCACTGAAACCATTTTCATTTTTCTATTGTAGTGAGAAAATTTCACTTGTCCGTCATCAAGAGCAAAAAGAGTAAAGTCTCTACCCATTCCAACACCTTTTCCAGCGTGAAATTTAGTTCCTTTTTGTCTTACGATAATGTTTCCAGAAACAACTGATTCACCACCATACTTCTTAACGCCTCTGAACTTTGGATTTGAATCTCTTCCGTTACTTGTTGATCCACCTGATTTTTTATGAGCCATATATTATCTCCTAATTTTTCCTAAATTATCTTCCACCATCTAATTCATCTTGCCATTTTTTAAGCTCATCCCATTTACCATCAGCAGCCATCTTAGACTGATCTGGCCATGTTCCTGGGTTGTGGCTTTTAAATCTGTTACCTGCTTCAGCAAGGAAACCACTGATTGTTTCAGGAGTTGAAGCTGCAAGTTGAGCGAAAGTAGTTATACCATTATTAATAAGAATCTCAGAAATCTTTGGTCCGATTCCTTCAATTTTAGTTAAGTCATCTGCGCCTGTTGCTTTTGGAGCTGCCTTTTTCTTTGCAGGAGCTTTTTTAGCAGGAGCAGCTTTCGCCTTTTTAGTGCTTCCACCGATCGCTGTAATTTCAAGACATGTATAGTGAGTTCTGTGTCCGTTTTTCTTTACGTACTTACCAGGCTTTCTTTTTAATACGATGATTTTTCTATCGCGAGCTTGTCTGATTACTTTTGCAGTAACAGTAGTAGCAACTGTAGGTGTTCCTACTTTGCCATCACTAAAAAGAACTCTATCTAGAGTGATTTCGTCATTTACCTTAGCGTCAAACTTGTCCACATCGATGACATCTCCGACTTGAACCTTGTATTGATGACCCTTTATTTCCACTATGCTGTACATGCAGTACTCCTTATATAAACTTAAAGCAGATATAGTGGAATACTTAAATTTTAATTACATGTCAAATTTTGGGGACGAATAATTCAGTTAATCCAAATAATTGACCTTTAATATAAAAGTTAGGAGTATGCGTTCAGAATTTTTAAACCGATCACTTTAACGATTATAAGGAGAAAGCGATGAAAAATTTTTTATGGGTAATTTTAATGAGCTTAATTTTAATAGGTTGTAAACAAAATGCAAACTTATACGAGTTAGGGGATTCAACTATCGGGCGAGACACTTTAACTCCAGGTGGAAATGGAAATGGCGATGGAAATGGAAACGGCGATGGAAACGGCGATGGAAACGGCGATGGAAACGGCGATGGAAATGGAAATGAGACTATTGTTATTAAGGCTGCAGGGCAGCATACTCCAGGAGTCGGTACAGATAGCAAGGGTCGTTTAAGCAACTCTGGAACTTGGACAACAAACCTTAATTTCCCAGATGAGGTTACTGAGTCAGATACAATCAGAATTGAGAGAAGAGACCTTGAAACAGGAGAGTTACTTTTTGCAGGTGACTTTAAGTTAGGAGATGACTTATCGACAGCAACTCCAACAAATACTTCAGGGGCACTTTCTTGGAAAGACTTTTCTCCTTTTTATGCAAAAGGTTCAATTCTTGGAAATGATTCATCAATTAAATTTTCAAAAGCCGCTTGGGCCAAAAATGTCTCAAACACATATAAGGACAGAAAATACTATCAACATGTTTTGTCTCATGAAGACGGGAAAGCGATCTCACTAGAGACGACATACCTTGTTGTAAGAGATGGAGAAACAGTTGGAAGTACTATGGTAGTTCAAGGCGTGAGATATCATTACTCTTATGATAATGATTCTCCCGTTTCTAAAGTAACTACATCAGAGAGCAAGCACCCTGGGCATAATTGCAAGAATACAAAAATTAGCGAAGTATTTCCTGTTGGAGGAACGAGCTTTTATAGTAGAGAGCTTTGTGAAGATTATCCACAGATGTTGTCTGTTGAGCATAACGAAAAATGTCACAGTTTAGACCTTAACCTAAATGTTATGAACAAAGATCTTGTTCGTTTACTCGCAGTTAAAAATGAAAAAGGATGGAATAAAGCTCACTTTGGTAAGGCTGGAGGGATCTCTGCAATTGCAGGTTTTGTTTACAATGCAAAAGTTGTGGCTTTTGGAGAGTATTCAACATTTGGTCCTGGAAACTATGTTTACAAAGAACCAGCAATAGATTGTGTAGATAAAGTTCATGCTTATTTTGTAACTTCTGCAGTAGAGAAATCTGATGTAACTGCTCTTCGTATTTCTTTAGAAGAAGATACAAAAGCTTATATTGAACTAGAAGTAGCTCAGTACGAATCGTTTTAATTACATATTAGAACTAACAATACCGAAGTAAATACATAGCCCAGTGATATCAACAACCGTTGTGATTGCTGGGCTTGCTGCAACTGCAGGATCTCCACCAAATCTTTTTACTATTAATGGAAGTCCTGCACCAATCACTGCTGAGCTTATCACCTGCAAAGCAATCGCAACTGAAATAAGAAATCCAATATAAGTAATTGTTAAGCCTGCTGGTAGTGGGTATTTATAACTAAAGAATGCAATTTTTAAAAAGATAAGTCCTGCGACACAAAAAGAGAGCATGAAGGAGATCTTTGCTTCTTTAAAGACAATTCTCAACCAGTCTTTGTCTTGAATCTCCCCAAGTGAAAGTGCGCGAATAACAACTGTTGCTGCTTGAGAACCAGAGTTTCCACCAGTAGCGGTCATCATTGGCATGTATAGGGCAAGAATAATAAGTTGCTCAAGGATGTCTTTATATTTATGAATAATCATTCCTGAAATAAGTCCAATCAGTGCAAGTAAAACAATCCACATCGCTCTTTTCTTAAAGTGCTGGATGCTTGGTGTTTCAAGATATCCAAGATCATTTTCAGTGGGAACGATCCCCATGAATTTTTCCATATCTTCTGTTTGCTCGGCCCTAATAATCTCAATGGCGTCATCATGGTGAACAATCCCAACGAGTTGTTGGTAATCATTAAGAACAGGGATGGCGACTAAGTCGTACTTTTCAATTTTTTTGGCCACGCTTTCTTGATCTTCATTTACATTAGCAAAGACAAAGAACTCATTAATTAAATCTTTGATTTTATCATCAGGCTCAGCGTAAACAAGATTTTTGAGAGTCAAAATTCCTTGCATCTTCATCGTGTCATTGACGACGTAGAGGTAATAAATCATTTGTTTTGAAGGAGCATCTTGCCTGAGTTTATTGAGTGCTTCATTGGCAGTCATATCACTAATGATAGTTGCGAAATCCGTCGTCATAATACCACCAGCAGATTCTGATGGATAAGAGCTTAGGGCGATAATATCTTCTCTGATCTTTTTTTCTAGATAGGGAAGAAACTCATTTTGTTTTTCAAGTTCAAGTTCCTTATAAAAGTCGGCACGAACATCTGAAGAAACATAATTAAATATTTTGGCCATCTTTGGACGTGGAAGTTCAGAGAAAATGAAGGTCTGGGTTTCACTATCAAGGTCTGAGAAAATTCGACCGTAAGATTCGTGATCGATTAAATCGAGAAGCGTTAATATTTGTCCTTCTTCTTGAGTTTTCAGAAAATCAATGACGTGGGCAGTTGGCATTTCAGTCAACATCTCAACAAGCTTCTCATCACTTTCTTGATTGATGAGAGCTTCAAGCGCAGGGAATGTTTGGTTTTCCTTATCGATTTCCATTAACAGCTTATCGACAGGTTAGCGGCATAAACTGAAGTTTAAAGTGTGTTTGTCAGGTAATTAAAAATAGCTCCACGTCTTTGATGTACACATATCTAGTCTAGTTATAGCATTAAGATATGTTGATTTTAGATGGAGCCATGGGAACGGAATTAATTAAGCGCCTAGGTGCGAGGGATATCCTTGATGAATATTCAATAGAGAACCCGAAAGTCATTGAAGAGATTTCTCGTGAGTATATAGAAGCTGGAGCGGATATAATTACGACGAATACTTTTAATGCGCACCGAAATGGGCGCTATAGTATTTTAGAGTTAAATAAAGCGGCTCAAGATATTTGTGTAAAACTTAAGAAAATATACCCAAAAATAAAAATTGCTGGTTGCGTTGGGTCAGGAAAAGGGACAGTTTCGGTTGATGAGTACCGAGAACAAATAAATGCCCTTGATCAGGTTGATTATATTTTAGCTGAGACTGTTTATGATTTTACGAATGTGAAGAACCTTTTAAAAGCCTATGAAAACAGTGAGAGGAAGTCTTTGATTGTGAGTAGTTGTTTGCTTGATAAGAGTAAACTTTTTACATTGTTTGATGAGGTGGTGAAAGTTGGGGTTGAATACATAGGGCTAAATTGTGTTGAGCACTCTAGAGAGGTGATTGAGTTATTGAGAGATTTAAAAAGCCGCTATAACGTTGGGATGATTTATTATCCCAACTCTGGAAAGGAGTCTGTCTTGAAGTACCGTGAGGAGGTTAATGTTGATATTTTTGGTGGGTGTTGTGGAGTCGGCCCTGATGATTATAAAAACATAGCAAGATAAATTTTAAATCAAGAGTCTAAGAAGCACTAAAGCTTCCTAGGTTAGAATATCAGAAGCATTATTACTTTAGACTTATAATTACTCACTAGCTTTAACTAGTTGGATTGCATGCTCTAAATCTTCGCATGCT
>Ga0114957_1001294_pt1 | contig 27937 bp, 27 predicted proteins | sample BantaG_FD_87175 | JGI IMG/M metagenome (GOLD analysis project Ga0114957, IMG submission 87175) | Marine algal microbial communities from Bantry Bay, Ireland - BantryBay_4 metaG | ecosystem: Host-associated > Algae > Red algae > Unclassified | place: Bantry Bay, Ireland | collected 2014-11-21
GACAGTCATCTACAAATCCTTAAGAACTAGACATTAACTATGTCCATTTAGATACCCGTACATCTGAAAAATAAAAAGAGCTACTCCTGCTACAACCAAGAACCAATTTACAAACTTGTAAAACAGTTTATAACTGTCCAAAGATTTCCATTTTGAAATAATAAAAACAATTGGAATTAAAGCTGCAATCTGACCAAGTTCGACTCCAACATTAAAACAAATGATCTTAGATAAAAACTGTCCAGCCCCTAAATCAAATGATTGTAATCTTGTAGATAAACCAAACCCATGAATCAACCCAAAAATAAAAACCATAAATAATAAATTGGGAGATTTAGTTTTGAAAAACGTTTTAAATCCTCCTAAATTTTCAAATCCTTTATACAATACACTTACTGCAATCACCGCATCTATCAAATGTTCGTCTGCTTTGATTCCCATATAAGTGGCACCTATCAAAGTAATACTATGACCAATAGTAAAAATGCTAATAAAACGTACAATATCTTTGAAACTACTGAGATAAAAAATTACACCAGTTAAAAAAAGTAAGTGATCGTATCCCGTAACCATATGCTTAGCACCTACTAAAATATAAGCAAGCAGTCCGCCATTACTCAATGTTTCTTGATCAGATAAACTTACTCCGTGTGCCAAAAGTGAAATTGGAAGAACCAAGAGCAAAAAAGAAAGAAGGCTTATCTTCGATAGTTTCATATAATTAATTTGATTAAAGTGTTACACAAAAAAAATACAAATCTAATAAGAGCATTTCACAAATACAATTATACTATTTTCTACTTTTTAACTAACGACCCTTTCATCACCTCTTTCACTATCTCAGGATTTAATAAGGTACTTACATCTCCTAAATTGGACGTATCACCTGAAGCAATTTTTCTCAAAATCCTTCTCATAATTTTCCCTGATCGAGTTTTAGGTAAACCTGATACGATTTGAATTTTATCAGGTTTAGCGATTGGGCCTATTTCTTTGGTCACTACTTTTAAAACTTCTTTTCGAAAAGCATCTTCATCTACAACAAGTTTATTGACAATGACATAACCATATATTCCTTGTCCTTTTATATCATGCGGATATCCGACCACAGCAGACTCGACAACATTTTCATGTTCATTGATAGCATTTTCCACTTCGGCAGTTCCCATTCGATGACCTGACACATTTATAACATCATCCACACGTCCGATGATTCGGTACATTCCTTTTTTATCTCGACGTGCACCATCACCAGTAAAATACATATTTTCAAAAGTAGAAAAATAAACTTGTCGACACCTTTCATGGTCGCCATAAGTTGTTCTAATCATCGAAGGCCAAGGAAATTTGATACAAAGTAATCCTTCTTTTCCATTGCTTTCAACTTCTTCTCCCTCAGCGGTCATCAAACACATCTGAATCCCAGGCAATGGATAACCTGCATAGGTTGGTTTTTGTGGAGAAATATCTCCCAGACCTGAAATCATAATTCCACCTGTCTCGGTTTGCCACCAAGTATCGACGATAGGTAACTCACCTTTTCCAATTTCTTTTTTATACCAGTTCCATGCTTCTTCATTGATCGGTTCGCCAACAGTACCAATTACTTTTAGGTAACTCAAATCATAATGACTCGGCCAATGATCACCCTTTGCCATCAATGCTCGAATAGCAGTTGGTGCAGTATAAAATTGATTGACTTTATGTTTTTCACAAATATGCCAAAACCGTCCTGCATCTGGAAAAGTCGGAACTCCTTCAAACATCATCGTCGTGGCACCAGACAAAAGTGGTCCATAAATAATATAGGAATGTCCAGTAATCCAACCAATATCTGCTGTACACCAATACACATCTCCCGCTTGATATTGGAAAACATTTTGGAAAGAATAACTAGTATAAACCATATAGCCACCGCAAGTATGTACGACACCTTTTGGTTTACCTGTCGAACCAGAAGTATATAATATAAACAGAACGTCTTCTGAATCCATTTGAATTGGTTTGCATGTTTTTCGTTTACCTGTGATTGCTTCGTGCCACCATTTATCTCGCCCTTTTTTCATTTTTACTTTGCCACCTGTGTTCTGATGAACGATGACCGTTTCTATACTTTTACATCCCATTTTTAATGCATCATCGACGACTTGTTTTACTGGAATATTTTTATTTCCACGATTATTATAATCAGAGCAGATGACCATTTTACAAGACGAATCCTTAATCCTATCGGCTAAAGCATTGGCAGAAAACCCAGCAAAAACAACAGAGTGTATTGCTCCAATTCTAGCACAAGCTAAAACCGAAATTGTCAATTCAGCCACCATTGGCATATAGAGACAAACTCGATCTCCTTTTTTGATTCCGTTGGCTTTCAACATATTCGCACAGCGGCAAACTTCGGTATATAATTCTCGGTAAGTATAAGATTTAAAAGGTTGGCTTGGGTCGTTGGGTTCCCAGATGAGAGCAATTTCATCTCCTTTTTTTTCAAGATGTCGATCTAAGCAATTTTCGGTTATATTCATTTTACCATCTATAAACCATTTGACATCAGGTTTTTTAAAATCAGATTCTAAAACCTTCTTCCAAGGTTTCATCCAAGTAAAAGTCTCCGCTTGTTTTGCCCAAAACTTCTCTGGACTTTTTACACTTTCTTTATAAACTTTTTGATATTCTTTGAAGGTCTTGATTTGGTGAGTCATTGATTGTTTTTATTTCTTTTGGAAAAAAAAATTACAAACAATATTAATCAAATTGGAAGAAGGAAGTAAATTTTTTAGGAAAAATTTTTGGTAGTGTTATAATTACGTACTTCTAAAATTTATAATTACTTACTGCTTCAAAAGTTATTATCAAAAAATGGTAAAATACTCTCTTTAAATAAAGCAAAAATGATTCTGTTGGCTATCTTGTAAAGCAATATTTTTTAGGCAAAAAGAGGTTTTAATTCTAAGAATTATACTAATTTTAATCTTCCATAAAATTTAACTTAACTACCACCTATTGAAAGTAGGTGGGTTGATTTGACTAACGACTAAAGTCGTTTTTATAACTTTTTGAATAACGAATATCCAATATCGATGTTCTGTATTTTAATAATAAATTTATCGCACTTAAATGCGAGGTTTTTTACCTTTTCTGAGACCAATAAACCACCAAAAATTATGAAATCTTTCATTACTCTCTTTTTTGCTATCACCGCTTTTAATCTCCAAGGTCAACTCAGCGAAGCCTGCAAACTACAATTTGGAACTAACTTGAGTGGTCTTGTTGATTATGGTACGGAACTGCCATTTGTTGATCTGATGCACAATGCACGACAATGGTACACGAAAGATAATGGAAACCCTGCTGATCCTTTTGATTCGGGTCATGCTGATGAATTAACTTATCGACCTGATGGATATCCTACACATGTTCCACAAGTAATTAATAGCTCTATTTATGACCAACGAGTTGTCACCATTTGGGCAATTACCGATGGATGGCCTGCTGGAGGATATACTGTTTTGTGGGAAGGCACAGGAGAACTTAGTTTTTGGGGTGGCTATCAAAACTTAGAACAAACTGATGCTAATCGTATTGTTTTTGATTTCCTAAATCCAATAAATAATGTCCTCGAAATGACCATTGTTACTTCGGACATCAATGATCCCATTCGTAATATTCGAGTGCTGATGCCAGGCACAGAAATGACTTATGAGACCGAACCATTTCATCAACTTTGGTTAGAAAAACTGTCTATCTTTCCATCTGTTCGGTTCATGGATTGGGGTACGACAAATAGTTGGGGACAACTAGATAATTGGACTTGGGATGATCCATCACTTTTTGCTTGGGAAGATCGAGCGCAAATGAATCATTATACATGGGCAACCAGTAAAGGGATTCCTTATGAAATGATGATTCAATTATTGAATGATTTTGATCTTGATGGTTGGGTCTGTGTACCTCATCGAGCAAGTGATGAATATATTGAAAATATGGCAGAATTGTTTCGAGATAATCTTGAAACGGAAAGACATTTGACAGTAGAATATAGCAATGAGGTTTGGAATTGGATTTTTGGACAGACGCAATGGTTAAATAAATATGGCTGTGAATTGCAAGGCACTTCTTGGCCAGAAGGCATCGTACCTTATATACAAAACTGTCTGGATATTTGGTCAAATGCATTTGAAAATGAAATGGATAGAATTACTCGTGTTGCTGGTGTCCAAGTCTCTTGGCAAGATGTAAGTAACCGAATAGTCAATAATTTAACTGCAGGAAGTTTTGATGCCATAACACCAACCTTCTATTTCGGATTAACAGAAGATGGCGATGCGGACTTAGATAATTTGGGTGGAAGTGCAACCGTTGCAGATGTCGCATTTTATGCTCGACAAGGAATGGAGAATACGAAAGCTTGGTTACAAGAACAAAAAACTGAATTAGCTGATCCGTTGGGTGTACCGATGGTTTTTTATGAAGGAGGACAACATCTTACGCCACAACCGTTTGGTCAAGAGCCTACTTATGCGCAAGCATTGTTAGACATACAAAGAGATACTTCTATGCACAATATGTATAACGAATGGTTTGATTTTTTACGCACCTTGCAAGAAGGAGATCAGCCTTTACAACTGATGAATTTTTCTTTTGTGGCAGGACTAAGTGCGAGGTACGGTAGTTGGGGAATTTTGGAAACCATGGATCAAGATACAGCAACAATACCTGCACCTAAGTATGCTGCAATTTTAACAGCTATCGAGGCTTGTGATTTGAATGTTTCGATAAAAGAATCAATATATCTTGTGGAAAAATATAACATTTTTCCGAATCCTACTAGTGATTTTATAACCATTTCAGGAGATTTAAAAAAATGTAAAATTATTGTTATAAATAATATAGGAGAAGTCGTTCTGAATCAAAAAGTAGATGCTTATAGTACTATTCTAAATGTTGGAAATTTGAATAGTGGAACTTATACTATGCAAATTAGCAATGGTAAAAGGCAAGAAATTAAAAAGATCATAGTAATCAAATAAACTTCATTCTATGTTTTTTTAACCAAATCATATTTTCTAGCGTAAAATCACAGAATGGTATCGTCTGCGAATACTTTATTGGACATCGGAACTTCTCTACAATATCCAGATCTATTAGGACACTTAACCTATTAGTCGAATGTCATCAACTTCCATAGGAACACGTGATAGTTTTGTTATTCCAAAACCCAAAAAGGGGTTTCCAATGCAGAATCCCGAAAAGTGCTAATTACTGTGGGGATGAATTAGATACTGAATTTTTTTTTGAATATTGGATATTCAAAAGATCCTTAAAAACTAGATTTAGGTGCAGCTGTAGGTGAAGTTCGCATACCTGATCCAGAGTTTGTGTAGTAAAATATTCTGACTATTCTATTCATTTGAATAGAATAGGTTGAAAAAATTATTTAATAATAGTAGGTTGAAATGCTTCATATGCAGATTCAAAATCTTTGATAAAATCTTGCTTATATTCTATCCATCCCTCTGTTTCCATGCCCTCTAGCATTTCCATGATCTCATTCAATTTGAATTCATGGATTTTTAGAATACCCAATTGTGTCGCTGTTTTTTTATTGGGTTTATCTTGATTTACAGTTGCATCAGATGATTCCATTCCAACCTGCTTTCTTATTTTATTCAAAAGAGAAATTACTTCCATTTTGAAATCATTTATATTCGCCGTAGTATATCCTTTAGTGGTATTATTATTATCCATTGTTATTGTTATTGTTATTGTTTTTTACTTTCGAAAAATTTATTGCGCTTTGAATGCTGTAAATGAAATTTTGTAATAACTACTCAGACAACTATCTTGGCAAACTGTATTGCATTAGCTTGTTTTAACTTTATAAAAATCTTAATGATTAATACCATGTCCAAATAATATATGTTGAATCTTTAGTAGAACGAACAAAAAGTAGATATATTCAAAGAATGAAAATATTTTCTGTGCATTAATTATTTTCGACTTTGGTCTGACTTAAAACACGGGATTTGTCAAAAAACCATAATTTTTACGATTTCACATATATAAGTAGGAACGGTAGGTTTTATGAGAAAGCTCTTTATGGAAGATTTAAGTGTTTATTCTTTTATCAAAAACACAGTATTGATTTTGCTTCTCAATTTATGTGCAGAAATAAGACCTTTAATAAAATCTTGTACTTCTCCATCTTTGATTAATAAAATAGTAGGTACTGAATTAACTTGGAAAAATTTGGAGATTTCAGACTGTTCTTCCACATCTACTTTGAAAAAATGAATGCCATGATTGAATTCTCCACTAATTCGACTGACCATATTATCCATCAACTCAGCCTTTCCTGACCACTTGGCACCAAACAATAAAAGAGAAGGTTTTTGTTCAGCAATCACAGAAGTTTCAAACGTTTCCTTCGATATTCTTTTATATTTGGAAGTAGGTGTCATAACTATAATTTCTATTCAATTAAAAAATAATTTGCGTTCCCTAAAAAGGGAACAAAATAAATTCGCTTGTCTAATGGCTTGGTTCATAAATATTTATTTAACAGTTTTAAACTTGTCTTTTTTTGTCAGCTTTTCGTCAAATAACTATTCACGTAGCTAAGGCAAAGTTCAATAATAAACTTACATTCTTGACTGTTTATGAATCAAACCACTAATTCAAAAAATCGCCCTTCTTCATTCCTAACTTTTTCATTCTAGAAGTTAAGGTTTTATCATTCATTCCTAACAATTGGGCTGCTCCCAAGTCACCGCTTACTTTTCCTTTTGCTCTAAGTAGGGCATCCAAGATATGCTGTTTTTGCATTTCTTCCATAGTCAAAAATTTAGAAGAAGTTTGAGTATTTGACTTAGAAGAAAGAGATAAATCAAAATTAAGAACTTTACCTTTGGAAAGAATAACGGCTCGTTCTACTAAATTTTCAAGCTCTCTTACATTACCTAAAAAGTCATACCTCATCAATTTGTTCATGGAAGTTGGTGATATTTCTGAAATTTCTTTATTTATTTTTTTCGCATATTTTTCCGTAAAATGTTTTATCAATATCGGAATGTCTTCTCGTCGCTCTCGCAAAGGAATATTATAAATAGGAAATACATTAAGTCGATAAAATAAGTCTTCCCGAAATTTTCCTTTTTTTACTGCTTCCTCCAAGTTTCGATTAGTCGCAGCAATAATTCGGACATCCGTTAGAATCAATTCATTACCTCCTACCCTTTCTATCTCTCCTTCCTGAAGTACTCGCAACAATTTAGCTTGCATATCCAATGGAAGTTCCCCCATTTCATCCAAGAAAATAGTTCCCTTGTTGGCTCGTTCAAATTTTCCAATTTTACGTTGATAAGCTCCTGTGAATGAACCTTTTTCATGTCCAAAAAATTCACTTTCAATTAAGTTGGCAGGCAAAGCTCCACAGTTCACTTTGACCATAGGGCTGTCCGATCGAGTGCTTAATTGATGGATAGCTCTTGCTAATAATTCCTTTCCTGTACCTGTCTCTCCTAGTAGCAAAACCGTTGCATCAGTATCGGCGACTTGCTCCACTTGGCGGAGCACACGCTTATAGCTTGGATCACGAGTGATGATATTATTAAAGTTAAATTCCAATTCAATTTCTTCTTTGAGTTCAATATTTTCGGCTGCTGTCATTTCTTGCAGGCGAGTGATTTCCTCAAATTGGTTATTGATTTCCACCTCTTTTCGCTTACGTTCAGTAATGTTACGCAATACTGTTACGGAGAATTCTTCCTTGTTAAATTGAACCATTGAGACATTTGCTTCGCAGAGAATAAGTTCGCCATTTTTCAATTTTAAACTTTGACCCATTTCGAGAAATTTTGTTCCTTGTTTGAGTTTTTTCCATGATTCTGAGAAATCTTCAAAATTGCTTTCTGGAAAAAAATCAAGAACTTTCATTTGATGGATTTGCTCTTTTGTATAACCCGTTTTTTGGACAAAGGCATGGTTAAAGTATCGAAAAGAAGCATCTTCATTGAGCCAAAAAATCATATCCAAAGATTTGTCGAGGGAATGCTTGGACAGTTGGGCTAACTTCTCTAATCGTTCTCGTTCTGTAATATCTTTTACTGTAGTGATCGAATAATTTTTTTTATTCATTTTAGTCATCGAGATAGTCATTTCGGTAGGAAATACTCTACCGCTTTTCGTAATCATTGACCGAAAAACATCTTGATAATGCTTATCAATTTTCAGTTTTTCCCATTCTTTTTTGTATTGACTTTCATCTCCTTCATAAATAAAATCCAAGACTTTCATTTGCTTTATTTCCCCTGCTGTATATTCAAACTTTTTCAAAAAAGCCTCATTAAAATATTTAAACGTACCATCTTCTCTTGCCCAAAAAATAGGGTTTGGCGAATCATCCAAAGTACTTTTTGAGAGACTGAGTAACTCATCTTTTTTTATTTTGCTTGAAAAATTCCGAACAAAAGCACAATTGAATTCTTTGCCTCTAAAGTTGATGTAATTTGTCACTACAGATACTGGAATTTTTTCACCTGATTTTGTAATATTCCAACTTTCAAACTCAATACTCTTTTTGGATTTTAGCTCCTCCCAAAATGAATCATTACTTTTATCAAATTCTCTATCAATAAATTGGATTTTCTTCCCCAACAATTCATCAACTTTATATCCCATCGTACTACAAACTGTCTGGTTAACATATAAAATTTCCCCTTGTTGACTTACCCAATAAATCATGTCAAGCGCATAATCCATACAATATTTCGTAAAAAACATATCATCTGTACGTTTTGAAATATTTGCTACATTTTGGAGCGTTCCATAAATTTTTATGGTTTGCTCTTCGAAAACGACTGGTTTAGCATTCAGGTTAAAATTTTTAAAAACACCATTTACCTCAAATGAATAATCGAATTCAAAAGAAACTCCTTTTACAATCGCTGCTTCAATATTTTGAGTAAATACTTTCCAATCTCCCTCTGACAATCCTTTTATAATATAATCTGTCAATAAATCTTGGGTAAGTTTAGTTTGGGGAGACATTTCGAGTAAGGCATACATTTCATCATTAAAAATAAATTCATCATTAACCAAATCCCACTCCCAACTTCCAATACCTGCTATTCGAGAAGTTAGTTTATATAAATCTTTGTAGCGCTGAGTTTCCATTAGATTTTGAGCAGACAACATCATTACTTCCTTACCATCAGCTTGGATAATAATACAATTTAATTTGACTGGAAAAATAGACTCATTGGCAGTCAATAATTCAGATTTAAAAGATTTTTTTCGGTTGGTCACCAACTGCTTCCAGAATTTTTTCCATGATAAAAAAGACATGGTTGGATTGACTTCAAAAATAGTAGTAGGTAAAACATCATCTTTTTCATAGCCCAATTGATTCAAAAGTATTTCATTAGCCGCCAAGATTTGTCCATCAGATTGCAACCATAATACGCCGTTGTGGCTAACTTCTGCTGAATCACAAATTGCAGCTAAGGTTTGATTTTTATTTAAATCAAATGCTCTCATTAATTTTTATTTTAAAAATCATTTAAAAGTAAGCCATTGCTTGAGTAGAAAACAGAACTTTCCACTTGCTTTTTTGATTTAACTATTTTAACAAAGGTAAAACGAAACAAAGGTGAATATAACATTTTTATTGATTTTGTTTAATCAAAATAATTATATTTAGGAAATGTTAAGTTGTCAAAACACACACAAAATACTGATAATCAAATAGTTACAACTTTGGCATATCGTTTGATAACTGCAAAAGCATAAGTTAATCCCAAAAATTTCATGAACCTTAAATAATTATCCTATAATCCCACTTTACAAATCAAGCGGAATCTAATCAAGGTGGAGCAATTTATAAGTAATCATTAGAGTTCTTTATTTTATTTTTTTCCAATAAAAAAGCTAAAGTCTCATAATGGAGACTTTAGCTTTTTATTGTAATATGCTTCAACAGTTATACTGATAAGCAGATTACAATGAGCAGATATGCTAGTTCTAATAAGCTATTCTTACTTGAGAATCTAGCTTAAATGAATGAATATTATTTTGTTGACGGGGCTTTATTTTGACCTTGTCCATCAATTGCAATAGATTGATACTATTCATATTTTGTTCAGAAGAAACAATATATCCTAACTCTCCATCTTGGCATTCTACAGCAAAGATGATAGACTTATCAAGATGTTGGTAATCGCTAGGGAAGCGATGATATTCTATTATTAAAAATTCCTCTGAAGTGTACAACTTGTTCGTCTGCGAACATTTAAGTTGATTGTTTTCCAAGTTAAAAGTTCGGGTAAATCCTCTTTTTTGTAATTCCTTCATCGCTTGTGTTAAATTAATATAGTTGTTTAAGTTCATAGCTTAGTATTTTAGAAAAGATGCCAATGAGTTGTTGACACTTTTTAATTTAATTAGAAATATTTCTTAGGCCTGATTTTTTGACTCTGTCTAATGATTTTTGAGGACTGCCACTTCGGGACAATCCCCAAAAGTCATTGAGTTAACTAATCTTTGGTTATAATTTTCTAGTCGCCCAAGCATCTAACATCCATGAAATCTTTTCGAGATTTTCCAAAAAACTTCCTGCCATATCAATAGTTCCCTCATCTTCTACTTTTCCAGCAGTTTTGATTACAATTCGGAGATTCTCGATCAGCATTTGATGGTTTTCCAATATGATTAAAACCATTTTTCTATCCTCGGCTATAAGTGTTGCTTCGGGGATTTTGGCAATCGCCAAATAATCTGTTAATCGACTTAGTGGACGATGTCGGAGGGTCAAAATTCGCTCTGCAATTTCATCTATCTTCAGTCGAGCATCATTATATAGTTCTTCAAATTTGTTGTGTAAATCGAAGAAGTTTTCGCCTTGAATATTCCAATGAAAATTTCGTAAATTTTGATAATAGACATGATAGTTACACAAAAGATTATTTAACTCACTCACCACAGGAGTGACTTTTTGTTTATTGATTCCTAAGTAATTCATTCTTTCTTTTTTATTATTTATTAATTGATTTGGCACAGCCATAACATATTTATTTTGAGTAAGTTTTTATTCTAAAAAACTAAAACAGGAATTTCTGATTGGAGTATTAATCGCTTAGTGTTGTAGCCATCGAACATTCTTTCAAAAAATGACTTACTATCATGCTCAAAGGCCAACCAATCTGCTCCCACTTCATTCATCAATTTGTCGATAGTATTCACAGTATCTTGTGTAAAAATTTGGTGAAAGTTTACATTTTTATATTCAAGTAAAGTATGCATGGTACGTACTATTTGGTTATATTTTTTCATCTCTCCTTCATTTTGTTCATTCGAGATCATTACAACCGCAATGTCAGCTTTTAGATTTTTAACGAGATTCGTAAGAAATCGCATATTCTGAACTTTACTATCATCAACTTCCATGATGTAAACGATGCGGTTAATTGGTTTCCAATAAAAGTCTTTTGGCAAAACCAATACAGGAGCTTCAATATTTTCAGCCAACCGAGTCTCATAAGTTCCGAACCATTCGTGTAGCGTAGATAATTCATTATCACCTTCTACTACTACAAGATGAGTATCATTATCCTCCGCTTTTTCAATAATACTAGGTTCGGAAAATCCTATTTCTACATCATACTTAATGTCTGGATAAATACTGATAGCCTCTTGATGCAATTTAGCTATTTGTTGTTGTGCTTCTTTTTTCACTTTTCCTATACCCGATAAGATAGGCATACTTATTCCTACTCCCGTGGCAGATAGTGGTTCTCGTATAACTGGAACTTTCTCTACGCCATAAAGTAGGGCTGGACGATTCAAAGACTTAGCTAAGTTAGTACCATAATTTGCAGCAGCGTTGGGTAATTCATAATGGTTAAGAGCTATAATGACTTCTTTCTTTTTCATAATATTTTTTGATTTTATCCTAAAACGAGCGAACGTTTTAGTTGTTTAGGTGAATTAAAAATTGATCAAGGGGAAAAATAACAATATACTTACATATCGAAACTTAGTACTCTGTAACAGAAATTCTTTTAATAAATAAAAAATGGGAATATCGATATTATTATAAAACGGTTCATTTGAAAATATAGGTAGGAATACAAATGGAAACACATGGTTGAGAAGTATTTTTAAAATGATTGAGACTATAAAAGTGATCCTGTGTAAACATATATTTTTTTTCAATAAATCCTAATGTTTTTCTAAAACGAGCGAGTAGATAATATGTTCAATTAGGAACTGAATAATCACAAAGAAATAGAAGTAGATTACTTATTGAGTTAGGCAAAGACTGATTGATAACAAGAAGGGAAATGCAAAACATTGACATTCATTTTCTACGGGTTAATTGAGTTATAATTTAAATAATTGAAAAGGGACTTCTATCTCATTGATATTGTCCCTTTTCGTTGGTTTTGAATCCTATAAACAAATTTTATAATATTAAACGGCTATGGGTATTCGTTCAGGATTCTTAACTTGGAATACTCCCATCTCATATCTTTTTAGAAAAAATTGTTTTGGGTATTTTATTTTTTTTCCTGTCGTTAAATCTTTTACTACAACTTTAGTGGGCTGAAATTTTAAAACTTTTACTTTCATGACTTTACTTTTTTTTTAGTTTAAAAAATCAAAATATTTATAAACATATTAACTAGCCATTTCCACTTTACCTTCTTTTTTCAATTCCTTCAAACTAGGTTTTACCAATTCATAAAAATCAGTTCTCAATAGTTCATATTTCAATCGTAAATCTTTCATTTCTCCTTTGCATACATCATATTCTTTTTGCAAAAGTGGAATAGAACGTTGCAAGTTATTTTCAAAATAAGATTTGAATTCCAATTCGTGTTTTTCAATTTTAGCAGTTAACCAATCGATTCTTCCTCGAAGCGAACCATCTAAGTCAAGATAAAATGTTCTCAATTCTAGCTTTCTATTTTCATCATTTATATGAGGTGAAAATCTTAGAATTTTACTCTTCATAAATTGAATACCATCTTGCCAAGTTTGAATTTCTGATAACCACTCTTTGGATTCTTGATGTTTAGAAATCAAATCTAATTGCTCCTTTTTTTCATTTTCTTTATTCATAATCATCAATTTTAAATACTTATAAATAAATGTAATTGTATTGTTTTAAAATTTTGAATTCTAACTTCCAAAATAACTATTCAAGATTTTTGTTTGCCATTTCCCAACAATAGGATTTTCAGGGTTAGCATTTAAAATGACCATTCCGTAACCCATTTTTGTGAGTTTGCAATCTCTAATTATTCCACTTTGATGATGGGTAAAAACGGGCATAAAATGCTGTTGTGTATCTATGCCTGATGAATCTGCAATGGTCATTGCTCTTTGAATAGCACTTTTAATTTCTGAAGAAGACAACCCTTGCTGGAGCAAATCACTTGCTAAATAATTCATCTGACTTCTATACACTTGATTTAAAAAATCATTCAAAGGTTCTTCCAAATCTATAGTTTCTTGATAAATGACAATGTTCATTTTATTGTAAATTAATTGTTAGAAAATGTTTTGGTTCGCAATGTTTGTAATTTTTTAAATAACATTTCTTCTTCTGAACTCAGGTTTTTTGGTAGCGACACATTTAATTTTACCAATAAGTGACCAAACTGATTTGGCTTCCCATATTTCGGCATTCCTTTTCCTTTTAATCGCAAAGTTTTTCCAGTTTCACTTCCCTTTGGAATGGGCATTTTTACAGAACCATCCATCGTTGGAACTTCAATTTTTCCACCCAGGACAGCTGTGTATAAATCAATGTTTGCTTGATAAATTAAATCGTCACCCTCTCTTTCAAATCGAGCATCTCGTTGAATTTTAAAAATAATATACAAGTCACCTGCCGTTCCTCCATTTGGACTAGGTTGCCCTTTTCCTTTTAGTCGTACACGTTGCCCGTCAGCCGTTCCTGCCTTGACGGTGATGCGTAATCTTTTACCATTTATTTCAAAAGTTCGCTTGCTACCTTGATAGGCTTCGAATAAAGTAATCGGCATTTCTGCTTCCATATTTTGCCCTCGAAAAGTTCTAGTTTGACCTTGCTGACGACCGCTCGAAAATCCATCAAATGAACTACCTCGGCTACCACCTTCATTAAAAAAAGTATCAAAAAAACTAGAGAATCCAGCACCTCCACCAGCACCTCCAAAAAAATCAGAGGGGTCGCCTTCAAAATGAAATGTTTGTCCGCCACCTTGATTTTCACTTCGATATTGTCGCTGTCGATTGCCTCCACCTTGCTGATAAGACTCCCAATTTGCACCAAGCGTATCGTATTTTTTTCGTTTTTCAGGGTTGCTTAAAACCTCGTTAGCTTCGTTAACTTCCTTGAATTTTTCTTCGGCTGCTTTGTCATCAGGATTTTTATCAGGATGATATTTGGCAGCCAATTTACGATAGGCTTTTTTGATTTCCTTTTGCGAAGCGTCTTTCTTGACTTCTAGTATTTTATAATAGTCTTTGTAATTCATACGGGGTGATTAAAATTTTCTTTTATTCGTTCTAGATGTTCTAATAAGGTATCGTCAGCATAGAATCCGTAAGCATCACTTACCCATCCTTTACCTCCTTCCACCGTTTCCAAAACATAGATAATACTTCTTGCATCAGGTTCGGAATAAACTCCGTCAATAATGATGGATTCGACCCTTCGAATACTTTCAGGCAAATAAGTTTCACCACTTTCCATATCATAGAAGCCTCTTTTGTTGGCTACAAATTCCATGGTGACTCCTTCTTTTTTTAACCCATCAATTGCTTCGATGAGAGTGAGGAAACCATGATTCATTCTCTCCGTCAATATATTGTTATATTCTTTCATGATAAAACTTTTTTGAAAAACTGATGCTTAAACTTTTTCTCGTTTCGGATAAATATTGCTCTACTTTTGTAACAGAAATATTTTTAATTCTTGAAATTTCTTTTGGTGAAAAATGATGATTTACGTTCAAGTCAAATACAGTCTTCATCATATTGGGTAATTGATGTAACACCATATTTACGTGTTGATGAATTTCGTTTCCTGACAACTCTTTATTTAACCTTTCAATCAAATCTGGTTCGTCATTTTCAATAAAAACATCCTTTAATGTATAGTCAAAATCAGGATAAGATGGGTCGTCGAATTCTTCCAACATCATCAAGTCACCATCGCCATCTGTGCTAAATTTTTCTTGCATTGCCTTCCATTCCACTTCTTTGTATTTATCAATGTTTTCAAAAAAATAATTATTGAACGCTTCATCAGAAATAGTTTCTTCCAATAATTTTTCGGCTTTGACATATATCCAAATATAAAAATCCTCTTGGTCTTCCACTTCTTGAAAGTGCTCGTAAGTGTCGATATAAAGTTGGTTAACAAAATCAGCTACTCGATATTTTCCAGCAGGAATTTTTTTATTCTTTATAGCGGATTTTAATCTTCGAGCTAAATGTTTTCTTACTCTTGGAAGTAATTTTTCCATGAGATCATTAAATGATTTGCGCTCGTCCTTTTCTTTCATTTCAGAAAGGATAGGAAAAGATTCTGTAGCGAAAGCTCGAAAATCGAATCGGTGTTTTTGATATAAAATGTTATTTTCCATGAGTTGTTTTTTTATAAAAATAATTCAAGTTTATTCAAAATTCTCGAATAGTCGTTGAGTGCCTTGAATCTCTCGTTAAGCGATAGAGATATTTGGATAACCGATTTGAGGGAAGTGAATATAATTTGCCAAAGGGTTTGCTCTTATCTCATTTTCTTCTCTGATGACCAAGACTGGGCGACTCAAGTCTAACGCTAGTTTTTCAGGGTCAGGAGAATTATGAAATAAGTTTTCCCACCAAGTATGTTTTCGAGTCAACAAGATGAGCAAGTCAATTTTATTTTTGTCGCAATAATCATTCAATCCGCTACCTACATCATTATTTTCGATATCAATAGTTTCAAATGAAAAACCAATGTCCTCCTTACGAGTTATTCTTTCCAAAACTTCTTCCGTCACTTGTAAATCTTTTCCCTCTTTTTGAAAAGAAGAAACATTGGCAAATTTGACATTGGCATTAAATTGTTTGGTAAAAGCAATAATTTCTTTTAAACTATTTTCGTCCGTTGATTCAATTTCTCCAGCTACCAAAATGTTTTTAAATCGCTTGGGAGCAAATTGTGGAGGAATTAAAAATACAGGACACTCCACTTTTTTCATCACAACAGAAGTTACACTCCCAAGAATTTTTTCCATCAAGCCATATTCCTGAGTCGTTCCCATGACGATGAGTAAAGTGTCTTCATCTTTCGAAATTCCAGGAATGACTTCACCAGGAAATCCCACTTTTAATTTACCTTTATTTTTTTTCAACTGATGTTTTTGTAAAAATTCCTTGAGTTGCGCTTCGTATTTTTCTTCGTTTTCAGCCACTACAAAACCTCCTTCAATGGAGGTGCTGACATGAGGATGCCAACAATGAACAATCTCAATATCCAACTTCAATTTTTTAGATACTTTTTTTGCAAATGTGATACAGATATCCGACAAGTCGGTAAAATCTACAGGAACTATTATCTTTTTCATAATGGAGGAATTTTACAATCGGTTAAAAAAAAACTGTGGGGAAAACCAAAGCGATTTCCCCCACATCTCTCTACAACACATCTATGGAAATCGGGTACTATAACACTTTAATCTTTTTTGCAGGTTGTGGTTTTGCTTCAGGTTTTTTAGGAAGCGTTACATGCAAAATACCATCATTGTACTTCGCTTGAATTTTTCCATCATCAGCACCTTTAGGCAAAGTGAAAGACCGATGAAAAGATTGATAGCTAAACTCTTTTCGAGTATAACCATCCTCTTCGTGTTTGTCTTTCTGTTCTTTGGCTGCCGAAATAGTCATCGTACCATTATCCACAGATACATCAAAATCTTTTTTGTCCATGCCTGGAGCAGCTACTTCCAATTGATAATCATTCTCAGTTTCCTTCACATTGACAGCAGGAGTTGTACCTCTGTTATCGGAGAGGTTGGTGTTGCTTAAAGAAGGAAATTGAGATTTGAAAAAATCATCGAAAAAACTGTCCACGTTGTTAACTAGACTTGGACGAAACTTTACAATTGCCATGATTTAAAAATTTTTAAGGTTAAAAAAATGATTTAATCAATAATTACATCACAAAGATAAATGGTGAATTTCCGTTTTGCAGCATTACTCGGTGAGTGGGGAAATTCTCTCGTTAAGCGTTGAACATCAAAAGGTGAATAATAGCTTCAGTATGATAAAAGCCTTTTGGAAGAAAACTAAATCCATATTTTTTTACTTAATTTTGTATATAAATAAATTGCATTTTCAAGAAGTGTGCTTTATTTTTCAGAAAAATAAAATCCTTATTATCAATGAAATGTATAACTATTGACGACAATCCTGTGGCATTAGCTGCGCTTCAAAATTTGATTGAGCAAGTTGATTTTTTGGAGCTCAAAGGTGAATATACCAATGCCGTAAAAGCTTTGAGCGCATTAAAAAAAGAAGATATTGATTTACTTTTTTTAGATGTCGAGATGCCAGATATTACTGGTTTGGAATTGATTGATTCACTTGATAATCCTCCATTAATAATTATGGTGACGGCTAAAAAACAATATGCAGTTGATGCCTTTGAAAAGCATGTAGTGGACTTTTTAATTAAACCCGTTCCTTTGCCTCGATTCCTTTCCGCTATCAATTTTGCTCAGAAAATTCATGGTAGCCGACAGGCAAAAAGAGAAGTAGAAGACACTTTGTTTATCAAGTCAGATGGTAAGTGGAGTAAAATAAATATTCCTCAAATCAAATATCTTCAAGCGATGGGAGACTACGTTCGTATTTTCTACCAACCTAACAAATCGGTAGGCAGGCAAAACAATTACATGGTCAACAAAACGATGAAGTCGGTGAAAGAGAGTTTGCCAAATGATAAATTTATTCGAGTGCATCGTTCATACATTGTCAATATTGACCACATCGAAAATATTGAAGACAACTCTATTTTGATTGGAAAAGATATTATTCCAATCAGCGAACGACATAAATCCGACTTTATGAAACATTTGAATTTGTTATAAAAATGTGTGCATTATGTTTTGGAAAAATTTATGGAACAGCAAAGCATGGAAAAAAGAAAGATGGATAACGGTAGGCATCTTTTTGGGCTTGGTTTTTTTGTGTAGCCTGATTTATTTTTCGAAAAATAAAACGGAAATATCCATCGTGTCAAGTTCTTGGGAGTTGAATAAAATGGGATATTTTTTGGGAATGGCATTGTTAGTTTTTGCTTTTATTTATTTGATTCATGGGTTTTACAAAAGGATGGTTTTGGAAGAGAATCTCGTCAAAGCCAAACAAGATGTTGAAAAATCAGGACTCATCAAAGAACAATTTCTCGCCAATATGAGCCATGAAATTCGTACTCCGCTTCAAGCTATTTTGGGCTACACTAATTTTTTGGCAAAAGAAAAAATGACCAACCAACAAATTCAATTCGTTCAAAACATTCAAGTAGCAAGTGAAAATTTATTGGCAATCGTCAATGATATTTTAGATGTATCAAAAATCGAATCAGGGATGATGCGATTGGAAAAGGTGAGCTTTAGTATATCGGGGTTGATGCACTCGGTGGAAGGAATGTTTCTCCCAAAAGTTTTGGAAAAAAATATTTATTTAAAATTGCATCACAACCCAACCATTCCTGATGTATTGGTGGGCGACCCGACTCGGCTAACTCAAATTTTAGTCAACCTTATCAGCAATGCTATCAAATTTACGAAGCAAGGAGGTATTGAAATTTACCAAGAGGTAGTCAAAAAAACGGATGAAAATTTAGTGCTAAAAATTTCTGTAGAGGATACTGGAATAGGTATTCCAAAAGAAAAAATAGCTACTATTTTTGACCGATTTGAACAAGCGGATGCTCAAGTGACGAGAGTTTTCGGAGGGTCAGGTTTAGGACTTTTTATCGTCAAACAACTGGTAGATATTCAAGGTGGAAAAATTGATGTAAAAAGCGAATTCAACAAAGGAAGTGTATTCTCCATTGAGATTCCTTTTGAGATAGCTGATGATAATGCTCCTCGAAATATTCCTGAATCAGGAATGATTGAATTGAACCAAAATTTTAATGAGATTAAAATTTTACTCGTGGAAGATAACATGATGAACCAACGAGTAGTCGGAATGTTTTTGTCAGAATGGGGATTGGATTACGATATTGCAAGTAATGGAAAAATTGCCATTCAGCAAGTTGAAAAAAATGATTACGACCTGATTTTGATGGATGTCCAAATGCCAGAAATGGATGGTTATTCTGCTACGGAATATCTTCGACAAGAGATGAAAATCCAAACTCCAATCATTGCCATGACGGCTCATGCTTTTGCAGGAGAAAGAGAAAAAGCCTTGAGTTTTGGAATGGATGAATATATTTCCAAACCTATCAAAGAAGTAGATTTGTTTCGATTGCTTTCTCAGTTTGTGCCTTTGGTTAGAGAGGAGGGAATTAAAGAAACGCACAACGAACCTAAGCCGCTTCAACCCATTCTATCACCTGATGAAATTCAAATTGACTACAATTTTTTGATGGAATCGTCGAAAGGAAAAAAGGAATATTTGAAAAGTATTCTTGAATTATTTCTCCGACAAGCTCCTAATGAAATGACAGCTTTGGAAAGAGAATTAGACAATCAGAATTTTGAAATGGTGGGAAAAATTGCCCATAGTTTGAAGTCCACCGTGGGCTATGTTGGGTTGGATGATAGCCTTCGTCCATTGCTTGAAACAATAGAGTTACAAGCTAAAGAAAATGCTACTTATGAAGAATTGCAAACTTTGTTTTTAAAACTAAAAAAACTGATGAAGAAGGCTGTCAAAAAAATAAAAACCGAAGCGATGGCTTTGGTGGATTGAAATATAAAGTGTTATAAAAGCTGATCTTTTTATTTACAAATTATTCACCGACTATTTTTCCGCACTCACCGAGCGATTTTTTTGATTGACCGAAGAATTCTGAAAAATCAAAAAATCACCTTTAATATTGTATCGTAAAAAGAAGGGTAATAGTGTTTACCTCACATTTTCAAATTTTCTATTGCATCATTTGTGATGAGTATATTTTTGATAAAATAAAAATGTAAATACGATGTTATTAAAAAACAATTTTCCAGAGTGTTTCAAATATTTATTATTCATTTTGATTCCATCTTTTGTTTTTGGACAAGCATTAGCAATGGAAAAAGATAATCAAAATGAATTTCCAAGTGCTGTAAAATTTTCATGGGAAGATATTTATAAGTCCGATCAAAATGGAGCAGCAAAATTAGAATGGCGACAAGCATCACCAATCAATGTTCGACCTGCAAAAGAAGATAAACAGTCGAAATTGAATTTGAACCCAGTTGCCATACTTTCTAATCCAATCAAAAGAAGAAACAAATTTTTAAATTTTTTACAGCCATTTAGGAACTGGAAATTGCGAGGTATCTGGTTCCTGCCTAATCAATTTTTTTTCAAAAAAAACTTAAAAATATCATGAGTAGAACAGTTAAATATTCAGGTTTGATGGCGCTATTCGTTACAGTCGCCTCTTTGTTAATGTATCATTTTATGTTCCTTGAACAGGGAACCGTTCGTATCGAACACATTAATTCCACGCCAGGGAAACAAGCATTATTGACTTTAGATGATGATGGAAAGGTAGTGCCTTTGGATTTTACGAAGACAGCCGATGAGGTAGTTCAGGCAGTTGTTCATATAAAATCTACCCAAACTTTTAACAGGGGAACAGCTAGAAAAATTCCTCGAACTCAACAACCACAATTGCCTGACCCTTTTCGAGATTTCTTTGGAGATAATGATTCTTTTAAACCATTTTTCCGATTTGAAACACCTAGAGGAAATATGGGACCACAAGCAAGAGTCGGAACAGGTTCGGGAGTGATTCTAAATGAAAAAGGTTACATCATTACCAACAATCATGTGGTGGCTGATGCAGATGATTTGGAAGTGACCTTGTCCGATAATCGAACATATAAAGCTACCGTGGTGGGAACTGACCCAAGTACGGATTTAGCATTATTGCAAATTAAAGCAAAGAATTTACCGACCCTTCCGTTGGTCAATAGTGATGACATAAAAGTGGGAGAATGGGTCTTAGCTGTTGGAAACCCGATGGGGCTTAACTCAACGGTCACAGCAGGAATCGTAAGTGCCAAAGGTCGAAATATCAATATCCTCAAAGAGCAATTTGCAGTCGAATCATTTATCCAAACCGATGCTGCAATTAACCCTGGAAATAGCGGAGGTGCATTGGTGAATTTGCAAGGAGGACTGGTAGGAATTAATACCGCTATCGCAAGTCCGACAGGAAGTTATTCAGGGTATGGGTTTGCCGTTCCAGCAAATATTGTAAATAAAGTGGTGGAAGATTTATTGACTTATGGAGTTGTTCAACGTGGTGTGTTGGGTGTGATGATTCGGTCGGTAGATGGAAGTTTGGCAAAAGACAAAGACCTCAATATCAACAATGGAGTTTATGTAGATAGTTTGTTAGAAAATAGTGCAGCAGCAGATGGAGGAATTAAAGCAGGTGATGTGATTATCAAAATTGGGGATATGAAAGTGAATACTTCACCAGAACTTCAAGCCTTGATAGCACAACATCGTCCAGGAGATAAAGTAGAAATTACGATCAATAGAAAAGGTACAGAAAAGACTTTCTCAGTCACCCTTAATAATCGAGAGGGTGGAAAAGGTTTATATGAAAAAGAACACAAAGAAGTGGTGACTATTCTTGGTGGTGACTTTGAGAATGTTGATGAAGAAATTGCTAAGAAATTAGACATTGATGGAGGTGTAAAAGTGAAACGAATGTTTGCAGGTAAATTGCGAAAATATACGGATATGCGAGAAGGATTTATCATTACAAAAGTAGATGGGCAAGTGGTAAAATCTGTGGATGATTTAGTGAGCGCCTTGGAAAGCAAAAAAGGTGGAGTCATGTTGGAAGGAGTGTATGAAGATATTCCAGGCGAGTATTATTATGCATTTGGATTGGGTGCATAACAATAGTTTCCCGTAGTTCCACCCATTTGAGGGTGTCTAAATAAAGTAGATTGTTTTTATTTGGTTTTTTGGGGTTAGAAGGAGCTGCCGCCATTTGGTGGCAGCTCTTCTCTTTTTTGAAGTCTTTTATAAATTTATAAAAATGAATCAAAGAAATAGTTTATATGATTTTATTCAGATTGTTCCTTTTTCTACAATAATAGCATATTTGGTAATTGCCCTTGCTACTTTTTTTTTGGGAAAATAATTTTTTTCAGCAGTTGATTTATCCTTCATTATTTTAAGTATTTAGTTATTATGTTTACCAGATCGTTACCCTACCCGATGGTTTTTTCTTTGTCACGAATTTTTACGAATTACTCGAAAGCTCCATCGTTTTAATAAAAAGTCAATTACGGATTAATTTCTATAAATAGAGATTTTGCGAAACCTCACAAAATAATAGTTATTAAAGCCCTCATTTCGTGAAACCTGCCAGCCAGACCATACGGTCACATCTGTGCAGGCTGGTTTCGCTAAATTTGACTTTGTCAGATTCTTCGTAAAGAAGAATAACACTTAGTTGTTTCGTATAAGTTCATGGTAAAGAAAAAACCATCGGGTAGAGTACCAAAACGTAATAACCAAATTCTTGCCTCGCCATGTTTTTCCATTCTATTGAAAAAATCAGTTAGTTGACAAATTCCATTTATGATTCAGACTGTTTATTTGAAGAAAAATAAAAGTGAAGGATAATGAGTTAAACAACAATTGCCGAGGGGAGCAATGCTCAACCCTCGGCAAGGTAGGTTTTAAAAAAAGTTAATTAAAAAAAAAAAATTAAAAAACCGAGTAAGGATAAAAACAGAATACTAAAAAAATTACAAAATAATGAATCCTTACTCAAAGTACATTTTCGGGAACTAAAAAAAGGTCGCTTGGGTGTTCCCGAAGTAAAATTTATGCCTCTGTATTTCGATAGTAAAATTAAAAACTCTTTTTTTTTTGTCAAGTTTTTTTATAACTTTTTTCAAAAAAAATTACAAATCTTTTAAAACCATCAATCTTTTTTGTTTCTGATTCAGTTGTTCAAATTCTTTAGAATCATACTCGATGGCTAAAATCACAGCATCACCTCCACCTGACAACACTAATTTTATTTCGGTATTAGGAATTTCCCATTTTGTTTCTTGAGAAAATTTACCTTCTTGGAGTAAAGAGGTGTAGGCACTTTTATCCTTTGGGTTTTCTTCTGAAGTAATGATAGATTTTTTGGTGGGTTTACCGTATTTCTCTTTTATTAAATTAGCAAAAAAATCATACTCTTGGAAATGCTGTTGTGGATTGCTAAACCGATTTTGGATAATGTACTTCGTCCCCATCAGTTTACCGTCAATGCCAAAATGATATTGCAAACGTGCATCATAGTCACCCAATACAGATTTGTATTCCAAATAATTATCTTGCTCCAAAACAAATTTGGCTTGCTCGGTTTGCTTGACTTCAGCACGATTCACTCCCCACGATAATCCTCTAAAATCAGAAGTTTGGCTAAATAAATAATTCGATAACAATAAACAGACGAAAAATAATATTTTGTTTTTCATAATTCATTGATTTTTTTTGTTAAAAAATAAATTACCCAATTAATTAACGCTTGGCACTTATGTACTATTTAAAACTCAATTCTAAACAGATGTTCACCTTAATACAGCAGTCCTATCCATCTCTAATTGTTCTATTTTTCTTTTTAATTCTCCCATATTTCCTTTTGCTGACAAATATCCTATTCGATAAATATCATCTAAATATTTGCCTTCATAAAATCCAAATTGACTTAATTGATTCGGTTGGAACATCATATCGCATATTGGAAATTTATGAATGGAATTAGTCAAACTACTCACATCATAAGTTCTTTGAAGTAGCCGATGTCGATTCTCTAAATCTATTTTTCCCATCGAACTTAAAGGAGTAACATAACTACCAATCACCAAATCACATTGCCAACGAAGTGGCTCAATAGGAAAATCGTTGGTGATGCCTCCATCCAAATATAATTTCCCATCAATTTTTACTGGCTTAAAAACCATTGGATAAGCTGCAGATGCCAACAATGTTTTTACAAGTTTTCCACTTTGAAAAATTTTATTTTTAGCATTGACAATATCTGTAGCGGACACATACAATTTTTTATTCAAAGCCTCAAAATCGTCATACTTAAAATATTGTTTAAAAATTCCGCTATACTCATTGGTACTCAAAAAACTAATTTGCGAAGCGGCATAAAATGATACTTTGAACAAAACTGTTTTTTTGAAAAAATCTAAAATTTCCTGTGCCGAATAATCGGATGCATATAATGCAGCAACGATTGCTCCAGCACTCGTTCCTGATACATGAGTGATGTTGATATTTTCTTCTTCTAGTGCTTTTATCAATCCAATGTGGGCTATAGTTCGGGCACCGCCACCTGATAAAACTAATCCAATATTTTTTTTCATGATGTTAATTTTAACTTTTTAATAATTGTGTTTTTATTTTCAAAAGGAATCGGTGCAACGCCACCAATCGGTTCGTCATCGTTGATGATTTTTAAAAGTGTACTTCCTTTGTCAGAGAATCAAAAGAAGGTCGATCTAACCAAGATGGATAGATGTCTTCATATTTTTCTACATTCAAAAAATCAGGGCGACTACAAGCAAAATGCTCCCATCTGAAAATGTTAGAATTCAATTTTAACGAACTCCAAAAAATTTTCTGGCGAATATCCTGTTGCAAATTTTCTTTTTCATTGCGACCTGTTTTTTTCTATAAAAATATTTTTTTTTGAAAAAAGTTACTGAATAATTCGGTAAGTGTGTAGAATTAGTCGGTGAGTGGTGGGAAACTGGAGGTAGTTTTTTTTACAAAAAAAATATTCCTCACGATTTGTTTTTTCCAAATCCTAGTTTTTATTAATATGTTCATCATATTTTTTTCATATTTGAACAAAATGAATGCTTAATCTTTTTACTAAAAAATAACAATCAAACATATGAACAGTTATTTTCTCAATCCCAATTCCGTTTTTTCTTCATTTTATGAAATTAAGGAACGGTTCAATAATAAATGCAGATTCTTGGCTGCTTATTTTTGTGAAGAAGTCGTCGTCTTTATTTCCTCTCGAAATAAAAAATCAGGAAATCGATGACCGAATCAACAACCTATTTTTGATTTGTTTTTTGTAGTCTTGAGTACAATGGTTAACCTAGTGGTGCATAGCAATTTTCCATAAAAATAAAATTCTGACTATTACGAAGGCTCGATAAATTTTAATAAAAAAGGATATAATATTTTTTCACCAAAATAACTTTGATGAAAAAATATCTTGAATTAGAAATTGATTCGAGAGCATATTAATGTAGCTGAATAGAAATAAAATTTAGTCTTTAACACATTTTTTTTCCAAATCAATTTACCCTTGTCATATCTGGTAATACAAATATATTTATAACATGCGTATTATTTACAGTTTTATAATCATAGCGATACTTCCTTTTTTTGTTTCCAAAAAAGCTCCCGAACCTGATGTCAGATATTGTAATGCACGATTTCAATTCTGTGTGGAATTTCCTGATACCTTGCTTCCTGTTCAAGTAATATCGGACAATAGTGATGGTATTATTCTTAAGTCCAAAGATGAAAAAGTAGTTGCTACTATTGCAGGTATTCAAGGAGTGACAAGTAGAAATACTTGGGATTTATATGATGACTTTGTTGGTGAATGGATGGAAGATGAAGGTGTAAAAATCATTTCTGAAAATATTGAACAGAATTATTACAAAGTCTCTTTTATAGATGGAAAAAATAAATATTGGCAGCACTTGTTTAACATGGGCGATAAATATGTAATTTTTCAGATTGTTGCGCCCAAGAGTGAAGCTCATCAAATAGATAAAATTAGAGAACATCTTCAACTTACGTTCAATATGTAAATATATTGTTACAATTTTATCTTTACTCAATTTTAACTCATCTGAACATCTAAAAGATTCACCCGTTTTAGAAGTGAATCAATCAATCAATCAATCAATCAATCAATCAATAATAAATAGAATGAATTACTTAGGAATCAAACAAGAAAGAGTCACTCCCGTGGTGAGTGAGTTAAATAAACTTTTGTGTAACTACCATGTGTATTATCAAAATTTACGGAATTTCCATTGGAATATTCAAGGCGAAAACTTCTTTGATTTGCACAACAAATTTGAAGAATTATATAATGATGCTCGATTGAAGATTGACGAAATTGCTGAGCGAATTTTGACGCTTCGACATCGCCCTTTAAGTCGGTTGACTGATTATTTGGCTATTGCTAAAATTCCAGAAGCAACACTAGTAGAAGCAGACCGAAATATGGTTTTAATCATTATAGAAAACCATCAAACACTTATCGAAAATCTTCGGATAGTAATTAAAACAGCTGGAGAAATAGAAGACGAAGGGACTATTAATATGGCAGGTGGTTTTTTGGAAAATCTCGAAAAAACATCATGGATGTTAGATGCTTGGTCTTCTAGAAAATTAGAACCAATTATTGCTTAGTAACGGTTCAATAATAAAAAAATTAAGCACTCTAAATATCTCAAATCATGCTGAAAATGCTGGCAACTTGTTGGCAACTTGTTGGCACTTTTTCTAAAAAAACAAAATACTTACAATTATGGATGACAAATCAAATATTACCGAAATAGAAGGGGACAAATTCAAAAAACCAGGTACTAAAAATCCAAATAAAAAAATATATAGAAAAAACTTCAATGCAACAAATGATGGTATTCGATGGGGAATTGCTGCGGGCGTTGGCATGGCATTATTTCTTGTCGCTGCTCAAGTTTTAACTAATGGAGAATCTATGGTTTTGAATTTTTTTAAGTACATAGCTTTAATTGCAGTATTAAGTTATGGATTAAAATTGCAAAAAAGTTACCTCCAAAAAGATTATACATTCGGAAGTGGAATGCAGTTGGGTGCGATCATTACAGCAGTAAGTGCTATAACTTTAGCATTGTTGAATTTCATCATGTTTTGGATATCAGAGGAATTAGCTTTTGACAAGTTTTCACTTGAGGCAAACTCTGTTGGAAATACGGCAGTATTAAGTGGCGTTCTGTTCTTTGAAGTACTCGTTTTTGGAATGATTGTCACTTTTATTGTATTGCAAGCCATCAAGCCTAAAAGAACAGGAGCAGAACATCCATCCTAAAAAACTGTACCATGAATTTGAACTATGGAATTGAGAATCAAATAACTATATGTTTCTTTTGCCCTCATGTTACTCTTAGGAATGCGAACTAAATACATGCAGATTCTTGACAGGATATTTTGTCCATATTTTTCACTTTAAAATCCTGAAAATATCAACATTTATGCGGCTTTCAAAGCAAAAACTATAAACAAAACCTCTCTCTCAAAAATCTGCATTTATTTTATTCGCATTCCTTAGAATCAGTCATAGCCTTTTATTTTGGTTTTTGGTAAAAAGGGATCTTGGTCAAACCCCGAAATAATTCTTGGTTTCTGTTTTCCAAATCTGAAAAATGTTCAGTAGTGGTTTAAGTTGACTGATTAAGCTCTTTTGTTTTTTTTAAAATAGTCACCAAGAGTGCGTATTTTGCAGTAACATTTTTGGTTCTTTGTCAAATAATAAAACACCAAAGCCGTAAACAGAAAACTGCTTGCGGCTTTGATCTATAAGCAACCAAATCCCCAACATCCTCCTAAAGATTTAAACCCACCTTTTAATCCCATAATTATTCCCACTTCCCAATTCACTTCCCTACATTTGCCCAAATTA
>Ga0114957_1001296_pt1 | contig 27922 bp, 10 predicted proteins | sample BantaG_FD_87175 | JGI IMG/M metagenome (GOLD analysis project Ga0114957, IMG submission 87175) | Marine algal microbial communities from Bantry Bay, Ireland - BantryBay_4 metaG | ecosystem: Host-associated > Algae > Red algae > Unclassified | place: Bantry Bay, Ireland | collected 2014-11-21
AATGTCGGTGGTCCGGGCTCAAGTTTTGGTATCTGGCATGAGCTCTTGCCGGAGGTGCAAAAGATTGTTGCCGACAAAGAGCTGACAGTGGAGCGAATCCATACCCATATCGGCTCGGGCAGCGATCCTGCAGTGTGGCAGAAAGTCGCGGGCATGAGCCTCGACTTGGTGCGGAAATTTTCTGAGGTGCATACCTTAAACCTCGGAGGCGGATTCAAGACAGCTCGCATGGCGGATGAGGTATCGACCGATCTGCAAGAAGTCGGCGCTCCAGTCAAAGCTGCTTTCGAAGCGTTTGCGCAAGAAGCGGGCCGAGAGATTAAATTGGAAATTGAGCCGGGCACCTTTTTGGTCGCCAACAGCGCCTGTATTCTTTCTACCATCCAAGACATCGTGGAGACCGGCGACGCCGGATATACCTTCTTGCGTCTCAACGCGGGGATGACGGAAATTTTGCGTCCTTCTTTGTATGGTGCGCAGCACCCCATCGTGGTGGTGCAGAGCAATGGAGAGCTCCCTCCCTCCGGCGATACGAAGTCGTATATGGTGGTGGGGCATTGTTGTGAGTCGGGCGATATCCTGACGCCAACGCCCGGCGATCCAGAAGGCTTGGCACCACGCGAACTCGCTAAAGCTGCTGTGGGTGACATCTGTGTCATCGAAGGGGCGGGGGCCTACTGCTCCGGTATGAGCGCGAAAAATTACAATTCATTCCCAGAAGTGGCGGAGGTTTTGGTGGAGAGTGGGGCGCCACGCCTGATTCGCAAGCGACAGACCTTAGATCAAATGCTCGAAAACGAGTGTTAAGAGGTCAGGGCTTTGGCGAAAAAATACGAGATTCTATCCCGCTATTGCGAATTTGAACCTTGATCCCAAATCTGAGCCGGGGGTTCGCTTGCCGGTGGATCTTGTTTCCTCCGGCGACGCCGATTTAGATGCCAAGAACGTAAAGGTTGTCGAAGGAAAGTGGAGCGCGCTTTGGCCGGATACGCTCATCTTTTTAAAGGAGATGAGGGCGAGAAATGATTTTGATACCGACTTTCCTCTCGCGAGCTTGAGGGTTAAATTGATGCTCGCAGATGTCGATTTATCGATGGATAAAGAGTGGGAGGTATCGTTCACGGTTGCCGAAGATGGCTTCAGTGAATGGGGCATCGCCTTTAATGATTTTGCGATCGATCCCGATGGTTCCCAGCCGTATGATTGATCCGATTTTTTAGAGATTTCTTTGCTTCGGCTTCGATACCTTTGTATACATAGCAAGTTTTAGATTTGCCGCAGGATAGGACACGGTCCTGTGGGCACTTTCGTTTGTATAACCGTGATAAGAGGAAGACATATGAACCCATCTGATAATCCATACGCGCCGCCTGCGATTGCGGTGAGCCATGAGGACGCGACGACTCGAAGCGAGTTTATTTCAAAAACTTATAATCACCTGTTTGGCGCGGTGTTTGCCTTTGTTGGTTTTGAGCTCCTGCTGTTTAAGAGTGGGATCGCGGATCAGTACGGGCCGATGTTGGCCAAGAACTTCATGTTTGTCTTTGGTGCTTTCATGGTCTGCGGTTGGCTATTTAGTAGTATGGCGGCAAAAGCGGTATCTAAGCCAGCTCAGTATGCTGCCCTGGCCGCGTACGTTATCGCAGAAGGCCTGATTTTCTTGCCGATGCTTTGGATGGCAAATACTTATGCTCCAGGTGCCATCGCCAGCGCGGGTTGGATTACCTTGGCTGGCTTTGTTGCGCTAACCGCGATTGCCTGGACCTCTAAGGCTGACTTTACCTTCCTTGGGAGTTTTCTCAAATGGATCGGCGTGGTCGCGGTACTTGCCATTGTAGGGAGTTTCGCTTTTGGCTGGCATCTGGGGACCTGGTTCTCGGTTGCCATGATCGCCTTTGCTGGGGCCGCGATCCTCTACGAAACCTCAAATATCATGCATAACTATCCCAAAGATCGCTACATCAGCGCTTCTCTCGGATTGTTCGCTTCCGTGGCCATGATGTTTTGGTATGTCCTTCGTTTGGTTATGTCCTTCTCCAGTGATTGATTTGAGCTAGCGAAGCAGACGTTTAAGCCTTGGTTACCAGGTTTGGAGCGTCATTAAATGATTTGAACAAGCGGTCGATGTAGACCGCTTTTTTTATGTTGTCGGCCAGATTACGCGACATGACATTCTGTGGTCAGACCTGTTCAATATTTTTGCAAATTTCAAAATCAAAGGCGGGTCGTGTAATTGCGAATAATTCGTAATATTCGCCTCCATCGGGATTAAGGGGCATTGGTCTCGGGCCCTCCCTGCTCAAATTGTCATATTTGTGAAATAGGCCGTGTTGGAGGCTTGATATATTGGGAGTTTAGGGGTAAATGTCATAAAGGTAATGAAGCGACACCGCGTAAAATTTGAGATGAGTAAAGGCGGAATGTGCTTTCATGCACCGTCTTTGCCTCCTTGTACCCCGTTTTTGCCTCTCTATACCCCGTTTTTGCCTCCCCGTATCCTCATGCGTATGGTGATATTTTGCTTTTTTATTTTCGGGGTTTCCAGTGGAGGCATGGCTCTGGCACAAGCGCAAATCGGCGACGTGGTAAAGCCAGTGGATGTGGTATCAATCCCCATTCCTGCCGATGAGGCGAAGCCTGATGTCGATGCGGTAACATCTAATTTGTATCTTACTCCGATTCCTGCCGCGTCTGGAGATCTTGCCGCAGTTCTCAGCCACCCTGACGGCAAACCCATCGATGATTCGAAACCCACGCGGCCTGATTTGAACCGTACTGATCTGGAGGCCCGTACTGATCTGGAGGCCCGTACTGCTCTGCCGGTTCCGCTTTTAGGAGCTGAATCAGATGGTAAGGAGGATGAAGACCGCGTTGATCTGACTACCCCCCCCCTTGTGAGTATCCCGTCCGTTGTAGCGGTTCCTGTTATTACAAATTTGCCGTTGGTTTCTCTGCCGGTTCCTAGGTCCCTACTGTGGGAGCAGATTCAAGAAGTGAGTGTAGGTGAGCAATACTCGCGCTATTTTAATGGGCTACCGGATTTCGATCATTTTATTTTCGCTGACATAGATCGAGACGGGGATGATGATCTGCTTTTTTGGGAAACGGGTAGCTTCATGATTTGGTGTAGTATTAATCAAGGTGGGTCGCATTGGGTCGATTTCGCTGAGCCGGTCGCGTTATTGTTACCTGCTGGTAAAGTGGCTCGAAACTTTAGCGCCTCTGATGTCAACCGAGATGGTTTTCCGGATTTGGTATTTCCCTCGGCCAAGACGACGGTGGGTATTCTGTTATTTGACCCCGAGCTTCAGCGCTTTGTGGAGGCGCCTTACCTGTCTCGGTTTATCTTGCCCGAGCCTTTTGATGCGCCATCCTTCGTTGCAAACCTTTCGAAGGTTCAATGTATTTTTGAGGTTCCTGAAGTCGGAGAGCATGCCTTTTTAATCGTGGTTGAAGAGCAGATTTCGGGATCAAGAGCCCAGATTTATTCCACGGAAAATGTATCTTTTGATTCGAAATGGCAGTTTCAGCAAGAGGTCCCATTATTCGATGAACCAACGGATGGATTGAATGTATCTTTAGTCGATTTAAATGCCAATGGTCTTAAGGATCTCGTGATTGCGTCTGGCTATCTTCAGGTTAAAGTCATTCCAGATCTGCGATTACACGCGGAGCAGGTGCCTTCTACGTCTAAGTCTTTCTTGATCACCTCACCACTCGATTCTGATGAGCCAGAACATCGCGATGCGGGCATTGATTTTAGCTTTTTGCGATCTCAGGCCGGCTTCGCGGTGGCTGACTTGTATGGAGATTCCCGTCTCGACTTCATTATTGCCTCGGATGCGCCTGATTCAAGGCTGACTTTGCTTACGCCTGACTTTGAGATCTGGAATTCGACAGCGATCGATCATTTTAAGCAGGTGGACATGAATTTTGGATCGCGGTTTGAGCTCCCGCAGTCGCTCGATCTCATCGATATCGATGACGACCGTGATGTTGATCTTCTCGTGGTGCAAGATGATCGATTGCATGCGTTTTATAATCGAAGTCGGAATGGCTCACTTTTATGGAGTGAGATGACCTTGCTCCCCGGGTTGCCTGAGGCTCGACACGGTTTCGATTTCGCTTCGCTTCCCGGTCACGGGGATCGCCTTGTTTTGGGGGCACCGCCTTATCAAAACCAAGCAGTGAATCCCACCTTACGTCGGCCCGATACTTCCACGCAGGTAGATGATGATGATGAGGAGAAGGATGATGATGAGGATGATGAGGAGGAGGAAGGCGATGTGACGATCAGTGAGCCAGCGTTTGATGTTCTGTATTTGCCATTTGACGACGCGAAGCTGTTGGAAATTGACTACGACCGAGAGGGTAAACTCCTGTTATTTATTTTGTCAGAAGGTCAAATTTTGCGTCTCGAAGACGTTGAATTTCTACGCCATGAAGACAACGAGTATGAGGTTGTATTGAATGGTAATCCGACGGCAGTGCAGCTTCCGAAGACGACTACCTCGAAATCGTCACGATTTCATGCGATGCGGTTCCACGACCTTGAAGGTGATGGTGTCGTTGATGTCATTCTTTCAAACGAAAGGGGATCGTTTTCATTTGAGTGGACAGATCCCGATACCTTGGCTCCGACGTTCAAACTTGGGCATGTCAGTGATCTGGCCATTTCCTCCTTCGGAAATCTCGATGGAGATGGATTTTCAGATGCGGTTGGTTTTAATGATGAATCCGAAAGCCTCGAAGTGTACCGCCAAGCGCGTACGGGAGCTCTCTTGCTTCCAGCCGTGGTCAATCAGGATGTAAACACGGAATTTGAGGTTCAACTGGTGCCACCGTTCGACGGCCCAGTGGCTTACATCCTTGAAGGACCCAATGGTGCCATCGTTCAAGAATTTGTTCAGGATGGTTCGCAACCCTTGTTGCTACGGTTTCCCACGGCAGGTTTTTTTCGTTTGCGTACGAATGCGGGGGTCGAAGGCTGGAGGACCACAAGCCAGTTTAATATTGGTCTGAACCCAAACCTTTCACTGTATTTTGACATGTCCGCAAGTTATTCGGTTTTATCTCCTGATTTCGATGTTTTCGCTAAAGAGGTGGCTAAAAAATCGCTTCATGCGCTAGTTGATTTGAACCAAGAATCACAAGCCGTTACCACGAACTTGACTGAGTTTCTTCAGCTTGAAAATTTGGGAGCGATTGAATCTATGTTGTTGCATTTCATCAGCTCGGAAGCCCCGGTTGGGGATGAATTAATGTCCGTGGATGGAACCCTACTCAATATCGAAACCATCTTGAGCATCGCCACCACGGCCATTCGAAACAACGGGAAGATTTCCGTGATTATTGATGCCCCCGAAGCCTCGTTTTTTGCTCAACGACTCGCTCAGGCTGCCGTAGACGCTCGTTTGGATCTGCTGGTTGTCACCTCCTCATCACCAGGCCAGCAACCGGATCAATCTTTCGAGGGTGATATTGGTTTCAGCGGTTTATTTATCGAAGCGCTTCGGCGTGGAAATGATATTCTTAGCTCGGTGAATTTTGCAGCGCAGGGGAGTCACGTCATTGCCGATGCGTCTGCGTGGTGGAGTGTTTCAAGCTCCGCTATTTTTGGACTACATGTTTCAAATGTCTTCGCGATGCCCGAGCTTCCCGAGCGTCCATTTGCAGAAGCGTTGTCATCGCCTCCAGATGAAACCGAAGGCGTGCTTGAGTTAGGTTTGGTGGAGCCATCCTTTCTTCGAATCGGTGGGGAGCAATCTCGTACCCTAAGCATTTCTCCGGTGTCGAGTTTACCTATCGAAGGCGTGTATGCTGCGCTGTATCAGATCATTGACGGTCAATCCATATTGCTGATGGAGCAGGCCGCCTCGCAGGTCAATGGGACAGGAGAATATACCATTTCAGTCGGGCCATTTGACACACCGGGCCGGTATATGGCTCGGGTTTACGCGCGCACTCATTTCGGGGCGATTTGTTTGCCGAGCGAAGTGAGCATCTGGCAAGAAGATGTGGGGACGCAGTTTCTCCTCGCAGACCTAACGGATGGGGCCAACTCGAATCGGTCGATTTGGAAAATGCGTGATGAACTGTATAAAGCTGGGGTAAACCCATGGGATGCTGTGGTGCTTGCCCCTGGTGGGGCAGGGGCGGCATATGCCGATGATCTTAGCGCGCAATCGTTCAAAGATGAGCTTGTTGACTGGGGGCAAAGCGGTGATCGCATGGTAATGTATGCACATGGTGCTGTCGATTCAACGAATGTGGCCTACCCTGAATTCGAATCCAACATCTATCGTCAGGTGAAGGCGAATCAAAAGCCAAATCAAAGCCTCGTGATGTTTTCCGATAAAGCCGTGAGTGAAACCGTAGCGAAGACCTTGATGACCAAGGGGCATCGCCGTGTCTTTTGCTTTTCTCAGTTTGATGATTCGTTGCTCTATGAACCCATCCTCGCGGGGATTTCTAGCGGGCGAGATTTTAAACGGGTTGCGATTGATCAGACTCGCCTGTCGATGAACCATAACCATTTCGCAACTCTTTTTGCGGAAGCGAATCTGATTCCAAATGAAGGGACGGATTATCAAGATGTTGATGGAGAGTATTTTGTTGAAAAGTCGCCGCGGTTCATTTCCCCGATGATGCAGAATACCGTGGTGCATGGTCCAGAACAGTACCTGGATTTGTGGGTCCGCCCCGAGGCCTTTGATCAAGTCGATCCAGACGACGTTCACTCGGTAGAAATCGGAATTCAATATACGGACGCGATGTCTCCAGGCAATCTTGATTGGGGGGAGTACTATCCTTCATCGGGACGCTTTTCCCGTTTGGAAGAGTTTACGAAGCCCGGTTTTTATTGGGTAAGATTCGATGCCTTCTCGGTTCAAGGTAAGCTGTTAGATAGTAAAACTGTGATGGTCGAAGTTCGTAATCATGATGATCAGGTTTACGTTGAGGAAACCTTGAATGTCGACCTCTCAACCGACAACTGTGAAGAATTGACCATTCATTTTGATGAAGGGATTACCTATGAGGTTGAAGTCGAATATGACCCAACCGCGGCTCTCGACGAAAGAAATACTCTTGCGAAGGCTCAATCGGTTTCTTTCGAGGTTCAGCTTGCCAACTCCGAGTCTTTTGGGGCAGGGGATACTCAGTTCTACGCCTTAGATGAACCCTTATCAAAAGAGCATGGCCTTGATTTCGTTACCTTCTCCGTCCCGGAGTCCGGAATGTACACCGTCACTATTTGTGCTCAATCTACTCCAATTGACATCGGGAATCAACCGATCGATAAAGATGCGGTTACTGCTGGGCCGAGCAGTGATCCAAAACCGGGAGTACTGCCTCCTCCACCAGGGGACGTTGGAGAAGGGAATCTTACGACTCCTACATCATCAGACTCAGAGTTTGTGGCGTCGGATAGTTTTCCGATTGAGGTGCGCTTCAATGTTGCCTCCGACTTGCTGGTTTTGGCTGCGGTGAATGCGCTTGATCAAAGCCCCATCCCATCTGCCTTGGCGACGGTTGGGGGACAAACCTACGCATTCAATAACCTGACCATGTCGGTGTTATCATTTTCTTATGGATCACAGAAAATTCAGGTGAGTCCTCCGGCCGGCTTTCTCCGACTTGATTCTTCGTCCTATCCAAATGCGTCATTGAACCCTAATGATCAAGTCTTTGGCAATCCGCGGACTGTCAATCTAACGTCTGGGGTAAATGGTCCATTTGCCTTTGCCTTCATTCCTTACTTACATGTAAAGGGGAGAATCATCGATTCGAACGGCTTGGGAATTCCCAATGCGTCGGTTTCGTTCTCGGCCACGACGGGGCCGCTTTCGGGTACGACGTTTAACAGCTATCCGGGCAATGCGAGTTATGCGACGGTTTGGCGTACGGATGCAAATGGGTATTTGCCGACCAACGTGTATCTCCCGCTAGCAACCTACAGTATGAATATCTCTGCAAACGGGTTTAGAAGTCGGAGCATTCCCTCCGTGTCTGGACCGTATCCTGGCGCGATATATGATGCGAATTTTAGCCTGGTTGAAATCGCTAACCCCATCAAGCTCCCAGATGCGGATACGGATGGCGATGGGCTACCTGATGGTTGGGAGGATCTCTATGGCGGAGATTTAAATCCAGACGACGATCTCGATAACGATGGCTCGACCAACTTCGATGAGTGGCTTGCCGAGACGGATCCCACGGACCCAGATGATTCTGTGCCAGGTGATTCCTACGAAAACAATCAATGGCAAGATGCGCAAAGCTTTCAACCAGGAGCCCCTTATTTTCTCATCATGGAGAGTACGAGTTACTGTGATTGGTTTAGCTTTGTTGCGCTAGAAGGAGCAACCTACGATATCAGTACCTTGCAAACCGGTGCTGGGGTCGACCTCTCTATTGCGTTGTATTATGCTGCGGGCGAGAGTGACCTCGGAGCGTCGATTCAAGTTGTAAATGAATCTGAGATGGGTGTCGGAAATGTCGAGCAATTGACGTTCACTGCCACACAAACTGGAAATGTTTATATACAGATCTGCCCCGTCGAAGGCGGCGTGATCGACAGTGGGTATCAGCTGCGGCTTGATTCAGATACCCCTGGTTCTTACGCTTTGATTCGTGCCTCGAATGGGTACACTGGCGATTTTATTGACGGGGTGAATTACCTCTTGGATGATCAGCCTGCTCGGTCACTTCGATCCATTGAGCACCAGCTCACGGGATTGACCCTGGGATTCCATAATCTTACCTTTGAGCTTCCTTTTGGGTATCTACATGCACATAACTTTCCTGTTCTGGATGAAACACGTGCCCATTTATTTCAGGCTTCGCCAACCACTTTGCCGCGTATTGATGTGCCGTTGCTTCCATGGGCCGCTCCACTATTCCAGGCTGTCGATGCTGTGAATGGTGCTCCGATAAAAGGGGTTGAGATCCGTCTCGATCCTGTCGCTTCTATTTCACAAAATGAGCTTTCGCTCTTTTCGATTAACGGACTTGACGCATTTCCTCTCATTCAAGGTAACCTCGTAGTCAGCCACCCATTATGTGCGCCTTTGATTCTCACAGATGCGTGGGGAGATGCGACTCCGGGTGAGGTGGTTAACCTCGGAATGATCCCGCTCCAAGCTGCAGATCAAAACCAAAATGGGCTGGCCGACTATTGGGAGCTTGAAAATTTTGGTGATCATAAAGGCCGCTATATCGAAGATGGCTACGAGCTTCCTGAGGGAGACCCAGATCAGGATGGTTTTTCCAATCTTGCGGAATACCTTTGGGGCTCGGACCCATTGAATCCGAACTCGCTACCTCCTTCCGATGAATATGAGGACAATGATACAGCCGAAGAAGCATCCTTAATTATTCCCTCAGAGCCTCAGTCTCATCTGGCGAATGACCCTTATGATCATGATTGGTTTCGCTTCACCATCGCGCAGCGAGATACTGCTCGCTTCCATGTTGAACAACTTGGTTCTGGTGTCGACCTCGAGATGACGGTGTACCAAGAAACCGAAAGTGGCCCTGAGCTTCAAGATCTCATTAACTCGTCTGGCTTCGGTGTCGGGGTTAAAGAGGTGGTGAATTTCTTTCCGCTCGAAACAACTGCATTCTTGGTCAAGGTGTCTTCTCATGCTCGTGAAGGAAACGACACCGCGTATTTGGCTACGTTGCAGAGCACAACCTCTGGCGCCTTATTAGACGTCTCCGTCGAAAATTTACTCTCTCCGGAAGCTAATATGCCTGAAGCGAATATCCGAATTGACGGGAGCGTACCGCTTGGCACAGGCCTAAAAAAGAATCAATTCCACGGGATTGAGGCTGGCGAACGGAGGCTCACATACAGTCCACCAACCGGGTACGTTCTGGTTGAAGATCCGTTGATTCCGAGTCAGACCGAGAACGAAGAGAATCTCACCTACGGAAACCCTCGTCGTTTGGATTTCACGGTTGGACAAACTTCCAAAACCCATTTTCAAGTCATGCCGGTGATTCAGGTTCGAGGCGAGGTGTTTGATGCCTGGGTCGGTAGTCCCATCACCGAGGCACCCGTCTTTTTTACCGCTGAAACGACGTCTCTAAACGGGTATCGCGTCGCGCGCCAACCTGCCTTGACTTCATATGGCGAATTGATCGCGACCGACCACGAAGGTGCTTTCGTCGCTGAAATTCCAGCCGCTGGCTACCAGCTCGGAGTCGAAGTGCAGGGGTATCATCCTTATTTCCTCTCACATGCAATTAGCCTGCCTGAACCTGGGGCAACCTTTAACCTGCCCGAAGTTCTGATGGTCCCTATCGACGAAAACAACAATGGCATTGGTGACCTATGGGAAAACCCGAGCCCCGTAGATCCAGCAAGCACAAATGCAACCCCACCCGACGCTGGTGCTGGTGAAGCTGATGGTGGTGACGCTAATGGTGGTGGTGACGCTAATGGTGGTGGTGACGCTGATGGTGGTGGTGGTGAGAATCCAACCGCTGGCGAAACCGACGACGTTGATTACGCCACCCAAGATCCGGATCAAGATGGGTTTACAAATCATGAGGAGTACATCGCAGGAAGCGACCCTCTCGACCCACTTTCCATGCCAGCCCTCGATGCCCATGAACCCGATGATCGGTATGCCGATGCGCATATCGTACCAGTTGGTCAACCCATCCTCCTCAACATGATCCTTCCGAACAACTGTGATTGGATCGAATTTTCAACCGAAGCGGGAGCGAGTTATTATATTACCGCTGAACAGCTTGGTCGCAATGTTGATTTGCGCATGACCGACGTCGGCAACCCACTCGAGCCAGTGGATGAAGCTGGATCTGGATTCGGTGTGATTGAGACCTTGTGGATTCAAGATGCTGACGGTGCTCCCGCTCGAATTGAAATCTGTAGTAGCCTGAGTGGTCAGTTGAGCGATTACCGAATCATCGTGAATAAGGTCCTCGATCAACCCTTGGTTGTGGTCAAAGCCGTGAACGTCTTAAGCCCAGCCGTGTCAATTCCTGGGGTTACCTTGCTTGTCGACGGAGTCCCCTCTGGTTCAGTGCAGGGAACTCGAAATCTTCTTCTTCCGGCGGGCTCGGTATCGATCGACGTTGAGGGCGTATATGGCTATTTCCGTCTCGTACCCAGCACGGCCCAATACCTTCAACTCACGGATGGTATGGTGAAAGAAATTACCTTTGAATTTTTACCGTGGTTCGCCCTGCAGGGAAGGGTTCGAGATCGGATCTCTGGTACCCCACGCGCCTTCGCTGCTATCGAACTCATTGCCGCAGATGGCAGCGTACTGACGCATAATCCAAACTCTCTCACTGAATGGAAGACCGATGCGCAGGGCTTCTTCCCCGCCAATATGACTGCTCCTGCCACTGACGTTGATTTACGAGTTCGGCTTGAAGGCTATCAAGATCTCATCGTTTCGAAGGCGGTGATAAATCCGCAGCCTGGGCAGACCATGTCGCTTGGAAATGTCTTTATGGAGGCGATTGATGCCGATAACAGCGGCGTCCCTGATTTCCTTGAAGGCGAGGCTTCCGCTTTGATTGATCCAGATCTGGCGAGCGAAATCGATAGCGATAACGACGGGGTTTCGGATATGGACGAATGGAAAGCGGGCACCGACCCTTCAGACCCTCTCGATGTTTTTGCCGTCGAGGTGCGACCTGTCCCCGGTCTCTCTGCGGTCGATGTTTCTTGGCTGGCTTATCCCGGACGCAGCTATACCTTATACCAATCGCAAAACTTAAACGATGAAAGTAATTGGTACCTGGTGCATACTCAAGCCGAAGTTATGGAGACGGAAACCATCGAACTTCGCTTTTCAGCCAGCACATCCCAAAGTCACTTTCGGATCTTGGCACTTCCTGTCGCCCCCTAAGCTTGGCCTTCGCTCTTTAAGCTTGGCCTTCGCTCTTTAAACTCGGTCATCCTTCCTAAGCTCGGGCTTTACTCCTTTGCTTGCTGACATTTTGCACCCCAGTTCATCGGACATGCCGATATTCTGGTTTTTGGGCTTGTCACTCCGCATCAAAACCCGCATGAAACCTCCGCTGCGTCCCGTCAGGCTGGGCCCTATGCGACGAACTCGGGTGAACTCCGTCAGGGCCGGAAGGCAGCAGCGGTAACTTTGTGTTTCGGGTGCCGTAGGTTTACCTGGTTTGATTGGGACGTGGCATTTTTTTATCCGCTGGTTGGATTCACTGTTTATATCCACTGTTTATTTCGATTCTTCCCTTATTTGTCCGTATTTTTCCTCACCTCATGGCGATCCTCAAAACGGTTAAAACGGAATGTAGTTCCATCGACGTGTGTCGCTGCCAAGATGGTGCGATTGAATTTCGGGTGACAGGCGCAGCGCATGCTTGGTGGCATCCTCGGCTTCACCTCACGGAATATGTTTGGGACGCGATTGCTGCCGCGGTTTTATTCCACCCCGCCCAGCAACCACGTTCGCTACTCATGTTGGGACTCGGAGGTGGGACCGCGCTTCGGACCCTGCGCTGTCTCTTGCCAGATATAAAGATCACTGCGGTGGAAATCGACCCGGGCATGATCGCCTTGGCCCGCGAATATATGGCGCTGGATGAGCTCGAGATCGAGGTGGTTCAAGGGGATGCCTATCAATTTATCACAGGGCATGGAAAGACCTACGACGTGGTCTTCGACGATGTGTATCGATCTGGCGTTTCCGATGTTGAGCGCCCGAAGCCCTTTAATGCTCCCCTCGCAAACCAGCTGCAAAAGCTGGTGGACCCTACAGGCATCTTCGCGTTAAATTTATGTCTTGGGGTAGGGCATCGCAAGCAACAGAGCTGGGCGCGGAATATTTTTGCCACTCACTTTCAGGAGTCCCGTGTGGTGAAGCCATGGCTTGGTGCCAATGAGGTGCTAATCGGTGGCGCGCAACTTGGACCCATTTCAGCCGTGCGAAGCGCAGGTGCCCGATTCCCCGAATCCGAAGATCAGTTGAATTGGCGCAAGATCCAGAGCCGTAAACTCACTTAACTCAAGGCGAGTCGCCTAAAATTTTAGCCGAAATGGATCAGTTTTTTGGAAAGATAGGCTGAAAACAGGCTAAACTAGGGTAGACGCGCATGAAACCCAAAGCCCAAAAACGAAAAAAAGCCGATCCGATAGCGCAAGAGCGAGAGTGATTGTATCAGGACAATATTTCCCGGTTCCAAGATCCCTTGTTCAATTATATTTATTCCTTGGTTGGCAATGTTGAACTCTCGAAAGATATTCTCCAAGAAACCAATTGTGCCTTATGGCGCAAACTGGATGATTTCGATCCGGATCGACCGTTTAAGCCGTGGGCCTATACTTTTGCGTTTAATCAAGTGCGGGCAGCCCGTAAGACCATGAAGCGCAACTGGTTGCTTTTTTTATCCGAAGACAATCTCGAGCTCGCTTCTCAAGCTTATACCACGCATGTGCGTGAATCGTATGATGTTCGCTTGGGATGTTTGGACCAATGCATCAATCAACTTAGCTCGCCAAACCAAGAGCTGATTCAGCGCCGGTTTTTCGACCGAGAAGCGGTGCACGAAATCGCCACATCCCTCGGCAGAAGCGCCAATGCAATTTCACTCTCGCTCTTTCGCATCAAAGGTTTTCTTGCCACTTGCATCGAAGCAAACCTTAGCGCTGACAAATTGGAGGACTCATGAACCCATCCATCCGGCAAGAATTCGAAGGGCTCTTGAACCGACTTTCCGAAGACGCGTTGACCCCGACCGACCTCATTCGCTTTAACGATATTTTCGCTGACGAACCCGAGGCGCGGCGCATGTTTGTCACCACTCTTTCGGTGGACGGCATGCTCTATCGTCACCCTGACGGATTAACCACAACTGCGAGCGAAGCGGGGCCGTTTTCCCAGACGCTTAGTGGTGGCATCTCTCGGAGTCGCCATCGTGATTCCAGCCAGGTGCGAAAGCGCAAAGCTCAACGCTCGGCCATCTTCGCTTTGGCAGCCGTCTTCTTTATGGTCGCGCTACCGGCGATTCTTTGGCTCGCGTTCCATACCCAACAACTGGGGGCAGACGGCATCGTCGCGATTCCTTCGGGCCGCGAGGCTGCCGTTGGAAATTTGGTCGCTGCGGTAAATTCACCGGCGAACCCTGCGGCTCGTTCTACTCCTCTGGCTCGCTCTGCTCCTGCAGCTCGCTCTGCTCCTACAGCTCGCTCTGCTCCTGTAGCTCGGGCAAATCCAGTAATCGCGAAACCAGAAGCGGGGTCTCGCCCTGCGATCGCGATGCCTGATGCACCGAGAAAGTCGTCGGATTCAGCCGAGGATGCGCGTGCCCGCATGGCTGAAATGGCTTCTAATCCCGAGGCCACAGCGCAACCTAATCTTGCCGAGGCGCATGCAAACATTACCCCGCTTGGTGATGGAAGTTATCAAATCGGTGAATCACCCTGGCTCCTGAAGCCTCTCTCTGACGCTGAGTTTCAGTACAAGGATGATCGCTTGCAGTTGAACCGAGGCGAGATTCGTATGATGGTCAAGGCGGGTAGTCCTGCAGCGCTGACGATTCCGGTCATGACACCTGCTGGCGAGATAACGGGCACATCCGGTCAATTCGCGGTGTCGGTTAGTCCTGATCCCGAGGGGGCTAAAACTCGCGTCGCGGTGCTTGATGGGACGATTGGTTTCAAAAATCAGCATGGCGAAGCCCGAGGGCAAAAAAATGATGTGATTGAAGCCGTCGCGGCTCAGCTTCCTGTCACCAGGAACATTACCCCGCATGTAGATACAGACTTCATTCTTTATCGCCGGATCGCGAGCAAAACCACCCGCAACATCTTGGTGAATCCAAGCAGTATCACCACCACCATGGGCATGCTTTTTGAGCGTGCACGTGGCCGGACCGCCAGCGAACTTGCCGCTTTCATGCATATGCCTATGGGCGGATTGCACTTCATCGACGATCCCTTTGTTCAGGCCATGGTCGCAAGTCAAGGGGGACGCAAGCTACTTTCGAGTGCTCGAAACGTGTCAAAAGGGAAGGGGACACCAGCCTTTCGCCAAGCGACCTGCGTCTACATGGATCGCACCATGAAAAACGACCCAAGTTTCGCGCAAACCTGCAACCGCCTCCCTGATACGATTTTCCGTCGGGTTGACTTCTTAAAGCAAGGCGAGTCGGTTCGCCTTGCGCACAACCAATGGGTTAGCGATACCTTTGGTAAAGAGATGGTCGACACCTGGCCTCCAGGCTTACTTGGCCCCACCACGGAAAGCTGGTTCAGCAGTACCTGCATGGTGACGCCGTCATGGCCTTTTAGCCTGCGTCGGGAACGTGGCGTCATCAATTTTCAAACCATGGATGGATTGACGATTAAGACCGAGATGTTGGTGTCGGCCCCATCGTCCTCATCTCGAATTACCGTCCTGCCAGAAAAGCTTAACGGGAGTGATTACTACGTGGTTCGGATTCCGATGATGTCGCAATCCTTGACCATGCTTATGGTATTGCCGCATGATCACATGAGTTTGCACGAGGCTGAAAAAGCCTTGTCGGGCAAGCAGGTGAAAGACTGGTTGCGTCGCCGGCCCGTCCAAGCCTCACATGACTGGAAGCTTGTTTTACCAGAGGTCGATATCGTTTCAAACCTCCGCTTGGACCGGCTCCTTGCCGCGGAGGCCCCTAGCTCTATGGATCCACAAGCGGCCCAGTTTGATGGACTTTTCCTCGACGGAAAAGGCGGCGTCAGCGGGATGAATCACGCCGCGCAATTCATCCTGAAGCCGCAAAGTCTTTCGGCACGTGGGCCGGTACGTCGCGTTCCCGTGAAGGAGCTACGCTTCGACCGTCCCTTCCTTGGCATGATGGTCGATACGTCAAGTGCACGTCCTGTCTTCATCGGGCGGATCACCGAGCCGTACGACAGCGCGCGTGTTGCTCCGGCGGCCAAAGGGAAGTTTTAAGCACGTCTGAGACTGCATTTGAGTGAAGCGCCGAAGGCCAAGGAGCTGTATCAGAAGCATGATTTCAGGATTCCTCTCGGATTCAGCCGCGCAGCCTTCGCCTGAAAGGCGAAAACATAGTAGCGATGGGCAACGCCCATCGCTCCGAATCGGTGGCTGCTCCAAGTCTGAAGGACTTGCACAAGTTACAGATGGTTTGTGGAAGCCATTCAGGCTTCAAAGACTCGGTCAATGATCCGATGGGCGTTACCCATCGCTACGATCTGCAAGCCTTCTAGGCTTGAGATTCGCCACGTATAGCTTTGTCCTTAGGATGCTGAGCACCAACGCTGCGGATTTAAGCTCTAGCCCAGTGCAGCGCCTTGGGTTCTGGTCCCCACCGAACCGCGGAGCTCTGAAAGTGGGGGTATAATTGATCATCCAGGTTGAATCGCGCTTTCAGCGCTATGACCTTTAGACATCTCAAACCCAGGGCGTTGCCCCGGGCTATGTTGACTGAGCCCTTCAGGCTCGATGTATCCTCCGCAACATATCCAAAATAGGATTTCAGGACTTAACTAACTAACTAAGTAACTAACTAAACCGAATCGTATCTCCCTCAAGATCGGCATTAATTGTGTCACCGTCTTTTAGGTTTCCGGCAATAATCTCATTCGCCAGCGGATCGACCACCAAACGTTGCACCGCCCGCTTGAGTGGGCGTGCTCCATAGTTCGGATCGTAGCCGCTGCTCGCGATGAAGTCTTTGGCGGCATCGCTCAGGTTGAGCGTCATATTCTTCTCTGCGAGCATCTTGTGTAGGTGGACAAGTTGGATGTCCACAATACGCCGAATCTCTTCGAGGCCAAGCGCGTTAAAGATCACCGTCTCGTCAACCCGGTTGAGGAATTCGGGGCGGAAATGGCTGCGTAGCGCCTCAAGAACTACGGTTTCCATTTTGTCTGCTGAGAGCTCGCCATCCAAGGCTTCGAGGATCGCATGCGACCCAATATTTGATGTCATGATAACAATCGTATTACGGAAGTCTACGGTTCGACCCTGGCCGTCCGTGAGGCGCCCGTCGTCAAGAATCTGCAAGAAGATATTAAAGACATCGGGATGCGCTTTTTCGATCTCGTCAAAGAGTAGGACGGAGTAGGGCTTGCGGCGAACCGCCTCGGTGAGGGCGCCACCTTCCTCGTAGCCCACATAGCCTGGAGGTGCGCCTAACAGGCGGCTTACACTGTGTTTTTCCATGTATTCCGACATATCGATGCGAATCATGTTGTGTTCGTCATCAAAGAGGAATCCAGCCAGTGCGCGTGCGAGTTCGGTTTTTCCCACCCCTGTTGGTCCGAGGAAAATAAAGGAGCCGATGGGGCGATTGGCGTCTTGTAGGCCGGAACGAGAGCGGCGCACCGCGGCGGAAATCGCGGTGACTGCGCTGGCCTGTCCGATCACGCGTTCTTGCAAGCGATCTTCCATCTGCAGGAGCTTTTCTTTCTGCGCCTCGAGCAACTTGCTGACCGGGATTCCGGTCCAATGTGCGACAATGCCGGCGATGTCTTCGGCATCGACGTCCTGCTTGAGCATGCGATTGCCGTCTTGCAGGTTAGCCAGCTCGGCTTGCTTGTCTTCGATCTGCTGTTCAACCCCAGGGATTTGTCCGTGCTTGAGTTCGGCCGCGCGAGCGAAATCCCCCGAGCGTTCGGCGTCCTGCTCTTTATGCCGCAACAGTTCGAGCGCTTCTTGCAAGGAGGAGAGATCTGCGATCTGAGATTTTTCTTTTTCCCAATGACCTTTCATCTCGTTGCTTTTGGCCGTCAGTTCAGCGAGTTCGCTTTCTAAGTTTTTTAGCCGCGCAATTGATCCATCGTCGCTTTCATTTTTTAGCGCTTCGCGTTCGATTTCCAGTTGCATGCGGCGGCGTTCCACCTCGTCGATTTCGGTGGGCATGGAGTCGATCTCCATGCGGAGTCGACTCGCCGCTTCGTCAACCAAGTCGATGGCTTTATCCGGCAGGAAGCGATCGCTGATATAGCGGTTCGATAGGGTGGAGGCAGCGACGAGAGCGCTATCGAGGATGCGGACTCCGTGATGCACTTCGTAGCGTTCGCGAAGTCCGCGCAGGATACCAATGGTATCTTCAACCGTTGGCTCGTCTACCATGACATTTTGAAAGCGCCGTTCGAGGGCGGAATCTTTTTCGATGTATTTGCGGTACTCGTCGAGGGTGGTGGCTCCTACACAGCGGAGCTCTCCTCGGGCGAGGGCGGGCTTGATCATGTTCGAGGCGTCCATGGCACCCTCCGATCCGCCGGCTCCGACCAAGGTGTGAAGCTCGTCGATAAAGAGCACGATCATGCCTTCGGCCTGGGTGACTTCTTTTAGAAAGGCCTTAAAACGATCCTCGAATTCGCCTCGGTATTTCGCTCCGGCAATCATGGCTCCAAGATCGAGGGAGATCACGCGCTTGTCTTTAAGGCTTACGGGGACATCGCCATCGATGATGCGTCGGGCCAGTCCTTCGGCGATGGCGGTTTTGCCAACACCAGGCTCCCCGATCAAGACCGGGTTGTTTTTGGTTCGGCGTGAGAGAACTTGGACCACACGGCGGATTTCCGCGTCCCGGCCGATCACCGGGTCAAGTTTTCCCGCTGCGGCGAGTTCGGTTAGGTCGACGCCATATTTTTCAAGGGCGGCAAATTGGTCTTCTGCGTTTTCTTCGGTCACGGGTTTATTTCCTCTGAGTTCTAAGCTGGCGGTTTCGAGAGCGTCTCGGCGGATGCCGAGTTGATCAGCAATCTTACGGGATTCACTTTTATCGGCGAAGATACAGTGCTCAAGCAGTCGGTCTGCGCTCACATATCTGTCACCGGCTTCTTTTGCTTGCGCGATGGCGGTTTCGAGTATGCCCTGCAGTTGGCTTGAAAGTTGGCGAGTTGCTCCACCGGAAACGGTCGCTTGTTTATCTAAGTTGGCTGATAGAGCGGTTTTAAACTCGCTCGCGAGCGTCGATTTACGGGTATGGGTAGCGCTGTCTTGATCTGCTGGGTTGGAAAGCCGATCCAGGATACGGTTTGCGGTGCCATCACGTGCCTCGAGAAGGCTTAAAACAAGGTGATCGCAGGTGATTTCTGCGTGTTTCAGATTCTCTGCAAGGCTGAATGCGTCGCGGATTGCGTTTCGGCATGATTCTGTAAAATTGGTAAAGTCCATAAGTGAATAGATGTAGGTAGTATTGCCATGATTATTTTTGGCTAATCAGGGCGTTTCAAATGATAATTTTATATTGACCAAGCACTTTTTTTCTAATTCATTTTTAAACTATAACGGCATGTGTGACCTTATTTGTCCCACAATCAGTCACTATATTTACAGCTGTTTCTTTATCAGTCTGTATAAAAAAGGAAAAAAAATGATAGATAGGTACCTTCGGGGAATTCGGGGATTAGGCCCTGCGGCGCTAGCCTGTGTACTTGCAATGGCAAGTGCGCTTTCAGCTGGCGAAATTAGTGGATTTGCATGGACAGACGTCAATCAAGACGGGGTTCAAGACTCAATTGAAACCTTGGGTGTGCCCGGGGTTAACGTCGATCTGTATGACGCGTCGACCAACCTGATCACATCTGCCACAACGGATGCCGTCGGGAATTATGAATTTACCGGCCTTGCTGCGGGTACTTACTTCGTCATCGCATCGGTTCCTACGGGCATGCTCTTGTCGCCGGCCGGTGGAGATAGCATCGTGGACTCCATGGGGACTTCTGGCTTACTTGCCGTACCGGCCACCGGCACGGTAGTTGGTGCCGACCTTGGATATTACAATCCAGACCCTGAGTCATTCTGCATCGACAACTGGGAAATTGGTCAAACCAACACTCTCATGTCGCCTATGAGCCAATCTTCTTTTGCTCTAGGAAGCATGGTGGGTGGCGAGCGCGATCTTGAATCTGTCCTTCTTGTTGACGGCGGCGGTGGCGGTTTTCGCTCCAGCGTGAACGCCATCTTCCAGCGCTTCACTCATTCCGAAGACGCAGGTTACATCGGTACATCTCTCTTGGTCTGGGATGGTGCCGACGCATCTTCTGCGATTGATTTTGAAGGCTTAGGCGGCATCAGCATGCTTGGACCAGAAGGTGCCTGTGTCGAAAATGAAGTCATTGAGTTCACAGCGCGCTCCGATTTCGATGTCGATTTGACGCTAACGATTTATACTGACGCCATCAATTTTTCTGAGTTCAGCTTGACCGTTCCTGGTGGTGGACCCGGCCTAACGCCTTCTATGATCAGCATTCCCTTCTCAAGCTTGGTCGCAATGGGTGGCTCTGGTGCAGATCTCACCAATATTGGCGCGATCAGCTTGCAGGTTTCTGACCAAGGAAGCACGGATTTCCAAATTATTTCGCCAATCAAAGCCATTCCTACTACCGCTTGTTTGGGCGATCGAGTTTGGGAAGACCTTAACGCAGACGGCCTGCAAGATGTCGGCGAGCCCGGCGTAGCTAACGTTCCGGTTACGTTGTACGACAGCAATAGCGTCGCCGTTACCTCGACCATGACCGACGCGAACGGTTTCTACCAGTTTTCCGATTTGGTTCCTGGTGATTACACCGTCGAATTCGGTCTGCCAGCTGGCTATGTGCGTTCTCCTGATCTCATCGGTGCAGTAGGATTTATCGACAGCAATCCAGATGAAGTCACCGGTCTTACTGGCACAATTAACCTGGCTCCAGGCGAGCATGATCGCACCATCGATTCAGGCATCTATCAGCCTGCCTCTCTTGGCAATTTGGTTTGGTTGGACATTGATCGCGACGGAATTTACGATGGTGCCGGCGAGCCTGGCATTGGAAATGTTCCGGTTGAGCTCTTCCAAATGGTCGGCGGCTCCTTAATTTCTGTTTCTAATACCATGACTGACGGAACCGGTTTCTACGAGTTTACCGGCCTGGTTCCTGGTGACTACTTTGTTCAATTCACCACCCCAGCCGGTTACGTTTCCTCTCCGTCGAATGTCGGTACGAATGATGCGGTTGATTCCGATCCAGATGCGAGTGGTTTCACCACCTTGACTACCTTGATCAGCGGTGAAAATGACCCAACCTGGGATGCTGGACTGTACCGGTTGGTTCCTGGGGCTGAGTTGACGAAGAATGTTATTTCTCCACTTGGCCGTCCGGCCGAAGTCGGCGAGCAAGTTGTGTTTGAAATTGTTTTGAGCAACACGGGTGAAGTTCCCTTCGCAACCACCCCAATGATGGATTCGTGGAACGACACGTACCTGAGCTTCATGAGCGCGAGCCCTGCTGAAACCTCTGACACCTCTAGTAGCCTCACTTGGGCTGACCTTGGGCCTTTGGCCACGGGGGATAGTCACACGGTCACAGTAACCTTTATCGCCCTCGAAAGTACTCTGGGTGTGACGGAAGTTAACGGAGTGACCTCAGCGCCTACAACGCCTCCAGGTGAGTTTCCTGTTCCTCCGCTCGAAGCCGAAGATGTCTACGAAGTCCTTGAACCAAACTACACGTTGGTGAAAAATCGGATCTCTCCTGCGAACAGCCCGGTATTAGTCGGACAAAAAGTTGTCTTCCAAATCACGATTGCTAACACCGGTGAAGTTCCGCTCACCGTTGTACCGGTTACAGATACTTGGGATTCAACCTTTCTTACTTTCGACACCGCGTCTCCTGCCGTTACCACCGCCTCAGCTGGTACCTTGACTTGGGCTAATGTCGGGCCGATCCCTGTTTCGGGATCCACGACCATCACCGTCACCTACGATGCGATTGCTTCTACTGATTTGCAGCCTGAGTTGAATGTGGCAGAGACCACACCCATGACCCCAGGTTCTACTCTCCCGACCATGGAAGATGATGCGCCTTACACCATTGGCGAACCGAGCTACACCATCACCAAAACCCGCACCACCCCACTCGATACCGAAGTGGGTGAAACGGTCAGCTTTGATATCGTCATCACCAATGATGGTGAGATTGATCTCCAAACCGTTCCGTTGGCGGACACCTACGATGCAAGCTTGTTGCAGTTCATCAACTCAAGCCCATTGCCTCCAACCTCTCCGGTTGCTGGTAACTTGGCGTGGGCTGACCTCGGATTCTTGGCGGTTGGAAACAGCCACACCATGACGGTCAATTTCACCGCGCTTGAAAGCACCTCCGGTTTCTTGGAAACCAACACGGCCGCGACCACGCCAACCACCTTGCTTGGTCCGCTCCCAACCATGGAAGATGAAGCCCCATACCGGATTATCGAACCTGGTTACCTCTTCACTAAAACGCGCCTCACGCCGTTAGACAACATCGTGGGTGATACGGTCACCTTCCGTCTCACCGTACTAAACACCGGCGAAGTGACCTTGGTCACCGTGCCTGTGGTAGACAACTTTGTTTCTGCAACGCTTGCCTTTGATTCGGCGACACCTGCACCAAGCACGACGGGCAGTTCACAGTTGATCTGGAATAACATCGGCCCCCTCACCCCTGGGCAAGCCGCGAGCATTGACGTCAGCTTTGACGTCATCGCCACTACAAGCGGTGCCCTTGAAGACAACGTCGCTTCGACCACTCCGAGCACCCCGTCCGGCCCTCTGCCTCCAATGGAAGCGGAAGCGCCATACCGCGTGCTTGAGCCGTCCTACGTGATGACCAAAACGCGTACTTCCATGTTCCGTAACTTGGTTGGCGACACCGTCACCTTTGACATCACGGTCACCAACGATGGCGATGTGCCACTCACCACGGTTCCTGTTTTGGACACCTTTGATCCAAGCACCTTGGCTTTCCTCTCTGCGTTACCTCCTGCTGATAGCACCACCGCCTCCACCGCAAGTTGGAGTAACATTGGACCGATCGCACCAGGCAATAGCGAAACTATCACGGTTAATTTCGAAGCGCTTCAGCGCATTGCGGTTGAAACCAACGTGGTGTCAACTACCCCTAGCATTGCCTCTGGTCCATTGCCGACTCAAGAAGCCGAAGATGTCTACAGTGTTGTTGTCGTTGGGTATACCTCGATCAAGCAGGTCGTCAGCCCTGTACCTGCGGTTGCAGGGATCGGTGACACGATTGTCTTCCGCATCGATGTAACCAACACCGGTGATGTTGAACTGATCGATGTGCCGGTGACGGATTTCTTCGACATGTCTACCTTGTCCTTCCTCAACTCGTCTCCAACAGCGGATGTGATTACCCCAAGTGCGATTACGTGGAGTAACGTCAATGCCATGCTCTTACCGAGCCAAACCTTGACCATCACCGCGAGTTTTGAGGCACTCAAAGGTACCGGCGGACAAACCATCAACAACATCGTTGTCGTTTCGCCAACCACGCCAACCAATAGCCCGCCAGTGATCATCAGCACCAACCCCGCGATCTATGAAATCTACACCGCCACGGTTGGTAATTATGTCTGGGAAGACCTTGACTACAATGGCATTCAAGATGCTGGCGAACCACCCGTGCCTGGAGCGGTAGTTACTCTGCGTGACCTCAGCGGCTCTGCGGTTTCAAATTTGACGACTGACGCGAACGGCCAGTACCTTTTCGAAGATATTCCACTTGGCGATTACTACATCGAAGTCATCCCACCGAATGGGTACGACTACACGTTGCTCGACTCTGGTACCAATGATGCTCGCGACAGCGATATCGATCCGGTAACAGGACGCTCGACTCAGTTCAATATGGGAACAAATGAAGTTGATTTGACTTGGGATGCTGGACTTTGGCGCCCTGCTTCAATTGGCGACTTTATCTGGCTCGACTTGGATAATAACGGCAAACAAGACACTGGCGAACCGGGTGTGAGCGGAGTCGAAGTTGTTTTATTTAATGGCACGACTCCCGTGGCGACCAATTTCACCGGCGCGTCAGGGCTTTACACCTTCACCGGATTAACTCCTGGCGATTACAGTGTTCAAGTGAACCCACCTGCTTCGTATACAGTCACCACCCAGGATGCCCAAGCCAACAGCATGGACGCGATGGACAGTGATATCAACCCGACCACAGGTACGAGCCTGCCCGTCAGCCTCGAATCTGGTGAGACCAACGACACAATAGACGGAGGCCTTTTCCAGACCACAACCATCGGTGATCGGGTTTGGCTCGATGAAAATGCAAACGGGGTTCAAGATCCGACTGAAAATACCGGAGTACAAGGCGTCCGTGTCATTCTTCGCGACGCAGCTGGAATTCAGGTCGCACAAATGTTCACCGACGCGAACGGAAACTACCTGTTTGATGCGCTTGCTCCGGGCATGTACTCACTCACATTCTTGCCACCTGTAGGCTACGAACGCAGCCCGCAAGACATTGGCAGCGATATCTTGGACAGTGACGCGGATCCCGCGTCTGGCGATACCATAATCACCGAACTCACCGCAGGTGAAGTCGACCTGACCTGGGATGCTGGGATATACCTTCCTGCTTCCTTGGGCAACCGCGTGTGGCTCGATGATGATACAGATGGCGAGCAAGATGCCTCTGAGACGACTGGCTTTGCTAACCTTCAGGTAGAACTCCTCGATGCCAATGGAGCGGTTGTCATGACAACGCTGACCGACGCAGCTGGCCTATACGAATTCACCGGCTTGGTGCCAGGAACCTACTCGGTTCGCTTCACCGCGCCTCCGACCTTCTTCGCAAGCCCTGCGAACAACATTGCAGATGATACGCGGGACAGTGATGTGAATCCTCAGACCCTGGTCACCGCGCCAGTCACCCTCGGACCAGGTGAAAACAACGATACGCTTGACGCCGGTTTCTACCCGCCAGCGCGAATTGGTAACTTTGTCTGGCTCGACGACAACGCCAACGGCATCCAAGACCCAAACGAAACCACGGGCATTCCCAATGTTCCGGTGATCTTGCTCGACGAAAACAACATGCAAATCTCAAGCACGACCACGGATGCCAACGGCTTCTACTTGTTCTCGGGACTTGAGCGCGGGGTGTACACGGTCCGCTTCGACCTCGATCCTCTTCTCGGATACACCATCACCCAGCAAGGGGTTGGTCCTGAGGAAACCGATAGTGATGTTGATGCAGCGACCGGCTTGTCTGACACGATCGACCTTGAAGTCGAAGGCGACAGCTACTTGAATCTCGACCTTGGTGTTTATCGCTTGGCGAGCCTCGGTGATACGGTTTGGTTCGACTTGAATAACAACGGGGATCCGTCTGACGAAGCCCTCGGCACTTTGGGTATTCCCGGGGCGACGGTCACGCTTGAACGCCTCACCGGAGCGCCTCTGACCTTGACAACCGTCACCGCCTCTACCCCTGGAAATCAAGGCTTTTACAGCTTCGATAACCTCGAGCCAGGCACGTATCGCGTGACAATTGATCCGTCGACATTGCCTGATGATGCATCAGCCGCGACCACGCCACAGCAATACGAAGTCACCTTGGTGGCCGGACAAAATGTCCCAACCCTCGACTTCGGTTATATCGCGAATCCAACTGCGATTGACTTGCTCGACCTCAGCGCCACGAAAGTGGATGCAGGGACTCGTGTAGACTGGAAGACCGGTTCGGAAGAAGACCTTCTTGGCTTCCGTATCCTTTGGGCTGCAAGCCAAGATGCTGAAGCCGTAACCGTCTCCGAGCTCCTCCTCGCAGATGGCAATGGAAGGTACAGCTGGACGGACACCAAACGCAACACCGGTGTCTACTGGCTCGAAGCGATTGACAACGATCTTTCCGTTGAACGATTTGGCCCAGCTAAAGTTGCTGCTGCTCTCCTTGCTCAATTGAAGAACCCAACTGCTCCTTCCCGTGGTTAATCCTTGAGATAACCATGACCTCAAGCGACTCCTTCGCTTGACACGAAAGCCGTCCTTCTATGAAGGGCGGCTTTTTTTATGCGAAGCGGGAATCCGCCATGGACGCACGAAGCTGACCTGAAACTCATGACAACGTTTCAACACGGTTTCAACCGCCAAGCGAAGCGCGGAAGGAGGCACCCATCAACGACATGACGCTTCGTCGTCGCGTAGCCAGGTTTCAACCGCCAAGCGAAGCGCGGAAGCGCGGAAGGAGGCACCACTGTGTAATCATTAGCAGGAATGGCCAATGCTCGTCGGGAACCGACGGTTTAAATATAGGCGGGGGTTTCAACCCCCGTAAAAACGGTCGATATATCCACGTCGGGAACCGACGGTTTATCATGAAAGTGCTATAGCCCGAGTACCTTCTATGAGTCTGTTGGGCTTAGGCTTTCGAGCGAGGATTTCTCAGTTTAAGACCAGACGGTTTGGACGATTCGTGAGAATAGTTGTGACTATTTGATCGATTCGTACGGATCGTATGGGCCAAAGTGAGGAATTCGCAGCCGAATCTGCTAAGTCCGACAGGCTCCTAGGAGTTTGTCGGACTTAGGCTTTCGAGCGAGGGTTTCTCAGTTTGAGACCAGACGGTTTGGACGATTCGTGAGAATAGTTGAGACTATTTAAGCGATTCGTACGGATCGTATGGGCCAAAGTGAGGAATTCGCAGCCGAATCTGCTAAGTCCGACAGGCTCCTAGGCCTCGCTTTGTTTCGCATTTAAAACCCAGGCCTTCGACCTAGGCTCATTCCAAAATCTAAGCCCGCAGCTCTGAAGCTATCCTTCGGAAGTGATTCCTTCCGCCTGCTGTTCCTGTTTGTCTTTCATGCGCTCAATCATCGTAATCATTTTTCGAATCATGGGCAGGCTAATCCAATACGCCAATATGAAGACTATTGGAGCCAACACCGCCCAAGCGACCACGACATGCATGAAACTATCCGCATGGAGCTTGAGGGTTTCCAAGGGGTCAGTTGCGAAATCTTTGGTCAATTGCACCAAGCTGACCGACATCGGTTCCGCGCCAAACAACCACTCACCAAATTTTAAGTAAGGGATAATGAGCATGTATTTGAGCGGTCCAACCACGACATCCACCGCATGGGTAATCGGTTGATTCAGTCCGAAAATCGCAGCAACAATCAAGCAGGAGACCGTGGCGAGGCCTAATATGGGGAAAACCCCAATCAACAAGCCGGTTGCGATCGCGCAGGAGCATTTCCGTGGGGTTAGCCCTTGGTGTAGCTGAGTCACGATGACCTCTTTCACTGCTTTAAAACTGAACCACTTACGCATAGGCGTTTCCTACACCGCGAAGCTACCAAGGAAAAGCTTCATCATAAGATTGATTCACCCTTCGTTTTTGTTATCCTGCTTCCGCAACGAGCCATTATTAACAACACAATTGTCACATTCGTGGGCCACTTGGTCTCGGCCTCCTGAATAGTGACGGTTTCTTGGAGGAAACTAAAATGAATACATCGATTTTGAGGAATATCTTTGCCCGCCCACGTCTTGTTTTATTCGGGATGATTGGCATTCTCGGTCTCGCCAGCTTTTATGGAACATCACAGGCCGCGGTTCCTGAACCCGTCGTGACAACGCAAACCATGGGTAGCATGGTTGAAGTATTGGGCAGTAACTCCGCTCTGATTCCACAGACCCTGCGAGTTACCTTGACCTTGGTCAATATGGAGAGTTCCGCCGGAAATGTCTTCGATGTCGTGATCCCAGCCCAATCATCCGGAGTTGTCCTTACCGTAATCACTGCCACTGGCAGCGGCGCCACCTTCGCCTTTAGCTATCAATATTCTTTCGGCGACAATACCGCGACGCCTGACCCCAATTACGTATATCGTCTCCCATTTGCGGAGGGTGCATCTTTCACGGTTGGCCAAGGCGAAAATGGAAGCTTCTCTCACAATGACGATGAGCAAAACCGAAGAGCCATCGACTTTGTTATGCCGATTGGCACGCCGATTCACGCCATTCGTGAAGGCATCGTATTTGATATCAAAGAAGATTCCACCATCAGTTGCGGTAACCCCAGTTGTAAGAGTGACGGCAACTACGTAAAGATTCTCCATTCGGATGGCTCCTGGGCCGAATATGTCCACCTAACCGTTGGTGGCGCCACCGTGAA
>Ga0114957_1001300_pt1 | contig 27876 bp, 25 predicted proteins | sample BantaG_FD_87175 | JGI IMG/M metagenome (GOLD analysis project Ga0114957, IMG submission 87175) | Marine algal microbial communities from Bantry Bay, Ireland - BantryBay_4 metaG | ecosystem: Host-associated > Algae > Red algae > Unclassified | place: Bantry Bay, Ireland | collected 2014-11-21
AACAAAAAAAAGACGCAACAATGCGCCTTCACAAAATCCCCATGGGAAATTGTGTTAAAAAAATTAAATTTTTAAAATTTGATTTTTGGGGTGGAATTTTTTGGTCCAAATTCTGATTTGGGATTTAAAAAAGAAAGAAAAAATATTGGCGGAGAGACAGAGATTCGAACTCTGGGTACAGTTTCCTGCACACACGGATTCCAGCCGTGCGCCTTCAGCCACTCAGCCACCTCTCCGTGATATTGAATGGTCTTAATTTTTAACAATGCTTTTAGGGTCTGTCTAGAGTTTATTGGAAAACTCTAGACTGATTGGAAATGTATTAGTTGTTCTTAGCACCTGCATCGATCCAAGCTTTTACTAGCTCGATATCTTCGTCGCTTAATGGCCCTTCTGGAGGCATTTTACCATTGTCTATCTTCTCGAACATGGTACTGCCCCCAGAGTTGCCAGGCACAACTGAGCCCGTTGAACTGATAGTGTCATAGGAAGTGTAATCATCTTTTAAGCCAAAGCCACCAGCTGCTTTTGGTTTATGACAATTTAAACATTTAGGTACAATGATCGTTGAGTTCACTTTACTAAACGTATTAGGATCAACTGGCATTGGTTCTGGCATAGGCATTGGCTCTGTTTCTGGCATAGGCATTGGTTCAGGCATCGGCATTGGTTCTGGCATAGGCATTGGCTCTGTTTCTGGCATAGGCATTGGTTCAGGCATAGGCATTGGTTCCGGCATTGGCATTGGTTCAGGCATAGGCATTGGTTCCGGCATTGGCATTGGTTCCGGCATTGGCTCGGGTTCAGGCTCTGGTTCTGGAGTTGCAATAGCGATTTTTAAATCCTCAGACCACTTGGAAATATTCGCTACAAACTCATCAGCCATTTCCACTGGGAACTTATTATGGCCGGCTCTAATTTTAATAGCGAAATAAGAGTTTTCTGGGTTGTCTAAATTAACAAATTCTTTTTGAAAAATTAAACGATGAGAGTCTAAACTATTATCAGTTGCAAAAAAGGGCTTTTGAATTGAGGCATGGCAAGTAGCACAGTTTGTTTGAATATCATTGTATAAAGTTTTTTCAAAAATTTCTACGGACTTCACTTCATTAACAGATAAAGCGCCATCACCACCGCTACCAAAACTTTTTCCAGTACCGACGCTCTCAAATGGTGAAGAACAGTTTTGAAATGCTAAACTCAATACAATAATTGAAAATAGTAAATATAGAATCGTAATTGGTTTTTTGAAAATATACATAAATCCTCTCAAGTCATTTTAGGCTTTAAACCCATATAGTTGATTTTAGAGGGAATATGATAAAAATCAATAATTAATCAATATTTGGTAAATACAACTGAAGTTATTTTGTAATTAAATCATATGACTTTTGCCTAGGGAAATTAAGGTTTACTTATCCCTACCCATCTGTTCTTTAACTGAGGAGGGGAAAACCTCTATTCCGAGCTTTTTACCCAATTTAATAATAATTGGAATGGTTATAGGACTAAAGGGTAGAACTACGATTACACCTAGGCCAACGCCCCTTAAAACATCCCTAAATTGCTCATTAGCCGCTTCCATTTCTTTTTGCGTGGCCTCACCTTTTGTGAAGCGCTGGTAGGTATCAAACATTTCTTTTGTTTCTTTAGATTCTTGTTTAAGTACCTCTTTAACTTTTATTAATGAGCCTTTTACTTTAATTTTATAATCATCTCTTTTAAGGTTCATATTTATATAATACTGATCTAATTTTTTTTTGATTTTTTTTAACTTTTTGCTTTTAGCCAATTTAATAAACCTTTTTTTAAGTTAAACCACTATACACCTAGTTAATTCTGCCTAACAAGCAAAAACACTAGACAAACCTAATACAAAAAGACATAAAAAGTTATGACTAAAATTGCTGTATTCTCATCTGGAAAGGGCACCACTTTTAAACACCTGGCCGAGCATTTTAAAGCTAAAAATTTTAATGCTAGCATCGATCTTTTAGTCACTGACCGTGAGGGCATTGGCGCCATTGATATTGCTTGTAATTTGAATATTCCATCTGTTGTAGCTAAAAAAAGTAACTTCACAACTGATGAACATTTACAGGTTTATATTTTAAGTGAACTGCAAAAGCATCAAATTAACTTTATTGTCCTTGCTGGTTACTTAAAAAAAATTAGCCCCACGATTTTATGTAATTTTGAGAATAAAATAATTAACACTCACCCTAGCCTTTTACCAAAATATGGCGGCAAAGGAATGTATGGAAAAAAAATTCATCAAGAGGTCATAAAAAACTCAGACCCCGAAGCTGGGGCCACAATACATTTTGTAAATAGTGAATACGATAAAGGTGCAATTATTGATCAACAAAGTATCCCTGTTGAAACTAGTGATACCGCCATAACTATAGAGCAAAAGATTAAAGCCTTAGAAAAAACTTTACTTATTAAAACCCTAGAAGATCTTATATGAAAACTAAAAAAGAACGCGCATTATATATTAATAAAAAACTAGCAACCCTTTACCCAGAAACTCCCATCCCGCTAGATCACACAAGTGACTATACACTTTTAATTGCGGTACTACTGTCGGCCCAGTGCACTGACAAAAGAGTAAACCTTATTACTCCTCATTTATTTAAAAAAGCAAACACCCCTAAAAAAATGATTACACTCGAAGTGGATGAAATCAGAGAAATTATTAAACCTTGTGGGCTATCCCCTAGAAAATCTAAAGCCATTCATGAGCTCTCTCATATTTTACTTGATAAACATGGTGGCAAGGTCCCTGAGAGTTTCGAAGACTTAGAAGAGCTACCTGGTGTGGGCCATAAAACGGCCTCAGTGGTTATGGCTCAAGCCTTTGGCCACCCGGCCTTCCCTGTGGATACTCATATTCACCGCCTGGCTAAGCGCTGGGGGTTAAGCTCAGGCAAAAACGTTGTAACCACTGAAAAGGATTTAAAAAAATTATTCCCTGAAGATGACTGGAACAAACTGCACTTACGGATAATATTTTATGGCCGTGAATACTGCACGGCGAGAGTCTGCTACGGGCTTGAATGTGAAATTTGCACCACTTGTTATCCAAAGCGAAAAAAACAAGTACCCAATAAATAAAATTATAAGTACTATTTATGTAATTATTAATTAACTAAATGTTAAAGGTATATATGAGCAAAAAAATTTCAATCGCATTACTTTGCGGTGGTCAGTCCGCAGAACATGAAATCTCTTTAATGTCCGCAAAAAACATTGTTTCCGCTCTTGATAAAAATAAATATGATGTGCAAGTGATTGGCATTGATAAGTCCGGCACTTGGCACAAACTAAATACCGATAATTTTTTAATTAATGAAGACGACCCTACAAAAATTCATTTTTCAAAAGATAATAACCAAATTTTTTATAGCCCCAACTACTATAGCCGGCAAACAATTAACTGTGGTGAGTACAACGAAAACCCTGAGTTCAGCCTAGTTATCCCCGTACTCCATGGCCCCAACGGTGAAGATGGTACCATTCAAGGTATGTTTAAATTAGCTGGAATTCCTGTTTTAGGTTGTGGCGCCCTAAGCTCTGCCATGTGTATGGATAAAGATATTACTAAAAAAATTTTAAACAATGAAGGTATCCCTGTTTGTAAGCACCTATTAGCCCGAAAAAAATCTACTACAAACCCAAGTTTTGAAACCTGTAAAAATAAACTTGGCACTCCCCTGTTTATAAAGCCTGCCAATATGGGCTCATCAGTAGGAGTTACTAAAGTAACTAACGAAAGTGAGTATACAAAAGCTCTGGAAGTCGCTTTTAAATACGATGATAAAATTTTAATCGAAGAGGCCGTTGATGGGCGCGAGCTTGAAATTGCGGTTTTAGGAAACTTAGAACCTAAAGTTTCAATTGTTGGTGAAGTTGCACCAACATTAGAGTTTTATGATTTTGAGGCAAAGTATGTTAACCCAGACGGGGCTCACTTAATAATACCCGCTGATATACCACAAGAAGTTGCTACAAAAATGTCAGAGCTTGCAAAAAATGCATTCAAGGCACTTGAGTGCAAAGGCTTAGCCCGTTGTGATTTCTTTTACACAAAAGATGGAAAGCTATTAATTAATGAATTAAATACGTTTCCTGGTTTTACTAACATCAGCCAATACCCAATGCTCTGGGAAAAATCTGGGCTGAATAATACTCAACTCATGGATGAGCTTATTAGTTTGTCTTTGGATAACTAAGTTTCTTACAAGTAACCGCTAATGCGAAGTTAGCCCGTATAGGCGGAGCCAATGTTAGAGCGATATCAAAAGACTTTTAGTTAGTTGCGCATCCGTCCCCATTAGACGGTGTTAGCTGAAGTAAACGAAGTTTATGTTAAGCGATAGATTAAATACTCGAAATGGAGCTCTAAGCGTAATGTAGAGATTTCAATAAGCTTTGCTCATGCTAGCTAAAGTTCCTTAATGCGAAGTAGATCCCACGCTTTGCTCTTGACGACACTGTTGTATCGTTTTGAGACAGTAAAACTAAGAACTCATGCCTGTATACAAACTTGATTTCAAACGAACAAAATTTGTCATCACCTGTAAATGAGTAAATTTACCTCTTAAAAATATAGTAATCCCGGATAGTTACATATGCCAGTACTGGTATATTACTTGAACTATATATGCCTAAGGAGAACGAACTATGGCTAAATTAACTAATATCTTACTAATTTTACTAATTGGCTTATCGCCGGTTATTATCTTTGCCCAAGCAGGAGATAAAAAAATTGAATTAGATATGGAAGCTTATCTTGAAGAAATTCGCCACGTTAGATCATCACTGAAGTATATACAAAAAAATGAAAATAACCCTAAAAGCTCAAGACTATTAAAGGCCATTGACAGAAGAGAAAGTATTATCCTTCGTAGTGGGCCCATTTTAGTAAGTTTATATAATAAATATCCAAAAGAAGCTGTTTTTGAATTAATTGTTGAAGCCCAAAAGCACACAAAGTTTCATTTATATAAAGGAATTAATGGGAATAAATTTATTGAGTACTCTGCTCAAGAGTTAGATAGGCTTCAAAAACAAGATCTGATGAGGGGCCAAGAAATTTTACAACTTACTGATCAACGATCAAAATATGTTATCTACTTTAAAAGGTTTATAACAGAATTCAAACAGGCTTTTCCAGCTTTCACCGCCGCTCAAGGAGTTATTGCCGTCGGCGACCTCAAACATAACCCAGTCGCTATTGAGCAATTTTTAGAGCAATTCAAAGACCCTTTATTAATGTCATCATCTTTTGGTGTTTTCATCGGTGCCAGTCACTTAGTCCAAGCAGGTTTAGGAAATAAAATGTCGCCGGGCCTGAAAGCAAATGTTGGTCTCGGTGCAGGTATGTTTGCTTCTGCAGTGTATACTGAAATTTGGAATGATATAAAAAATGGAGTAATTGGCCAATGCAGTAAAGATTTTGAACTTTCAAAAGATATAAGTATTGAGCATAAAAATGCTTTAGATTATTTAGATAAAGCTTACCAGGAAAACCTTGCTTCTATTACCAAGGATGACATTGATGCAATAAATAATCTGAATGAAAAATATGGTGAAATTATTAAAGCTGTAAAACAACAGCAACAGGACCAGATTAATGTTCTTAAAAAAAGAGCTTTAGAAGCTAAAAGCAAAGCCTGCGACCTAGCATGGCAAAAATGGGGCACACATGATAAATATGTTAACTACACTCCTGACGTGACATCATTGTTAGCGGCCTCTTATTTAAACCACAAAACCATTGGTCTTGGGGTTAAAATTATGGATAAAACTAAATTTATTAAAGATATAATGCCAAAACTAAGACTCGCCGGAACATCAAACCCATTTGTTGGCTTTGTTTATATGACTGGTAACTTTGTAATTTTCATGAAAATTCATCATAAAATTATGCCTTATTTTTTAAGACCATGGAACCATATCAATTTTAACTATCTAGGTTTCTCTTTAAGCCAAGATTTAAAAAATGCCAAAACAAAAGAACACAGTAGGTACTTAAGGACTTACAAAGCAAATAAATCTCAGGTTAAATGGCTAGAAGAAAACATTGATAATATTAACGGCTTCTTAAAACCAGAAAACTTGAAGCAATGCTTAGCTAATGCCAAAAAGTTTTCACTCAAAAGAGCACTCACTACTCTAGGAGGAGTTCTAGGCGAAGCTTTAAGACCATTTTACAGAGCTGAACACTGTCAACAATACTATAACCCAGCACTTATCATAGAAAATGATTACGCTTTTAATAAAGAAAAAAAGCGCTTAAGACTAGAGTCATTTAAAACTAAACAAAGCCATTGGCACCAAATGCTGGGTAATTACTCAAGAAGAGTTTCAGATGCTAAAATTATTTATAATGAACTTCTCAGAATGAAAAAAGAATTTGTACCTACAGCTGAACAAAAATACCCCGAGCAGCTAAATATGTCTTTTTTTCAAAATAACTTTGAAGATGCCAAAGGAACTTACCCCGACAGAAAGGGAAATTTAAACTTTAATCATATGTCTGAGTACTATATATATCAAATGGCTTGCGGTCCTAGCCTCGATACTAGACAGGGGTTTGGAGCTAAAACCTATAACCCTTTCGAAAATATTTCAGATATAGAATTTCTAGAAACACCATTCGGATCAAGTTTAGAATTTGTGCCGCCGAAGGTAACAACAACAACAAGGCATATCTGTGATTCAAAAGTATTTAATAAAACTCAAAAAATGCTGAGGTATAATAACAAAATTGAACACCTTGAAGGTGAGCACAATGATGTATTTAATGCCTACTGGAATGATACTAAAAAATCATACGACAAATCTCAAGGTAAAGATTCCGGTCAAGCTGAATATAATAACTTAGCTGAGTATGTTTTTGATAATCTAGACCCTAAATTTTCTCAAGAAATTATTACATCTGATGAGATACCAGAAAATCACTTAGACTATTCATGGTCTTCGACGGTCGTAGATACATTAAATGCTGTATGGAAAACTTATGAAGAGGCTTACTTACACTTAGTTGAAGATGAACTCATTCCATTATTTATAAATACATCTAGCGGCGGAAGTATTACTTCCATCTCTCACCAATTAAGTACTTCTTATAAAAGCTTTTTAAGAGCCTTTGACTTAAAGCCAATTATTCCTGAAACAGAAAAAAGATTATTTAATAAAATAGATTTATTAGAAAAAACCCTAAAAGCCTTAAACAGAAGTAAGCCAATTGTTGACAAACATATTACTGAACTAAGATCCCTTCTAAAAAGTGAGTTTAAAAAACATAGAAGTTATATTAGAAACTGGAAAAACAATGAAAACTTATCCAAAGATAATAGTACTTTATCAAATGAAATGATTAGAATTATTAGAGGTATAAACGAAGCTCTTCCTGTAATTGATCATGATGGCTATTACTACTCTGATTACGCACTGAACGAGGCCACGAAAGAGAATTGCGACTCTGCTTTTCTTAGCGAGTATCAAAATAACTTTTACAGGAAACAGTACTCAGGATTGAAAGTTATTCGTTGTCAGGATAAAAAAATGGCACAAAAATTGCTACTTAATGTTAGTAGAATAGATAGAGAGGACTCACTAGTTAATGAACAACTAAGAATAATCACAGTTGAAATTAGTGAACACTATAAAATGATGAATGATTTATTAAATACAATAGGAAACTTTAAATAACAGCAAACAAAAGGAAGAAGCTATGAATAAAATATTAACAGGATTAATGGCATTTACTTGTATATTAACATTTTCACTTGAAGCCACTGCTCAAAGAGCTAAAGGTAAAGGTAAAGGTAAAACTACAAGAGAATTAAAAAAACTTGAAACTGCACGCAGTAACACACAAAATGCAAGTAAATCTATGGTTAGCCAAAGAGCCGAAGCCGTAGAGATGGCCGTTAAAATTCGTAGAGCTGATAACAACAATTTAATTTACAACTTAGAACGAATTATTACTACTAACCCAAAATTAAGAAACACAGAGAAGGTGAGCACTCCAAAGGTTTTAGGAATGATACGCTCTTTAAACAAGGTTAACGAAGCTGACCTGGCTCTTAACCCCGCTAAAGTACTAGCGAAGTTAAAAGAAGACCTCGTGGCTGAAGGTATTTCCAGAAAACAAATTGAAGAGCTTAGCAAAGAGATTTGTAAAATTTAATTTAAACCATTATCGTCAAATAAAAAAAGCTCCATAAATGGAGCTTTTTTTAATTTAAATTTATTTCAAAATTTACACGTCTACTTTAACAACTTTTTGCTCAATTGTACCAAAAATATTTTCATTTTTAGCATTGTGCATTTCTATTTTAACTTTGTCGCCTTCTTTCATGAATGGAGTTTTAATTACACCTTCATGAATTTTCTCAAGCATACGTCTTTCAGCTAAACATGAACTTCCGCGCTCCATATCTTCGTTAGATACTGTACCACTACCAATAATTGTCCCGGCTTTTAATGGCCTAGTTCTAGCTGCATGAGAAATTAACTGACCAAAATGAAAGTGCATAGCACCAGCATCGGCATTACCAAAAAATTCATCGTTATAATTTACAAGCAATGGCAAGTGTAACCTCGCCCCTTTCCAGGCGTCACCTAGCTCATCTGGTGTTACAGCAAACGGAGCAAAAGCAGTTGGCGGTTTACCGTGAAAAAAGCCAAAACCCGCTTTTAATTCATCAGGAATTAAACCTCTTAAAGATACATCGTTTACTATCATTAATAACTTGATAAAACGTGGAGCTTCATCCTCACTAACGCCCATTGGTACATCACCAACTATTACTGCCACTTCACCTTCAAAGTCTGTCCCGTGACTGAAGTCAATTTGAGGGATATCTTGCTTCGGAGTTAAAAAGTGATCACTGCCACCTTGATACATTAAAGGAACAGTTTCTAAAGTTTCAGGAAGTGGTGCATTTCTAGCTTTCCTAACTAACTTAATGTGGTGGATATAAGCTGAGCCATCGGCCCACTGATACGCCCTTGGCAGTGGTGAGTGAAATTTATCTTCATCCACTTCAAATTTTCCATCACAATTTCCAGAATTTAAAGAATCATATAAGCCCGATAAATCAGAACTTACTTTCTCCCAATTCTCTAAGGCTAGCTGCATAGTAGGCGCTATTTTACCGGCTTTAACAGCCCATTTATTATCTTGGCTAACTACAACCAGATCGCCATCTAAATTTGAATCATTTTGTAAAGTACCTAATTTCATTTGGTATTACCCCCCATAATTATTTTGGAGATTACATAAGCCATTTTTGAGAAGCAAGTAAATAAATGGCTCATTTTAAATGCTCGCCTTTTGACCTAAAGGCATAAAATTACTTACATTTTTAATCATTCTTGCTATGCTTTAGAGCATGGAAAACTTAGTATTATACAGTTATTTTAGAAGTTCAGCCTCTTACCGTGTGAGAGCTGCATTAAACCTAAAAAAACTCCCCTACACCACTAAAGCTGTAAACTTAAAAACAGCTGAACACTTATTACCTGATTTCAATAAAATTAGCTCATTTAGTGAGCTACCGGTACTTAGCCATAACGGCAATGAAATCGCTCAGTCCATGGCCATCATTACATACCTTGAAGACACCTTTACAGATACTTATAAGCTATTTCCTAAGCTCTCCTATGACAAAGCCATTGTTATTCAAATGTGTGAAGTTATTAATAGCGGAATTCACCCCTTGCAGAATTTAAGTGTGGGTAAAAAATTAAAGTCTGAGCACGGCCTTAGCATTGATGATGCCATCGCCTGGAATGTTTTTTGGATAAACAAGGGCTTTACAAGTTTTGAAAAACTCTTAGCTAACTTTCATGGTGATTTTTGCTTTGGTAATGAAATCACTGCTGCTGATTTATTTTTAGTACCGCAAGTTTACAATGCTAAAAGATACAAAGTAGATATGGCTAAATTTCCAATTATAAGCCAAATTAATAATAACTGCTTAAATAATAGCGATATTAAAAATGCATCTCCAGGCTTTCAAAGTGACACACCTGAAAATTTAAAAGGACACCTATGATTAAGTACGTTATTTTAGTTTCACTTATTTTTCTTAACTCCGCCTGTACTACTTTTAGAACCACAGGCGAGCCTCGTATTACCGAAACTGTAGTCACACCTATAAAAGAAGTAAAACCTAAAAAGGCTATTGGCAGATATGATATTGATTTAAACCAAGAACTCTCTTACGGCAAAGAAGTAGATCAAATAAACCAACTCAACCAAATGTCTGTTGATACGAACAATAAAACTTCTCAACAACAATTATTGGACTCTTTGTTTGCTAATAAAAATAGGTCGCCTAAAAATATTAGAACAAGTTACTTAAAAATATCTCGTGAGAAAAAAAGAGCTCTTAGAAAAAAAATATCTCATAAACGCAGCGTATTTTTTAACGACCAAAAACTAAGGCGAAGCAAATATTTGGCAGAGGCTAAAATTAAAAAAGAAAAATTCAGAAAAGGAAAACCCTCATCCATAGATAAAAAAGAATTTTATAAAGACTTAGATCTACAGAGAAAACATTTTTTTGCCACAGAACGTGATGAAAAAAAGATCTTTGACTCTAATATTAAATCTCTTGAAAAAGAAATTGAAGCCCGTTTTAAAGATTTAGATAAAGAGTTTGAAGATTACTTAAAAATTTACAAATCTACCTATGAGAACCCATAGCTTCCTCGTCATCCAGAGCGAAGCGTGGGATCTTCTTTATTCTACAACTATAAAACGAAGAAGATCCCACGCTTCGCTCTGGATGACGTTAACCTGTAATGAATGGGCTTTATCTTTTAGCGCAAGTAGATTCCTACGGGTAAACCCGTGGTGCTCTGTCTTCGACCTCATAAAAAAGGGCTTGGAATGACGTTAGCTCGCATGTTAGAAGTTGATATAAGATTTGTATTTAGTAATTTATTTTTAAGAAGACTCCACCGCCGAAATCTAATACTGAGTAACTGTCATTGGACCAGTCGTATTTTTCAGTTAAGAAGTTTATTTTGGCGCCATAGTTAAATGTGCCACCTTTTTCAATTTTAATTCCAGCTTTAATTTTAGATTTGTACTCAATTTCCGCATTTAAATGCTCTTCCGAACTAATTTGATAATAATAAGCAAAATCTAAAACCAACCTAAAGCCTTTGCTGTATTTAACTTTGCTGCCTCTATCGTCTTGGTATCTTCTGTTTCTGTTGTAACTAAATAAATTATGCGGTTTATCACTATAGGCCTTAAATCTAAGGCCTAGGCCGGCAAAGGTTGTTTTAACTAGAGTGGGCGTGAATTGAGTTATTAAAATTTGATTATCAAATACTAAAGGGCTGTCTTGTAAATAATCTAAGTAAATATCAAATGATTTACCTGCATAGCTATACATTATATTATAAGACGAAAGATCAAATTCTAGCTCTGTAAAAGTTCTGTTTGATGGAGCTTCTAACTCTAGGTGCCTTTGAGTATATGTCCCTCTTAATGAATGTCTTTTTTTTCTATCAAAATGAACACCAAAGGTACCGTAGTATTGGTAACTTAATTCTGAGGCTGTGGAAAATGACGAGTTTCCAGAATTATTTCTTTCAATTCTTGGGTCCAAATAATCTCCACCGAAACCACCAAAGTAACTTTCAGCATTTACATTGGTGAATGACAACAATATAGAAATTAAAATTAGTTTTTTAAGAAACGTGCACATATTAAAATTATATAATAATTATAAATAATTATCTAATATAATTAAATACGTACCTTTTTGAAACAGAGCTTCTAAATAGCCATTATAATTAAAGATCCAATCGTCTTTTATGTATAAGTATAATATTTATGTTTTATTTTGAGTCACAAAACTATACTAAATAATTAAAATTTATCAATAAACTTAAGTATTTAGATAATCCAACCGATAAAGGTCTAGTATGTTGTACGTTAAATATATACTCTTATTAGGATTAACTTTTGTTGTTGGTTGTTCATCGCAAACCAGTGATGATGCTTCTAATGTTTCTACAACAGCACCTGCTCTTCTTGAAATTTCTCCAACTAATCACGACTATGGTTATGTTGCAAATGGCTCAACTGAAGACTTTGTATTTACACTCACAAATGTTGGTGGTTTTAACGCCAGTACATTTAGCCAAGTTGGAACCTCTGGTCCGTTTAGGTTTAAGGGCACAAGCTTTCCTGGTAGTGGTGGAAGTTGTGGAGCACTCATTGCTCCGGGCTCATCATGTACAGTTGTTATTGAATATGCTCCAACCACTTTAGATAACTTTGACGAAAATTTTGATATTCAATATTTAGACGGTGAAGTGAACCAGGTTGTTAGCGTTAACTTATTAGGCCAATCTATTATTCAAGCTATTGCTCCAACACTTCTTACTTTAAAAGATCCTGCAGTAAGCCCTGCAAATGACCCCACCCCAGAAATCACTATTAGTGGTGGGGATATTGGTAACGGACAAACAGTAAGTTTATATACTGACAGCTCATGTACTAACTTAGTTGCCACAGGAACGGCAACAGGAACAAGTATTGATTTAACTTCCAACGCACTCACTGATGGCGTATATGACTTTTATGCAACAACTACCAATAGTTTTGCTTCAACTTCAGATTGCTCTACTGCCTCTGTAAATTACGTATTGGACTTAACAAATCCAAACCCGCAAACAATTATTACTCATTCAAACACTCACGATAGCACAGCAACTTCACCTGCAATCTCATGGACATTATCATCAAGTACTGACGTAGGGGCGCAAAGTATCGCTCTATCTACAAATGCTGCTGGTGGAAATGATATAGCTGGCTTTATTCCACTTAATAACTCTCTAAACACATACACTTTTAGTGGCCTAAGCTTAACTGAGTGCACTGATTACTATGCGACACTTTATGCCACTGATAATGTTGGTAACGATTCTGTTTATGCTGTATCAGCAACACCGTTTCAAGTGGATGCCAACAACCCTACTGATCCTTCCGGAATTAGCTTAAGTGGTACACCTACTTTTATTAAAACTAGAACTTTTAATTTCACTGGCTCTACAGACACTTGTGGTGTTGCCAGTTACGAAATGTCAATAGGAACAGCTAATACCGGTGCTGGAGTAAATAATGTAATGAACTGGTTAGATGTGGGAACTCCAAGCGGGAGTTACACACTAGAAAGTGGCATTGCTGGCGCATCATTTAATTTATTTAAAGCACAAAACTATTATATTTCAATTAGAGCTAAAGATACTTTTGGTAACTATAGTAACATAGTGACAAGTACTAGCTTTACGGTTGACCCTACTTTTACTTTATCAATGACTCAAGCTTACCCGGATAAAATAGATCTTACATGGACTGCACCAATCACAACTGGTGTTACTGATTACGATATTTATTATAAGTTAAGCTCAGCAGGTAGCTATACTTTGTTCGCTGATGGTGTATCAGCTGCTTTAGCAGCTACCGTGACTGGGTTAAATACAACTTCAAGTTATGATTTTTATGTTCATGCTAAAAAAGGTGCTGTTGATGTTGAGTATACTAATACTTTAACTGAATCTACAACTGCGGCGCCAAATGCACCAACGAGTTTAGTATTAAAAGACCCTTTAACTAGCCCAGGTAACGACACTACCCCAGAAGTAACTGTGAGTGGTGGTGATGTTGCAAATGGATTTACTGTAAGACTATTTACTGACAGTACATGTACCATTGAAATTGCCACAGGGGCTGCCACATCAGGATCTATTGATTTAACTGCAAACCCTGCTTTAGCTGAAGGTACATACACGTTTTATGCTAACTTAACTGATACATTTGGTTACGACTCTGCTTGTTCAACAGCAAGCCTAGCTTATGAGGTGGATTTAACTAATCCTGAACCTCCCACTGGCATTACCCATGTGCCCATACATAATGATATAACTACATCACCAAATATAACTTGGACACTATCTACTAGTACAGATATTACTAATCAACATATTGGCTTATCTACCTTACCTGCTGGTGGCAATGACGTAGCAGGCTTTAATAGTTTAACTAGTACAGACACATCATATGATTTTACAGGTCTAAGCTTAATTGAGTGTACTGATTACTATGCCACAGTTTACGCTGAGGATACTTCAGGAAATGTTTCCACTTATGGTGTTTCTTCAACTCCATTTCAAGTGGATAGCTCTAACCCAAGTGACCCTATTATTTTAAGCTTAACTGGAACACCTACATTTATTAAAGCTAAAACACTAAACTTTACTGATTCAACTGATACCTGTGGTGCTGTTACTTACGAAGTTTCAATTGGAACTACAGGCACCGGTGCTGGAGTGAATAATGTGATGGATTGGCTCGATGTGGGCGCCCAGTCTGGCAGCTACACACTTGAAGATGGTGTTGATGGTGCCGCTTTTAACCTAATATATGGACAAGATTATTATATCTCAATCCGCTCAGTGGACACTGCTGGACTTAAAAGTAAAGATATTACTAGTGCCTTATTTATTGTTGACCCAACTTTTACTTTAACTATGGATCAAGTGTACCCAGATAGTATTGACATCTCATGGACCACTCCACTAACAGCTGGAGTTACTGACTATGATATTTTTTATAAAATAGATACTGACCCTACTTACACTCAATTTGCTGATGGAGTATCCACTAGTTTATCAACAACTATCACTGGGCTATCTACTAGCACAAACTATAATATATTTATTATTGCAAAAGTTGGCGCAACTAATGTTGAGTATTCAAATACAATTACTCAACTGACAGCCTCGGCTCCAGATGCACCTACTCTTTTAACACTAAAAGACCCAATCTTAAGCCCGAACTCAGACACCACACCAGAAATTACTATCAGTGGCGGAAGCATTGCACCCGGAGTGACAGTACGTATGTTTACAGATAATACTTGTACGACAGAAGTAGCTACTGGTTCAGCTACTGGAACTTCTATTGACCTTACAGTGTCATCTGCACTCAGTGATGGTATCTATACATTCTATGCTAACTTAACAGACTTGTTTAGTTCGACATCAGCTTGTTCAACCGCCAGTGTAAATTACGAGGTAGATACCGCTAACCCTAATCCACCAACAGGAATTACACATGTACCGCTTCATAATAATATAAGTACGTCTCCAGTAATTTCGTGGACGCTATCTACAAGTACCGATATTGCCGGACAGTTTATTGGCTTATCTACACTACCAGCTGGTGGTAACGATATTGTAGGCTTCGACGCCTTAACTGATACAGCTAACTCATATTCTTTTGCCGGCCTCAGTTTAACTGAGTGTACTGATTACTATGCAACAGTTTACGCCGAAGACACTTCAGGAAATGTTTCCACTTACGGAGTTTCTGGAACTCCATTTCAGGTGGACGCTTCAGATCCAACGACTGTAAGTGGTTTGAGTTTAACTGGTTCCGCCACGATTGTTGCAGCACCAACTCTTAATTGGTCTGGAGCTTCTACAGATGCTTGTGGGATTTCACATTATGAAGTTGCCATTGGAACTTCTAATTCCGGTGCTGGAGTAAATAATGTTGTTGATTTTACAAACGTTGGAACTCCTGCTGGATCTTACACTGTTACTGATGGTGTGGATGGAGTTACATTAAATATGGCCACTGGTACAGACTACTATATTTCAATTCAAGCCGTTGATATTAATGGTAACACTAGTACGGTTGCCACGAGTGTAGCTTTCATTCTTGATTCAACATTTATATTAGGCTTAGATGAAAGATTAGCTGAAAGTTTAAAAATTAGTTGGAACTTACCTGTTACTTCAGGCATAACAGACTATGATATTTATTATAAATTATCATCTGACCCAGGCTATACACTATTTGCCGATGGTGTATCTACTTTACGTAGTACTGAAATTACTGGCTTAACTGCTGCAACAGAGTATAACGCTTACGTAGTTGCTAAAGTGGGCGGTACAAGTGTTGAAATTTCAAATATAATTACTGAAAGTACAGGCCCTAACACTCCATTTTTCACAGCGAATTATGCTGCAGCCAATGTTGGCGGAGCAACTGGTTGTCGAGTTATCGCCTATGATGATGGCGGAACAATTATTGAAAGAAATGGAGCCGCATTAACAACTCTTGCTAATGCTGGTGATACTTTTGATTTTGCTTGTGCTCAACATGATTTATTAGAGTCTGACAAACCATTTTATGTTAATGGAACTAGAGGTTCCACTAATATTTCTTGGGCCTCAAAAGGCTTTAGTGGTAAAGAGTATGTGTTTGATTTCTCAAGAAGTAACCCTCAAAGGCTACATATTTTTTCTTTTGAAGCATCAACTGTGCAAGTATTTAGAGGTGCAACACTAATTACAACTCAAGTGTTTGCCGCAGGAACTGGGACGGCCACACCTATTAATATTACAACTTTTGGATCTTATAAAATTGTAAGTGACGGATTAATTATTGCTTTTAAAGATGGAAATGTGAACTCTGATCCGATGGTACTTTCACCGGCAACTCAGGAAATTATAGGCTTCCCATCAAACTCAGCAAAATTTGGTGTTTTTGATACTGGTGTAAGTATTTTGTCTTCGTATGCAACGGGTACACCAACAACAGCATCATATAATCAAGGCACATCCTACTCCTTTGGATCAACAGGGTCCTTATATAGTGGGTCAGCTCATAAACTTACGGGCAACATGGGACATAAAATTGGAGCTAATAGTTATGCAGATTCAAACGGTGGTTGCTCTGCTAGTTATGCCAGTACATCTAAATTCTTTAAAAGATATTTATTACCAGGTAACTCTGAGTGGGTTGCTATTGCAGCCACAGAGGCCATGAGTATTGAAATTGTTAATGCAGCCACAGGCGTTGTTGAATCAACTACAGCACTAACTGGTAGTGCCGCTAATGGTGTTTTTTACAGAAAGTTTACTAACACTAATCAAGGTCGCATCTTTAGAGCTGTAGACCCTAGCAAAAAGTTTGCTATGTGGTGGGAACCTAAATCTACTACTAGTTATATGTATAATGATGATGAAAGTATTATGTGGGGATCAAACGACTAATCCCCGCTTACTTGAACATATCTCAGCCCCAATAATTACCTACTGCAAAAAATCTTATTTCTAGCTAATGTATAATCTCAAAACCTAAGAGTTTATGTATTTTAAATGTTTATTAATTCTAAAAAATATAAAATTAGATAAAAATATAGCTGAGACCGCTGCAAGATATTGCGTGTAAATATCTAATTTATCTTCACTGATTGTGCTAATTAAAATTGCTCCACCAACAATTGCAAAAACAATTAATAGTAATGTCGCTTTTATTGTTAATGGCACACTGAGCATACTTATTCTGCCTATTAAATTTTTTCCATCATTGCCTTTATTAGTTAAGAAACAAATTCTAGACCACACAAATACTGTAATAATTAACAATCCATATGCAACAATTGAAATAACCCCATCGCCTGGATCTCCACGCTCAAGAGCGTACATACTTACTAATGTTAATACTGAATAAGTAATATAATATTTTAGTTCATCAGCTTGAGTTACAACGTTATTTTTAATATCTTCTGCTAGGCTTTTAGTGCGCCATAAATACATTAAAATCTCCAATTTAAAATCAATTTACGTAATTATAATAAAGTCTAATCACTGGCATGTAAATTGCTAATTTCATTAGTAATATTGGTGCTTTCGCCAATATATAAGGGAATTTGTGGCCGAAACCAAGAAACTTTTACATGACTGTCCAAACTGTAGTTACCAGTTTAAGGCTGAAGACTATATAGCAAGCAGTGCTATATGCCGTGCCTGCAACAAAAGCTTCCCTAAGAATTTATCAAACCCAGGTTTTTTTAGTAAAAATCGTAAGTACATTGTTAGTTTGGTATTGATTCTCGGCCTCTTAAACTTCAGTGTATTAATTTATAAAAACTGGGGAAGTATCAGCAAACAAGACTCAAAAGTAAGTTCCTATATTAAGAAATACTGGAATGACTTAGAAGAAGAAAACTTAATTAGAATTATTCAAGACTGTAACCAAAGTAACGATTATCAATGCCAAGTACTTGCTTACGAAAAATTAAAAGAAATTGATCCCACAAATGAATTTTACAAAAAAACATACGAAGCCAAACTAAAAAAATACAAAAACCCACCAAAATTAGACCCAAATATCCAGATGTAAGCTCGTATGCACAAAGTGCATGTAAGAGCGATAGATTAAAGCCTTGAGAGTGGAGCTGCCAAGCGAAACGAAAAGTCATTCCCGTAATAAGCGAAGCTTATGTTAGGGTGATATAAATAAAGTCTACAATTTATAGAGCTTCGTCCCCATTGGACGATGTTAGCCGTAGTAAGCGAAGCTTACGATAGGCGATAGATTAAAACCTTGAGAGTGGAGCCGGTAGGCGCAACGAAAAGACAATTGCAAATCGTAGTCCTCCGAATTAACGTCATCCAGAGCGTAGCGTGGGATCTTCTTTGCTCTACAACTATAAAACGAAGAAGATCCCACGGCTGCGCCTCTGGATGTCGGGGCTCTACCGCTGTAAAGCGGAGGGGATCCTTCGCTACGCTTTCAGTATGACAGCTCTAACCCCTGGATGACGGGGCTCTATTTTACTTTGTAATAGATATTCCATGAAGTCATCAGTAGTAAAACTGCGAATAATGAATGGGTAATAGTTAATAGTGGTGGCGTATGAAATATTATATTAGAAATTCCAATAATTACTTGAATAACAATGAATACAATTAATAACTTTGCTTGAGTACTTATTTCACTTAATGCTTTTTTATTTTTTAGTATATGAATTCCAAACCCAATTAACACAATTGTTACTACATAAGCCCACAACCTGTGAATTACCTGTAGGCCAACAATACCGCTAAATGTGGGTAAGAACTTACCTTGGCAAAGTGGGAAGTCAGTACACACAAGTGCCGCGTAATGAGAGGCCACTAAACCACCTATTAATATTTGAATTAAAATTACAAAAAAAGAAACTAGGCTTAAAGTTTTAGTTATTGCCAGTGTTTTAATTTTTTTTGTGTCGGAAATATAATAGTAAATCCATAGTAGCGTTAATAAAAAGAACATGGCTAGCATTAAATGTGTGGCGACAACATAACTGTCCAGCTGCAAAGTCACTGTTAGCCCACCCATAATAATTTGAGCCATAAGGATAGTTAAGCTAAATATACAAATATTTTTTATGCTATCAGATACTTTTTTATTTCTAATTAATTTTATATGTAAAACGAAACAGGCTATGGCAATAATACCAGCTAAAGCCCTATGTAAGAACTCTAAGTAAACCTGCAATTGAAAATCTGGGATTATATCGCCAAAACAAAGTGGCCAGTCTGGGCAAGCAAGGCCTGCATCCATAGCCCTTACAAAAGCTCCTAAAACAATAAGCCCTATGACCTCAATGATCATATACTTATAGTATTTTAAAAACTTTGCTGAAACTATCATTTACCCTTATCTATGAAATTTGTGCCCAATAATAAACCCATTGATCTACTGCTGGTGCTAATAAAAAAACAATTACACTAAAATTAACCCACAAGAAAAACGGCAACCATGCCTTTTGCTCCTCGGACTTAAAATATTTAAAAAATTCATAAATAACTTTTATAGCCATCGGCAAAACTAAAACCATATATAAAAAGTTAGCTTTTAAAAATAGCGGCAATGCTAAGGTTACTCCAATATAAGCAAAGGTATATAAACCAATATGGTAGCGCGTTCTTTCGTCCCCAACTACTGTTGGTAGTACAGGTATTCCACCTTGTTTGTAGTCATCTTTAAAACGAATAGCTAAAGACCAAAAGTGCGGCATTTGCCATAAAAACATTATTAAAAATAAATATAAACACTGGGGATCTAAAAAATTACCCACTGCCGAATAACCTATAACCACAGGCATTGCCCCAGGTATAGCGCCAGGAACGGCACCAAAAGCCCATTTCTTTTTCCACACTAGTGTATAAGCAATATTATATAAAAAAACTGTGGCAAGGCCCAAGTAAGCTGTAGTTGGGTTAAGTATGTAAAGTAACACACTACCTATACCAACCATCACTAAGCCAAGGATTATTGCATGTAATGGGGTAATGATTCCGTTAACAATCGGGCGCTTTGCTGTTCTAGGCATTTTTTCGTCTACAGACTTTTCTTGCCCTTGATTAATACTAAAACTACCCGAGCAAATAAAATATAAACCAACAATCAATAGTAAAATTTGAGAACTAGAGATGGCACTCCCCATAGGAAAACCCACAAGATATCCAGACAGTGAGCTAAGAATAGCAAATAAAGTGATGCCGAATTTAGTTAAAGTTAGGTAATTTTTAAGCAACGAAGGCCCCTTATAAATTAAGTCTATAACTGTTTTTTAAAGCTCTTAACCAGGATATGCAACCAAAATCGATACATTCTTAAGTTACTAATATTACTATTTTAATTACTGACTCTCAGGCATAAAAAAACCCACATCAAGTGGGCTTTATTTAATAGTTTAAATGATGTGTTCAGTTTTTAGTTAACAGGAGTCAGTGAGCCACCCACTGCCAAGCTTTCGCCATTTTTATTTGAAGTTACTCTTTTAACTAAAGCAAGTTTACCTTCTGATACAGCTAAAATAACAGCATAGCTAAGCCCGCTATCAACTACATCCAATGTTAATGAGTTCTCATTTAAAGTCCCAACTGGGTTTTCAATGTCATTAGCATACAGTACACCATCAATAACTGATAAAATTTGTTTTTTAGATGTAAACTTAAAGACGCCACACTTCCATGAAATTTTGTTAATCGCAATAGATTCAGCAGGCACAGCATTTATTGAAACAAGAATACTCTCACAGTTAACACTACCTTGAGTATTTACCGCAATTCCCTTTCCCTGCCAGTTGCCAAAAACTTCACTGGCATTAACTGTGCTTGTTAGTAGTATTAATATTATAGCTAATGAAAAAATTTTCATATTATGTTCCTTATTATAAAGTACTCATAACCGGAGCTCTAGATGCCCAATCAATCATTACGATACCAAACAGTAGTGCTAAAAAAAGTACTGTCGAAACTATAATGGCTAAGTACAACTTATTGTCATATTTTAGCTGCATGAAAAAAGCCATCACTAGGCCTGCTTTAACTGAAGCAATTCCCATTGCTATCAAGAAGTTAAATACTCCGGCATCAAAACCAGAGACTGGCTTTGCTACGGCAACTGTTAAAATCGTTAAAGCTAGTAATGCTAATAAAACATTTCTGTAAACACTAAATGGAATTATATGATGTCCTGACATATTAATGCTCTCCTTAATCAACTAAATAAAGTAATGGGAATAAATAAATCCAAATTAAATCAACTAAATGCCAGAATAATCCAACACACTCTAAAGTAGTAAAGTACTTACTGTTATATTCTCCACGTCGGGCACGCACTATACACCATACGATTAAACCCATACCAACTAATACGTGAGAACCATGAAGACCCGTCATCATATAGTAAGTAGAGAAGTATAAACCTAAGTTAGAAGCTCCAACTTCGCCTGTGAATGAGAACATCTCCCCTGGCAACAAGCCTAATTCTATTTTATGCATATACTCTAGGTATTTGATACCCATAAATATGAAGCCACAGCCTAAGGTTATGAACAACATATTTACACACTGTTTAGTTTTATTATTTTGCGCATAATATATAGATAAAACCATCGTAAATGAACTTAGTAGTAATACAGCCGTATTTACTGCCCCAAACTTCCAATCGAGGTATGTAGCACCTTCAATAAATGTTTCAGGGAACTTGTGTTCAAATAAAAAGTAAGCGACAAATAAGCCACCAAACATTAATACTTCGGTGCACAGAAACAACCATATACCAAACTTACTTGTTTCAAACTCATGCTCAGCATTGTCAAAGTGAAATGCGTGTCCGCCTTCTGATCTTGGTTTATTAACGGTACTCATACGGCCCTCCTGTAACTACAGGTTGTTCATGAAAGTTTGTATGTGGTGGTGGTGATGATGTTTGCCACTCTAAAGTTTTTGCTCCCCAAGGATTATCTGGTGCTTTTTTACCTTTTAACATCCCGCTAACAATTACATACAGGCCGATTAAAAAACCAATTCCAATTAACCAAGAGCCCACGGTTGAAACTCTATTTAGTGGTTCAAATGCTGGCAGGTAATCAAAATACCTACGAGGCATACCTTGTGCACCTAAGATAAACTGTGGGAAAAAAGTTACGTTAAAACCTACAAAAATAAACAAGAAACTTAGTTGTGCCATAAATTCATTATACATTTTACCGAACATTTTTGGGAACCAGTAATAAATTCCACCCATAATGGCCATCAATGTTCCACCCACCATTACATAATGGAAATGGGCAACAACAAAGTAAGTGTCATGAAAGTGAACATCAACAGCCATCACCGCAAGCATCACTCCTGTCACACCACCAATGGTAAACAAGAATAAAAAGCCCATTGCGTATAACATTGGTGATTGAAACTGGATTGAACCTTTATACATAGTGGCTACCCAGTTGAAAGTTTTAATCGCTGTTGGAACACCTACTAGCATTGTTAAGAATGAAAATATAACACCAGCAAGCTGAGACTGACCACTCACAAACATATGGTGACCCCAAACAAAGAAACTTACGGCCGCGATACCAACACTTGAAAACGCAATGGCTTTATAACCGAAAATTACCTTTCTTGAAAAGGTAGTTATTAGCTCACTAATAATACCCATTGCTGGCAAGATCATAATATACACAGCTGGGTGAGAGTAAAACCAAAAGAAATGCTGGAAGAGTACGGGGTCACCGCCTAAAGCCGGATCAAAAAAGCCAATCCCCATAGTTTTTTCAGCAGCAAGCAGCAGTAGGGTAATACCTAAAACTGGAGTTGCAACAACCTGCAAAATAGCTGTGGAATAAAGACCCCAAACAAATAGTGGCATTTGGAAAAAACCCATACCCGGGGCTCTTAGCCTATGAGTTGTAGCCACAAAGTTAACACCTGTTAAAATTGAGGAGAACCCCATAACAAAAGCACCAAGCACCAACAATATTGTACCGTTATCGGTTTCGATACTATAAGGTGTGTAAAAGGTCCAACCCGTATCAGCTCCATTAAAAAATAGTGAGTAAAATGAAATTGCAGCACCAATAATTAAGCAGTACCAACTCATTAAATTTACTTTCGGGAAGGCAACATCTTTAGCCCCAATTTGGAGAGGTAAAAAGAAGTTACCTAAAAAAGCAGGTATCCCTGGGATAATCACCATAAAAACCATGATAGCCCCATGAAAGGTCATCAGTTGGTTATACTGAGCGGCACCTTCTACAACAGTAGGCCCCACACTAAAAAGTTCTGCTCTGATCAGTAAGGCAAAAACCCCACCGATCAGGAAGAAGAACATTACAGTAATCATATACATGATTCCAATTCGCTTATGATCTAATGTCGTTAACCACGACCATAAACCTGACTCTTCGTTTAAATAATTTTTTGATCTATCTGCAGCACTAGACATAGTCTTTCGCTCCTATTTTTTTAAAGTCTTTAAATATTCAATAACACCAGTAATTTCATCTTCAGAAAGTTGCCCTTGAAAAGATGTCATCACTGCATTCTCATAACCTTCTGCTTTTTTTGCATTAGGATTAACAATGGACTCTTTTACATAAGCCTCATCAAACTTCACAGCTGAACCGTCAGTAAGCTTTCTGTCAGTGCCCCATAGCCCGGCAAAACCAGGACCAATTTTTTTAACATCGGTTGTATTGTGACAAGCTATGCAGGCACCAGCATAAACTTTTTGACCTACTTCAGCTAAACTTAAACCTTTATATGGATCATTTTCTAACCAATTTTCGTATTCAGCTTTAGAAACCACTTTTACTTTAGCTAACATAGTTGAGTGACCTGTACCGCAATACTCAGTACAGAAAACATTAAAATCACCTTCTTTTGTGGCTGTGAACCATAACGAGGTATAACGACCAGGAACCACATCTTGCTTCACACGAAATGATGGAACAAAGAAACTATGTAAAACATCTCTAGAACTCATAATTAGTTTTACCGGAGTATTAACCGGCACAGTGAACTCACCGCCAGATTTACGGCCACTTTTATAAATAAAGTTCCAATTCCATTTTTGCCCAACAACATGAACTTCTAGTGCGTCCTTAGGAGCATTTCTCATGTCGTAAAAAACTTTCCAGCCCCATGCAAAAACAACCAAGAAAACAACAAACGGGATAAAGCTCCACAAAAACTCTAAAAGTGCATTATGTGCAATGTATGCTGTTTTATCTGTTGCTGTTTTTCTTTTGTATTTAACGGCGAAATATATCAAGCCACCAATTACTAAAATACAAGAAATCAAACTTGCGTAATAAAGAAATCCGTAAAGAGTATCTACTGACTCTGCAAAGTTTGAGGCCTGTGGCGGCATAAATGTATTGCCCGCGTGCGCCTTATTTACCCAAAACATTTTATATTCTCCTTCTCACTCATTTATTATTTTTGATTTCTCTAAACCAAATTGGACCTAAAAATATCAATAATAAAACTATAGTCACTACCCCACCCACTCTCATGGTATTATAAGCCTGCATAGTATATTTGTTTAATTTGGGGTTAAATTTAAAACAGTAAGAAACTAGCTGATCTAAAATAGTTCCTATTTTACCTTCACCGGCCTCTAAAATTGACATTTTAAGAGTATTTGGCTCGAAGCCTACCCCATGCATATACCGAGAGACTCGGCCATTACTAGTCATCATTATGGCTGCTGCAGCATGAGCGTACTCTTTTTGCTGTTCGTCCCACTTAAATTTAAAACCAATGGGATCACTTATTTTTTTAATATTCTCTTCAGTAGCTGTTAAAAAATACCAACCTTTTTCAACACCTTTTACTCCGTACTCTTCGAGGTAGGAATCTTTTTTTAATGAGGCCACATCACTACTTTCTCTGTGGTCCATGCTTAACATAACTACTTTAAAGTCTTTACCGGCTGTGAGGCCTATTTGCTTAAATGATGTGAGCATTCCATTTAAAAGATGGTTACAAAGGCTTGGGCAACTGTAATAAACCATTGAAAAAACAATTGGCAAATCGCCCTCAAAAGCTTTAGCTAAAGTTGCATTAGTGCCGTCGTCATAAACTACTGGCACTGTTAAATCGATTTTATCACCTAATTTTTCAGTAATACCCACATTTTCAAGCTGAGGAGTTTTCTCACTTGCAAGTTTATGCTTATCACTAGGTGTATAGGAAAACCCAAGTGTAGCAGAAAGTATTAAGTTAAAAAATAAATGAAATAACATAATTAAGTTTATTGCTCCTTAGCAAATGCTTCTAAAGCTACCAGATCATCTTCTGGCTTATCTTTAGTTATAGAGCGAATATGATGAACTAAAGCCCAACGATCAACTTTACTCAAGTGGGCAAAAGAGGCCATCGAACCTCCTGCAATACCATTTTTTAAAGTTAAGAAAAGTTCTTTACTTGTTCCACCTTTTTTCCAGCCGCCCTCAACTAAGTTTCTAGCTGGAGGATTCAAACTTTTACCTGCAGGCCCATCACCTAAGCCACCAACACCATGACAAACAGCACACTGAGCAGAGAAAACTACTTTTCCGTGAGCAATCATATCTTCACTTGATATCCAAGGGCTTTCAACATTGCTGACGTCAACCACTTTGGCTTTATCAGCGGCCATCTCAGTTTTTAATGCGGCTGATTGCTCTTTTATTTCTTTTAAGTCTACACCTTCGTGGAAATAACCAAGGTAAATAAAAAATAAAATCGAAAAACCAAACGAAAATACAAATATGAAAAAACCTGATTTATTATAATCGCCCGAATTATATCCAGAGTCTTGATCTGACATGAGCTAACCTCTCCTCATTATAAATAATTAAGATTTTTTAGTACGCCTTAATTATTAATATTTTGTAACTTTAAAAATATAAGTCAAAACGTATATTTACTCAAGTTAACTTCTTAAAATTAAAATTGTAATTACTTATTCATTTTGTAGTTCAAAGCTATGCCCAAAGCAAGAAAGACAATCTTTAATGGAATAAATTATATGTTGCGTAGGGCCTACGACCTAAAGACCAGCATAAAACATTGATTTTTCTCATTTTGGAACCAGTTCAGGTAATAAAATAGAACCAGATAGAAATAAATCGTAACAAAGTCCACAAAAATAAGAGAGGGTTTCCCGTAGATAAGTCTAGCTTCTAGCAAAGTTAGGGGGCCTCAAGGCGACTTAACAGAAGCTTCTATTTTCGTATAGGCTTTCGTTATTAAATCATTAATTTTAATAACTATAGCTAGGTTACTGCTTAAAAACCAAGCTCTGTTGGGCGACCCAAACCAGGCATCATTTACTTTGCGTCTAGGTTTTCACTAATAACTTAAGCGAAATATAGACCAATCAACTAAGCAGAGTTATATTTATAGGAAGAGGCAGCTGTTTAATAACCCCAACCCAAAGAGCTTAAATTATGGGCATAAAGTTTTTATTTCTATCTTCATTAATAGTTTTATTCACAGGACTTCTCACTTCTTGTGCCAGCACTACTGAAGAGAGCATTGAACGCGTCACCATTGGCATGAGCAAAGCTATGGTATTAGACATTGTGGGTGACCCAGCAAGAACTAGCCGCTCAAATAGTGTCGATCAGTGGATATATAGATATTATAGTGGTGATTTAGAAAAACAAATGATGGTTTCTTTTAAAGGGGGCCAGGTTATCAAAATTAGTAATTTTGATCCCAACGACGAAGGCCAGGGCACATACAAAGAATATAGTCGAAAAGTAAAAGAAGAGCGAAAAAGTAAAGATAGTAACTTTAAAAACTTAGATGATTAAAAACCCCTAATATATCAATTGGCTAAATAGCTAACTTAATTTTGTGAAACTTTTAAGTTCAATGAATCTTGTCCGGCTATTACATATCTAGATTTAGTAAAAAATTGATAGTCTTCACTATTGCCTGAAGCACTCATTTTACTAAACTGAATAATATAAAAATCAACTTTTTCTTGGCCAATCGTTATCATCGGCTTTATTGATAATGATGTTACACTAACATCGCTGCCGCTTGTATCTTTCAACTTACAAGACAAACTTAAATTAGGCCTTTGCTTAAGCTTACAGTCAGAAAATAAAAAGCTAATGTTTCTACTTTTTATAATTCTTGAAATCTCATTATTCAAAGTTATATCATAAGTATTTGTATCTGCTTTTGGAGTAAAGCTGATTGAAAAATCTTTACTTAAATCGTTTTGCATAAAACTATGAGGAACAGAAACTGAAAATGGAATATATTTCACCTCGGCCTTATCTGGCTGAGAAACCATAGTGGCTAAAATTATAAATACTATAACAAAAAAAATAGACTTCATGTTTACGTTCCGCTTTGAGTGAATTAGTTAATACCTACCCTAATTAAAGCAAGCGTAGTGCCAATGATAAATTATTAATTTAAAGCCTATAATCAATTGAGTTTGATCTTAGGTCAGTATATTAAAACCAGACTATGTAATTAATTCTAAAGCACTGCCGTAAATTGTAACTGTCAGGGCTGTCATAAATTTTAACTTGTCTTCGAGGCTCCTTATCAGCGAGCAGCCTTAAGTTATCGATATTACTATTTAATTAAACTATCGCCTTTACATGAGCTTCGCTCATACAGGTTATCGTCTCTTCATTGCGCTTGGCAGCTCCATTTTCGAGATTTCAATCTATCGCCTTTACATGA
>Ga0114957_1001301_pt1 | contig 27874 bp, 27 predicted proteins | sample BantaG_FD_87175 | JGI IMG/M metagenome (GOLD analysis project Ga0114957, IMG submission 87175) | Marine algal microbial communities from Bantry Bay, Ireland - BantryBay_4 metaG | ecosystem: Host-associated > Algae > Red algae > Unclassified | place: Bantry Bay, Ireland | collected 2014-11-21
ACTCAAAGGCGATAGCTTACGAAAACGTTCTTAAGCTCCTTTTTTTTATCTTTATTATCCCATTCTTCTCAGGGGGGTCAACTTCCGTCAACTGGGGGGTCAATGCTAGGTCAATAGACATTATTATTAATAACATCACGGACGGCCAGATCAACATCGACACTGCCGCCAATCTGAAAAACCTAAAACAATCAGTAAATAATTACCGCATCGCTCACTTAGCAACCCATGCGACATGTAACGACAGCCTACCCTTCGAAAGTAAAATCTACTTTGAGGACGGGCCTCTTCATGCCTACGAGATTTACAATATGCCGCACAAACTAGAACTCGCAGTTCTCAGTGCTTGCGATACTGGTACTGGTATTCTCAAAAATGGTGAAGGTCTCATGAGTCTCGCCCGCGCATTCATCTCCAGTGGATGCAAAAGTGTCATCACCTCCCTCTGGAGCGTCAACGACAAAAAAAGCGTCGAGATCATGGAGTCATTTTATACAAACTTATATAAAGGCAATCCAGTAGGTAAATCGTTAACAAACGCTAAAAGAGAATACCTGCAAAACATTAAGTCTGTCTCAGATGCGCATCCCTACCATTGGGCGACATTTATCACCATTGGCAATGCTGATATGGCAATACCTACATTTCCCTTTATTCCTGTTTTAGGTGGTATCATAATATTAATTCTAGGAGTACTTCTTTTCTGGAGATTAAAAAAATCCTAAAATACTTTATCCAAACCCGTCACTATTTCAAATTTATTCCATCTACCCTGTAGGTAGGTCTACGTTGTGTATTCCTATTCATAGCGGTGAGACTGTTCGACGGGACAGTCTCATTTTTTATAGGACAAATAGATTGGACATGTATTGGACACTTTTAGGTTCTGCGTGATTTGGAAACTTGTTAGATCTGTATTACTGCGAAATACTAATCACAAAAAAGTCAAATTGATTGCGCCTGCCAGAAGAAAATTGGTTATCGAATAAATAGCTGTACCGAACTCCCAGATCTATTTCTAATAATCGAGCTGCTCTAAAATCAATGCCCAATTCAAAGCCAGCAGATCGCATCGGCGTGTTACTTGGCTGAGATAACTCTGTAATGACTTTAATAGATCCATGATCGTAAAAGATATTTCCTTTCAGGCGCTTTATAAAAGCCAAACCGCCCAATGCTACATCTGGGTAACATATGGGAAAGCGATAATTAAATCCAAGCTTGTGAAACCGATCAGCCCTCAATGAACGATTATACCCTCGGGAATAATTAAAGTTGTCAGAAAATCGGTATCGATCCAGTAAGCCCTCCGCCTGGTATGCATAATCAATAGAGAAACTGTGATTTCTAGCTAAGCCTGGTAGAAAAAGGCTAGTATTCAATTGGAGCACATCATTATCAATCGAACCAAATGCTTTGCGCCATCGAGCTAAGCCAGTGGCACCAAATCTTGGTCCAAGGTTCTGTAAGGCTCTGAATTGTTGTATGCGACCAATCCAGATTAAATCGACAGATGAAAAAGTTTCGTTTCCAAGTGGTTGTAGATTCACGAAAGACTGTGGAAAACCATTCTGTGAAAAATCTAAGGTATCTCTTACTACAAAATCTTCATTATCCAGATTGCCATCGACATCCAAATGGTGCTTCGTAAATCGCGTGATTAAACTTATCGTACGAGACGTCTGTCCGCTACTAAAATTGAGCGGTATTGTCATCCCTGTACGAATCCTATTTTCGCGCCATCGTTCTAGATATCTGTTTTGCTGTATTTGACCAATTTCAGGCAGCTCTTTAAAATTGAACAGAATTGATGCTCTGCCGACTCGCTCAAAACGCAAGCTCAATTCAGGGAATAATTCTGCGTATGTCAAACCGACCGAATATCTCCACGTATCTTCATTGAATCTGTAACCGATCGTCGCATCTGCAGATAAGGTACTGAATACATTATCTGAGAGTACACTAACATCAATAAGATTCTGATCGAAAGCGGTTAAAATACTGTGTGGCTTTATAAGACCTGAAAAGCGATTAAAACGCTTACTTTCAAATTTCTCATCGCCGACTTCTGCCAACAGATTTGCTTTCTCTTGTTTGATTAACGTTTCTACAAAAGGTGTACGATAGCTTTCATTAATTGTTTTCTTTTCACTTGACAGTGCCTTCGCATTTAAGTTAAGCTTTTTTAAGGTGTATCCTTTGTGAGAAAATGAAGTATAGGCAAGTGTACTCCCATCTGCAGAAATGGCTGGTTGAAAAGCTGCAATGTTGTCTTTGGTGATTTGGTATTTCTTATTTGTAGACGCATCAAGCATAAATATCTGATTGACGTCCTTTGTCGGTTTCGAAAAATAGATTTGATCATCATGTATGGTTAAGTGTGAAATTGCATCAGCTGTCCAATCTGTCAATCGAGTATACTTATTCGTTTGTACAGACACTTTCATTAGAGCATTTTGCTGATTGGCTTTTGCAACAAGTATCAAGTGATCGGCATCAAACCATTGGACATATGAAAGTTGATACAACTTTTTATTCGGTAGTGTTTTTAATATCTTTCCATCAGATGATTGAAGAATAATAATCTCTGGAGTCAGCGCTGGATTTGTTCGTATCGCAGCAATTCTAGTTGCATCGGCATTAATGGCTGGGGAGTAATCAAAATTATTTTTTGTTAACCTTGTCTTCTTTTTTGTTGTTTTATTATAGATAACAATTTCTGAAAAACGTTTATATCGACGTCGGATGTCCCAACCAAGTTCTGCCCAAACTATGTCATTCTGACTGCTTGACAATTGCTCAAGTGGGCCCTCAAGTAGAAATCCTGGTAAGACAATTTTGTTAACTTTACCTTTAGGTGATAATACTTGCAAACTGGCGATGCGGTCATAACCGGATTCCAAATATGAGAGATTCCCTTGAGTATCAAATTGCGGTGCTGATCTGTTTAGGACAGTTTTTCTGTCATCGCCTGGAAAAATATAAGTAGACTGGTCTTGACCTGTTCGCTTTTCTTGCCTGATCCATTGCTGTTCAAGATCGTCCATCGTCTTAGCGTATAACTCTTTCAACGGATAGCCAGCTCTTTGTTTAAAACTTCGGTTGAAGGGATAAATAATGCCTTTGTATCTCACTGCATCAGCTGTAACATTTTTCCATAACTCAGGACCAAATTCTCGTCGCCCATAGGTCAACATGTGATAACCGAGGCTATACCAATCTGGTACAAAATCTTTCATTGATCTAGCACCTGCTTTTTCATAAGAATATCTGACGCCATCTTTTAGCAAGGATTTATACTCCATTGTAAATTCAGGAATACGTCCCCGACCACTTTTGGTAAATGCAGTCTCTGCTATTGTTGCATCACCTTCGAAGTACCATCGAGGAATGGCAAGACCCAACATACCTCCCCACGCCCAATCTCCCAATACACTTCGGACAAGACCTGTGATGCCTTGTCTTGATTGATTAAATTGTTTGATGTGTTGATACTCATGAATGGTCAGATGATCCAACCAATCCGTCGTCCCATCAAACTGGGGAGCTCTAGCAAAAAACTCTGAGCGAAATGGTGCGACAGTTACAAAACCATTTGACAAAGAAGTTTCTGGATGTAATATAATGGGAGCCTTTCTGTCGTTATGACCAATGGAGGGACTGTCATTACCCCATAGGTGATTTACAACATTTACAATTCTATTGGCTTGCAGTTCTAGACCTTCTGGATAAATGAGCTTTACTCTGTCTGTCTCTATTTGATTCCACTTGATGCCGATGGCGTTATTCCCAAGTGGATTGGAAGGAATCTGAGCAGTTATGCCAATACTCATTGAGACAACAATAATGAAAATAAGTACGTGGCTAATTAATCTCATTTAAGAAGGTCTAATGCTTCATAATTTAAAACGGTTAAACATAGCTTAATTATTGCAAAATACTGTCCATCTCAATACTTACAAGAATAGTACTTCTGTGTTTATTCAAATATATAGCATCCAACAAATGAAGTTGATTATCTAATCAAATAGTATTGATCAAAACGAATTGTTTATGTTAAAAACAATCATATACTAACTTGTGATTATTTTCATTCTTCTATTAAGGTTACCAATTCATTTATAACCAAATCTGCCTGTTCCCAAGGAATAAAGTGCGATAGATCAGGATAAATGCGAACGTCCAATAATTCATCAGAAATAAAATTCTTGAAGTAATTCGCATTTTCAACTGGGGCAATCCAGTCCTTTGCACCATGTAAAATCGTTGTAGGAATTTCAGTTTGAGACCATAAACCTTCTATTTTTTCCAGCTCTTCAACATGACTCATTTTCTCATAAGAAGCTACTTGAAAGGCTTTTGAAAATAAATTTTTGATCACTGGCTTTGAAGGCCATGAGGAGATATAGAACATCTTTTCATTGTTCGGATCAATCACAGGACATAGCATTAGATTTGCTTTAATTTTTGAGTTTTGTTGAATCGCTAGCACCCCGGCAATAGCACAACCATAAGAGTGAGATACAATCAACCAGTCTTTTGCTGGTGTTTGATTAATTAACTCCGCTAGCGGCAATGCTTGCTTTTGAATGTCTGTTTCAGCATTTCCATAATCCGAATAGCCATAGCCTAGTCGATCAACAGTAATCATATGACTTTGACGCCTCAATGTCGAATCAGCGAGATATGCGTAAAAAGAATCACTTGATCCTGGTGCCCCATGGATAAATAAAATAGCGATAGTCGAATCTGATGGTTCTAATCCACTCGAGACATATCTGATCTGTTTATCTTGAAAACTAAGCCGCCGTACTTTTGGTTCTGGTGTATCATTTTCTTTAAAATAACTGTTGACATCTGTATCTGATTCTCTAAGAGGTGAACTCATTGCCACTATAAAGACAATTAGAAATAAAAACAAAAGAATGCAAACAATTAATAGCATCCTTTTTTTAGAGCTAGACATTTTTGTATTTATTGGAAGAAAATAATTTGGAAAATCTCATTTTAAGTACGCCTAAAATTGCTTCGCTGACGATACTTAGATTCATTTTGGAGGTACCTTTTACTCTATCCTCAAAGATGATTGGGATTTCCTTTATCTTAAATCCAAGGGACCAAGCCGCATATTTCATTTCTATTTGAAAGGCATACCCGACAAACTCAATTTTTTCTAAATTTATGGATTCCAATACTTTTCTTTTGTAACATTTAAATCCGCCAGTGGAATCTTTGACTGGCATCCACGTGATTGCTTGTACGTAAATGGAAGCGCCTCTTGATAAAAACAACCGATCCCAAGGCCAGTTAACAACTCCTCCTCCTTCTATATATCTCGAACCGACACAGACATCTGCATCACCATCTCTACATTCTTTTCTTAGTCTAATTAAATCTGCAGGCTTATGAGAGAAGTCGGCATCCATTTCAAAAATATAATCATATCCTTTTGATAAACCGTACTTAAATCCTGTAATATAAGCTGTACCTAATCCAGCCTTTTCTTTTCTTACGAGGAGATGAAGAATGTCAGTAAATTCTTGTTGCAGCGACTGGACAATACTAGCAGTACCATCTGGAGAATTGTCATCTACCACAAGAATATCAAAGTCTTCATTCAAAGCTAGAATAGCTCTGATGATGTCTTCAATATTTTCTTTTTCATTATATGTTGGTATGATTACCAGACTATCAAACACGCCTATTTACTTTAATGTATTAAAACTAATCTTAATATGATAAAGATCAAAATCTTGTTGGGTTTGAATCTTGCAGAATCTCGATTACTTTCTCGTAAACATCTTCAGAACTCGGTTTACAGAAGTAATCGCCATCTGTTCCATAAGGTGTTCGATGTTCGCGAGCAGATAATGTGACTGGTGCATCATCCAGATATTGATAGCCTTCTTGTTCTTCTAATATTTTTTGCATCATATAGGATGTTCCACCTCCTGGCACATCTTCATCTAATAAGAGAAGTCTGTTTGTTTTTTTCAATGATTCTACAATCGCATGCTCAAGATCAAACGGCACCAGTGTTTGTACATCAATCAAATCGACAGTTACACTTTTTTTCTTCAATAATTCTATCGCATTTTGTGCTATGCGAACACATGAGCCATAAGTCACTAAGGTGATGTCCTCTCCTTGGCTCATCACTTCTGGTACACCAAGCGGCACTGTATACTCACCAATATTATCGGGCAATGTTTCTTTGAGTCTATATCCATTCAAACATTCAATAATCAATGCGGGATCATCTGATTGCAACATCGTATTATACATACCTGCTGCCTGAACCATATTGCGTGGTGTAAGAATATAAATACCTCTGAGAGAGTTGATAATCGCTCCGAGATGAGAACCTGTGTGCCAGATTCCTTCTAGTCGATGGCCTCTGGTCCTAATAATCATTGGTGCAGCTTGAAGACCATGACTTCTATAACGCAATGTTGCTAGATCATCAGTCAGTATTGCAAGGGCATAAAAAATGTAATCGAGGTATTGAATTTCAGCAATTGGCCTTAATCCTCTCATTGACATACCGACTGCCTGCCCCATGATTGTCCATTCTCTGATGCCACAATCAAACACACGTTCTTTACCAAACTGTTTTTGCATACCAGCCAAACCTTGATTGACATCCCCAATCACACCGACATCTTCACCAAATGCTAGAGTATTAGAATATTTCTGAAAAGCTTTTTTGAAAAAATGATTTAAGATTTTAAAACCAACAATCTCTTCCGAATCTTCTGAATACTCAGCTGAAACAACTGGAATCTTTAATGCTGATTTACCAGTACCACTATATAAATGTGTCCCTAAATCCTGTATTTTTTGTTGAGTTACTTCTTTGATAATTGATGCTAAGCCAGATTTCTCAATACTATTTCGATCCAACTCAATTCGCAATTGTCTCAAATTTTGAATGATTTCGCTCATATGTGGATTCACAAAATCCTTTGCTTCTTGGAGTAGCTTGTTTATGGCACTACTTTCAATTTTGTGCTCAAACAAATATTCGTATACATCATTTGCTTTAAGTAAAATATCCTGAATAGGAATGCGAGATTTTTTCCATGCAACCGACCTTTTTTCTCGAACAAATACTTTAGCCATTCGCCTTAACGGATCAAATTTATCGACATGAAGGATTTGATTTGCCTCCATCCATTTGGCCAATTGGTCATTGCAATCAAAATCCTTTTCCCATTGAAGCCTCTCTTTACTTTTGTATCGCTCGTGCGAACCTGAGGTTGAGTGTCCTTGTGGCTGCGTTAATTCAACAACATGAATGATAGCGGGAATATGAGTCTCCCTAGATACTGCACAAACCTTATCTATTGTATGACATAGAGCTGCATAATCCCATCCATTCACTTTTTCGATAATCATGCCTCCTTTTCCTTCCTCATACTCAAACCCTGCCAAGGCATCAGAAATACTGGCTTTAGTTGTTTGTAATTCAACAGGAACAGAGATACCATAACCATCATCCATGACAATGGTCACTAGAGGGACTCGCATCACGCAGGCTGCATTCATCGTTTCCCAAAAGACCCCTTCGGATGTGCTACCGTCGCCTATGGTTGAAATACAAATTTCATTTCCATTTTTGGACAGATGATCAAGTGATGACAACTCCTTTATATGCCTAAACTTCTTGGAAGCGAGGGCTAGACCTATTGATTTACCTGTTGATCCAGCAGTTGGTGACATACCTGCTGCTACATTATACTTGTCTTTTAGATTCAAAAAAATTCCATTCTCATCAATAAACGGAGTGGCAAAATGATTATTCATCTGTTTTCCGTGTGAAAATGGGTCATTGTTGCTATCAGCATAAAGTTGTGCGAAATAGGCCTCTAGTGTGGTCAAGCCTTTATGTATCATGAAGGTTTGGGCTCTGTAGTAAGGGGCAAAGAAATCTCCTTTCTTAAATGAACGAGAAATAGCAATTTGCGCTAATTCTTTACCATCACCCGTAATCCCAAATTTTGCTTTACCTGTCAAGACCTCCCTACGTGCTAATAGACTTGCTTCACGCGAGACAAGGGCGATCCAATAGTCTCTAATGACTTCTCTCTTGAATATAGCTTCTTGATCATCACCTCGTGGCAAAAAGTCGGTAAGACCAGGAAAATCAATAATCATTCAATTGGTTTTAGACGATTGTGAGACTATTTGGGTTTTTAGCGTCACAAAAGTAACTCTTTAATGCTAATTCCTGTAAAGTTATACATAAAGTGATTAACACTACATTAACGGCATATTTACATTGCTAACTTTACTATCTTTGGGAATTCGATTATATTTGTAAAAATTAAAGTTCTATATAATGAAGTCAATCTTACTATCTCTAAGTTTTGTGTTAATGGCGGGAATCGCTTTTGGACAATTAGAACCATCTGACAATATTTCTGCGGACGGACCACAAATGGATCTCGAATCTTTAATTGTAGACTATGGTACAATTGATCAACACTCTGAACCATTAAGAGTACTGAATTTTACCAATACAGGTAGTGCTCCTTTGATCATCAAATCAGCAAGAGGAAGTTGTGGCTGCACAGTTCCTGACTGGCCAAAAGAGCCAATCATGCCAGGAGAAGCAAGTCAAATAGAAATCAGATATGCGACTAATCGTATCGGTAAATTTAGCAAAACAGTGACTTTAACAACTAATGAAGAAGGTGATCCACGTGTCATCACAGTTAAAGGTCTAGTAAACGAAGCTGAAAATAGTGTGCCAGAAGCACCAGCAAACATTTTTAAAGATGCTGGTAAGAAAACAACGCCTAATAAGCACGGACACTAAAAAATATATTCTTCTTTAAGAAATTAAGGCCTTGAAATTCGTTTCGAGGTCTTTTTTTATTGTCTATTCCAGGCCTTCATCAACTTTTATTTTCTTTTTCAATTGTAGACACAAATAAAATAACACGTGTAGTGAGAATTAAATTTTGTGGGATTTCATCTAAAAATAGCATCTAGCAAGGGAATAAATTTTGCATGGTTTTCACAAAAAATCACGCCAAATTGCATCTTCTATCATCACTTCACCACCGGATAAATCCCTTGGCTAAAGTAATTTGATCCCGCTGGGGTCATAGCAGCCCATCCGATTCTGATCCCGATAGCTATCGGGAGGGTCCTTCACTTTAGATTGACGTTTAGTCAATCTAATTCGCCAATAGGCGAACCGCCCTGTCATCGTTGGGATCGTTCAGGTATCAATATTTTCTTCAATCATTTGTCATCTAAACAATTACCCATCTTATGGTAATTCAAACATTAATGAACACTATACCAACTTTGTTGTTTTTTATACTTAAGCAATTTTCTAAATTTGTATAGACCAGCATTGAATTTATGATAGCAGTACTTTCACCAGCAAAAACTCTTGATTACTCAGATTTACCTGAAGAATTCAAGTTTTCACAACCCATCTTCCAAGAAGAAACACAGGCACTTGTACATAAGCTTAAGAAGCAATCAAAAGCAAAATTGAAAAGCTTAATGAGTATTAGTGATAAACTCGCAAAGGAGAATGCAGATAGATATAAAGTATTTGATGAGTCATTCACAAAGGATAACAGTAAAGAGGCCATATTTGCCTTTAATGGAGATGTCTACCGAGGATTTGAAGCAGAGTCACTCAACAAAACTCAGATAAAGTACGCCCAAAAGCATGTGAGAATACTTTCTGGACTTTACGGTATTTTGAAACCTTTAGACCTTATGCAGCCCTATCGTTTGGAAATGGGTACAAAGCTATCTACTCGTAAAGGCAAGAATTTATATGATTTTTGGGGTGATAAGATCGCCAATTCACTAAATGAAGAAATAAAATCACATAAAGAAAAAGTAATTATCAATCTTGCTTCTGTAGAATATTTCAAGTCGGTGGACAAAAAAGAACTGGACATGCCGGTCATAAATGTCGATTTCAAGGAATATAGAGATGGCAAACTAAAGTTCGTTTCTTTTAATGCTAAAAAAGCCAGAGGTATGATGGCAAGATATATGGCGATCGAGAAAGCCAAAACAATCGAAGATTTGAAAGGCTTTAATTTGGAAGATTACGCCTTTGTTGAAGAAGATTCTACTGATACACAGTTACTTTTTGTCAGATAGAACATCTTAATAACAGTGAAGTTGATCGTACAGAAGCGGTCATTCAGCTAAGTTTTTTAAGACTTGAACAAAATATCCTTAATTATGCAACATGGATAATGAGATCTATAAAATAGCGAGAAAAAGAGTGAAGGAAAAACGGAAGTTTTACTCACACCTGATGTCATGGTTACTCATGAGTGTCTTTTTCATCTTACTCAACCTGTTTACTAGTGATGTTTTCTGGGCAATATTTCCAATTTTGGGTTGGGGTGTCGCTGTTGCTTTTCATGCGATTCGAGTATTCTCATTTACCTATGGAGATGATTGGGAGCAGCGAGAAATAGAAAAGGAGATGGTTAAATTAAAGAACAGTCAGCATTCTGTTTCGGACTCAGACTTTGTATGATTCGACTCATACTACTATAAATTTTCGGAGATTAAAGTACCTTTTAGTGTATCTCTTGCTATATGGATTTTTTAATGATTATATAAGTAATTGAGAGTAAAGGAAAACATCAACAAACATGATGCAGCAAAATTTTAGAGAGATATTATCAGAAAAATCATAATGGATTATCTTAAGGAGCACGCTTCCTATCATCAAAACGTTAGTCCCTAATAAGTTTTACAAAAAAAAGGAGTTCACTATGCTAAGTAAATTTGTAAAAAGAAAAAATTAAAAATGAAAACCTCGGATAAAGTAATAACCTTTTCAGCAATATTTATAAGCTGTCTTGCTTTAGTAGTCTCTATTATTCAAACAAGAATATTACAAAAGCAATCACAAGCTGCTGTTTGGCCACGAATCCAAATGATTACAAGTTTTGGGGGAGACTTTTACGAACTTGACATTGTGAATCAAGGTGTTGGACCAGCAATTATTTCTAATATCGAATACAGTTATCAGGACACCAGTTTCTATCGCATACTTGACGTTATAACATATATAGCGAAGGAGGATCAAAAATCTGAGGCAATTAATTTAAATCTTGGTTATTCTGAAATCATGCAAGACAGAGTAACTAAACCCTTTGAATCAATCAATATTTACGAAGCTCTTGATTCAACAAGTGTAAGAATGGCATTTAAGTATTTTGAAAATATAGACATAAAAATTGATTATTGTTCAATTTATGAAAGATGTTGGAGATTTAGAAATGATGAGATTTTAGAATTGTAAGAACACAATTTTAAAAACATCGATGTTAGTGATAAGTAGATTGGAAACCGTTAGCTATGATAACTAAGAATTTTTAAACACCTTGAAAAAAGCAACCGCTTTTGCTGCTCGCATACAAGTAAACCCATAATAGGCCACAATCGCCAAACAAATCAATGGCAGGATATACGAAAATTTGACCTCTGGAATAAAACCCAATATTTGAACATCCGCCAGTCTAGGACCACCCCAATCTAAAATAGCTCCTTGCAATACTGGCATCAATGCTCCACCTACAATAGCCATAACCAAACCTGCCGAACCAATCTTTGCTTCATCTCCCATCCCTCTCAGCGCTAGTCCATAAATGGTTGGTAATCCAATCGACATAAATGCAGATATAAGTACTAATGAAATCAGCCCTATCAAACCAGGGAATAAAATTGCCCCAGTTGAACATAGCACTCCGCCAGTCATAAAAATCAATAACATTTTGGCTGGATCTTGTTTCTTCATCAGGAACGTACCAACCCAACGTCCCGATAGAAATAAAATCATAGCTGCAACATTAAAGTAGGTCGCCGTCAGTTGTTGATTTTCTGGACGATCGACATTCATATTATCCACATACTGAAAGATATAAGTCCAGACCATAATCTGAGCGCCTACATAAAAAGTCTGAGCGACTACCCCACCTAAGTAGCGTTTGTTTTCTAATAGTTTCGAAAATGATTCTCCTAATGAAATTTTCTGTTCATTCTCCTTTGAGGGAATTTTAGTGAAGAAAATCATTGCCATGATTATCAATACCAACACACCTAAAGCTATATATGGCACACTGATGATCTCCAAATCATTTGTTCGGATACCAGCTTGTTCGACAGCACTTAAAGCAGAATATTCAGTTGCTGAGAAATCATCAGAACGCAATGCGCTAATCACAAAAAACTGTGCAACCAACATTCCAAATAAAGATCCCATCGGATTGAATGCTTGAGATAAATTTAAACGTCGAGTTGCTGTTTCAGGAGAACCCATAGACAGTATGAGTGGATTCGCAGTTGTTTCATAAAAAGCAAGTCCGGAAGTCATGACATATAGGGAAATCAAGAAGTATGTGTATTCCTGATAAGCTGCAGCGGGATAAAACATAAATGCACCTATTGCATAAAACGTTAAACCAAGAATTATCCCAGATTTATAACTATACTTTCGAATAAACAATGCTGCGGGCAATGCCATACAAAAGTAGCCGAAGTAAAAAGCAAATTGGACAAGGGATGCCTGAACATTCGTTAACTCTGGCATCACTTTCTTAAAAGCTGATACCATGGGATTTGTTAAATCATTTGCTATCCCCCACAAAGCAAAGAGACTAGTAATTAATATGAATGGTATTAAAAGGTTCTTGGCAACAAGTTTATTTTCTGTACTATTCATAATAATTAGACTTTACTTATTTTTTAAAAACTTAGGGAAATCTTCAATTCTCTCACAGCAAATCTGTTCCATAACTTGTTGCAATTGTGTCTTAAAGATTGATATGGAATGGTCGCCACCAGCATTACCCAATGCCGCTACACTATACATAAACGCTCGCCCCATGAATGCAAAAGCAGCACCAGAAGCCATTGTCCTCGCTATGTCAGGTCCTGATCGTATGCCACTGTCCATCATCACTGTAATTTGATCGCCATACTTTTTAGCTATCCTAGTGAGCGGTTTGATTGAAGATTCACCAGCATCTAATTGTCTGCCTCCGTGATTAGAGACGATAACTCCATCCAATCCTAAGTTGATTGCTTTCTCTACATCCATCTCATTAGCAACACCTTTCAAGACCAGCTTCCCTTTCCACATATCCCGAATGGGTTTAATTTTTCCTCATTAAGTCGACCAGAAAATGTTTTGTCCATAAACTTTCCTAGCTGAGCCAAATCTAATCCTTTCGGCATATAGGGTTGTAGCGTTTCAAAATTTGGCTGACCGTTAAATAGCGTACGCAGTGCCCAATTAGGTTTTCCACATATCTGCAACATATTCCTCAATGTCATTTTAGGTGGAATAGCCAGACCATTTCTAATATCTCTGGGACGGTATCCAAACGTTGGCACATCACTAAGGATAACAAGGACAGGCATCTCAGCTGCTGCCGCTCTATGAATAATATCATCTCTCACTTTATCCTCTGAAGGATGATAGAGTTGAAACCAAGCCTTACCTTCCGTAATCTCTGCTATCGTCTCTATACTAGATGTCGTGACGGTGCTCAAGCAGAATGGTATGTTATGTTCGAATGCTGCTTTGGCTAAAATCTCAGGTGACTTTGGCCACATTAATCCTTGTAAACCGACAGGCGCTACTCCAAATGGAGCATCGTATTCTTCTCCAAATAATTTGGTTTTCATGCTCGACCCAGTGTGCTTTGTTAAATACTGTGGGATGAGTTCTACTTCTCTAATCTCAGACGTATTTTTGCGAAGGTTGGTATCCTCATTACAGCCACCATCTAAATATTCAAAAGCAAATTTAGGAATTCGTTTTTTTGCTTTCAATCTTAAATCTGCCACGGATGGATAGTTCGAATTATATGTTATTGCTTTACCACTCATAATTTATGCATCACTCGGTAACTGAAAAATTTTTTCCATCAAAACCCATTTTTCTCCTTCCACTGCAACAGGCAATGCTTGCTGATATTTCCACATTAAGGCTTCCCATTCTTGTACTTTTGGATTAGCTGTGTCCATGGCTTCCTTTCTTGCAAAAGAAAATGAATCATTGACGGACATAATCATAAAAAGACGGTTATTGACACTATAAATTTCTAAATGTTCAATACCAGCCGATTTTATGCTTTCAACTATTTCGGGCCAGACAGATCTGTGATAGGCTTTATATGCCTAAATAGATTCGGCATCATCTTTTAGGTCGAGAGCAAAACAGTATTTTTTTAATTCCATTGTTATATATGAATTTTATTGACCCGTGTTATAATGCTCTATCCAAATGTGTATTGCCTCCATCTACAAAAATTAATTGCCCCGTTGTATGAGCAAATTTATCTGATAGTAAAAAGGCCACCATACTAGCGATCTCTTCAGTTGTGGTCATTCTATTTTCCAGTGGAACCTTATCGGTTATACTTGCTAGTTTTTCTTCTGAATTATCAAAAGACTTTATCCATCTATCATATAATGGCGTATAACATTCGGCAACAATAAGTGCGTTGACACGAATACTATATGGCAATAACTCAACCGCCCATTCTCTGGTCAGTGCATTTCGTCCACCATTTGCAGCGGCATAGCCAGAGGTCCCACCTTGTCCAGTGACAGAGGTCTTTGATCCGATATTGACAATTGCCCCCATGCTTTTTTTCCTCGCATCAAAAGGATGACTATTCATTCCATAAAATGAATTTCAATTGTTAGGTAGTTTTCTGTACCTAAGTTCTAAACACCAAATTGACTAAAAGCCTATTATCCGTTTAGCTTTATATAGCCACCATCAATAGGAAAATCTGTGCCTGTGATAAAAGCTGCTTCTTCAGAACAAAGAAACAGAGCTAAGTTGGCAATTTCCTGTGGCTTTCCCATTCTCCCTATTGGTTGTGTTTTTGATAGGTTGTCAAACATTTCTTTTTCTCTTCCAGGATAATTTTTTGCAATAAAATTATCAACAAACGTTGTGTGTACTCTAGCAGGAGAAATACTGTTACACCTGATGTTATCATTTATATAATCCTTAGCAATCGAATAAGTCATTGTCAGGACAGCACCTTTTGTCATTGAGTAAGCGAACCTATCGGAAATACCAACAGAAGAGGCTATCGATGCCATATTTAATATGACTCCACTTTTCTTTTCTTTCATAATAGGAATAACAGCCTTTATACAATTATATACGCCTTTAACATTTACATTATAAAGCCGATCAAAATCCTCTTCAGTTGTATTTTCAACATTACCAACGAAACCAATACCTGCATTATTAATTAAAACATCAATGCCTTTTTCAGTAGCTATATCTCTTGCGATTTTCACTACTTTGGCTTGTTGCGTGACATCACATTGGTGATAAAAAGATGTATGGTTTTTATTATTTATTTCTTCAACGACTCGTTGTCCTTCCTCCACATTTAAATCAAGAATATGCACAACTGCTTGCATAGATGCAAAAGTCTCGGCAATTGCTTTTCCTATACCATTACTCCCTCCAGTGATGAGGACAACTTTGTTTTTTAAGCTAAATTTCATTGAAGCAATTGGTTAATTAAAGACTAGAGCAGATTCACTTTGCCATATTTCTCCATCTGGGAAGCTATACTTCATCAATGATTCAGGCTTCATGGTTATACTATATCCAGGCATACTTGGCGGCATATAATTGCCATTCTTTATGAGAACAGGATCAAAGAAATGTTCATGCAAATGATCCACATATTCTATAATTCTATTTTCTAATGAACCAGTAAACACAATACAATCAATCATGGAAAGATGCTGAACATACTCGCATAAACCCACTCCACCTGCATGAGGACAAACAGGAATATCGAACTTAGCCGCCATTAATAATATAGCTAATATCTCGTTGACTCCTCCCACTCTACAGCTATCAATTTGACAGATCTCTATTGCGTCTGCTTGCATTAACTGCTTAAACATGACACGATTCTGACAATGCTCACCAGTAGCAACTTTGATTGGTGCTACTGCCTTTGCAATTTTTGCATGACCTAATATATCATCAGGACTCGTTGGCTCTTCAATCCAGTAGGGCTTGTATTTTGCCAATTCCGCCATATTTGAAATGGCTTCATCTACATCCCATTTTTGATTGGCATCCATCATCAAGTTAAGGTCATAGCGCTTAGCTACAGAGAGCTTCTAAATAATTGACTTCTGTCGTTTTTAAGTCTTCATTATTAATTGAGTTAGCCACAGTTTTTCCTTTTTCTTTACAGGAAATGACCAACACTACAAATAGCGCAATTAAATACATTACAACTGTCGCATTTATTTTAGATGTTGTCTTTTTTTTCATATTATTTTAATCATTTTTTAAAGTTACAATCGCCTCTTTGACACCATGTTTGGATATAGCGTCATACGCTTCAGTAAATGCATGAGCAAATTTTTCTGACTCTTTTAAATCCCCAAACACAGCTGTAAGATTTAAAAAAGACATTGCGTCTTCCTTAGCCGATAAAGCGTGTTCATTAATTTCTTTTTCCATTTCGTCAGTGATAGTTAAAGTCTCACCATTTTCATTCACACCTAGACTATAGATAGCCCATGTGGCAATCACAAAAGAAGACAGCTTTATCTGTCCATCTTTGCTCAATTGTTTCTTTATTGTTGGCATTAAAAACTTAGGTAGCTTGGCAGAAGTCTGCGAACATATTCGAGTCACTTGGTCTTTGATATTTTGATTCCCAAATCGTGCGATTAAGGATTTTTTATACGCTTTTAAATCCATTCCTTCGAGGCCGTCAAGGATAGGTGACACTTCATTGTTCATAAAATCAGATAAGAACAATTGTAGTTCAGGATCATTCACTGACTCATCAATGGTATTGTATCCGATCAACGCACCTAATATACCTACCACTGAATGTCCTGCATTAAGCAACTGCAATTTCAATTTTTCAAATGGCTCCACGTCTTTTACAAACTCTGCCCCGACGTCTTCCCATGATGGGCGACCATCAGCAAACTCATCTTCAATCACCCATTGGATGAAAGGCTCACATGTGACAGGCCAGTCATCTTCTATCTTAAAATCTTGTTTTAACTTTTCAATATCTGCAGCTTCAGTTACAGGAGTGATGCGATCTACCATGCTACTTGGAAACGAAACATTTTCTTTTACCCAATCCACAAGGTCAGGTTCTGCATCGCCCATATAAGCTAACAAGGTTTTTTGCATGACTTCTCCATTCCCTTGTACGTTGTCGCAAGATTGAATGGTACATGCTGAAATACTCCGCTCCTTCCTCAATTTTAAAGCTTGAGTCAAATAGCCAAAAACAGTTTTCGGATTTTGGGGATGAGAAAGATCATGTTGTATCAATGGATTCTTCATATTAAATTCTCCCGTCGATTCATCATAATTATACCCACCTTCAGTAATCGTCAAGGTGATAATTTTAGTTTTTGGGTTTGCTAATTTCTCAATAACTGCTGTAGTATTTTCTGGTGCAAAGAGAACCTCTGTTATAGAGCCTATCACTTGAATTCGCCATGCACCATTCAATTCTTTTACAATAAGTGTATATAAGCCATCCTGTTTCTTAAGTGTGTTATATATTTTGATGTCATGATCTAATAACGCAACTCCACAGATACCCCAATTCAGATCGTGGCCGCTGTTTAGTAATTCATCGCAATAGTAAGCCTGGTGTGATCGGTGAAAACCGCCAATTCCAATATGTACAATTCCAGTGTTCGCTTTGCTTCTATCGTATAAAGGCACATTAATCCTACTTTTGAGTAGTTCAAGGTTTTGCTGATTTAGTGTCACAAATTCTTTCATAATTCTAAGTTGAAACCTATGCTTGTTTTTGGAGTGATTTTGATCTTAGTAATGCACCATATGCAGTCACGAAATAAATAATCGTACCTATAAATCCATATAAATAAAAAGTGTCTCTATTGATTTCATAGGTGGGCATATCTGGACTCCAAAACATTGTGATGATAGCCAACACTGATATGACAATGAGGCTTATCAAAGAAATTATTTTCATCATTCTGGTCAAAATGGAAGTGTCCTCTTCTATTGGCATTTCCTTTTGAGCCTGATCTTCTTGGAATAATTTTATTTGTTTGTTTCGTTCTATTTCTCTGGCTTCTTCTTCAGGATACTGTGCAGAAGCGCCATATCTCCTAGCCAATAAAATGTAAATTATTATTGTAAAAAACCATGTAGGTAAGAATAGATAATAGAAGGACATCACATCCAGAATATTTAACCCAAAACCAAAGACGAGTCCTAAACCCCATGATGCTATGGCTGGAGTGCTATGAGTCATATTTTTATAATATGCCCAATAACGCGTCAATCCGATCCGTGGAAAAATGACGTGCTCTGCAAATACGATGGCACCCACTGGCACTACTATCAAACCTGCATATGTGAGTAGTGGCAATATCTGAGAAAAAACAAATGGAAAACAAGCCACGATGACAGTAGTAATACCGACAACAAAGGTTGTTTGTTTTCGTGTATACTTAGTAAATATAGCTTGTGCTGCAAGTCCAGCTCTATACAAATTAGCATTGGCCGTTGTCCATCCAGCTACAATGACAATAACAAAACCAGATAGTCCTAAGGCATAATAAGCGACATCACCCGGATCAAGCGCAACTATACTTTTATTTAAAAGTACGGCTGTCCCTGCACCCATAATACCTGCTGATATCCAGGCAATAAAATGACCAAATAACATACCCGAACTTGTAGCCAAAGCGTACTCTTTCTTCTTAGCATATCGCAGCAAGGCCATATCAATTAGGCCAAAGTGAGTAAGTGTATTTGCAGCCCAAGCGAAACCGATGACCTCTAAAAGTCCAATGCCAGGTTCACCATCACTGTTAATCCCTGTCCATATAGAAGAGTCTCCTATAGCCATAAAATCCTTCCAGCCACCTAGTGCAGTACTCCCCAAAACAGATTCTGACAAAGCTGGCATCAACACGAGTGCTCCACTTATAAACATAACAAATAGCCAAGGTGCGCAGATGCTAGAAAATTTGGAAACAGCTTTAAAACCATACATAGCGACGAAGACAACGATCATACCCACGATTATTACCACTAATACAAACCAGGCATTAGTTGGATACCAATTCAACTGGGCGGGTATATCAAATGCAAATCGAACCGCCGTGGATGAAACTGTAATCATCGCTGCAGAAATAACGGTGAAGATGAGCACATTAGCCCAAATGTATAACTTAGTCATGGAGTCTCCCGCAATTTTATTCAGATAAGTATAAAGACTCATCCGCGTATCAACTGCTATCGGAGATGTGATCAAAGTCCAACTGAGCACAGCCAAAATATTACCTATCAATAGACCCAATATGATATCCATGGTCTTAGCACCCAAGGCTACAAAAGTGGCACCAATAACAAACTCCGTTGCAGCTACATGTTCTCCAGCATATAAGCCGAGGATATGTGTCCAACCATGTGTCCTATTTTCAGCTATAGGCAGTTGCTCTATACTTAAATTTTCAAAAGTTGCTTGCGGTTCTGTGTTACTCATAGTTCTGATTCTAATTAATCTACAAATCCAATTTCAGCATTAGATTTATTTAGCGATTGATCTTCTTGCCTGCTTCAGATAGGATTTCATTTTTTAGTGGTCTCAAAGAGTCGCAGACAATTTGTTAAAGTACATCTTTTATTTCAAAAATCAAGCCGCCAGAACTTGCTTAGACAATCGATCTAATTTTTCTACACCCTCGAAGTGCTCCAAGATAAAAAGCAATAACAATTGATGTTATGGAAGATGCGTAAAGTACATTATTCTTTTAGTCAAGACACATAGAAAGATCAATGTCGGATTTGTCTTGAATAATGCGTCTGAGTCGATTTAATAATCACGTATCATAAACTGAACTCCATAATTTTCAACATGGTTTAATATTTGCATACTAAGAGGTAGAATTTAGTATCATGGCATTTCCTAGAAATCGTTCGAAAGAACGACTTCATGAGATCATCTTTGAAGCAGACACTCCGGCAGGCAAGTGGTTTGACATCATATTGCTTATCATGATCCTATTGAGTGTTGTTGTTGTCATGCTCGAATCAGTACCATCACTCGGAGATGGTTTCAGGAAAACTTTCTATGTTCTGGAATGGATTTTCACCATCTTTTTCACATTAGAATATATCCTTCGCCTGTATAGTGTGTACAAGCCCATCAAGTATGCAACAAGCTTTTTTGGCATTATCGACTTAGCATCAATACTCCCTACTTATCTGAGTGTTTTCTTTCCTGGTTCTCAGTCCTTAATTATAATCAGGGCTTTACGGCTAATGAGAGTCTTCCGTATATTCAAAATGATCAACTTCCTCAATCATGGGAAAGTAATGAGTGATGCACTAAAGAATTCTCGACCGAAGATCCTAATATTCATGTCTTTTGTTGTCGTCATTGTATGCATTTTTGGCTCTTTGATGTATTTAATTGAAGGTGGTAGAAATGAACAGTTTGATAGCATTCCTCGAGCCATGTATTGGGCTATAGTAACAATGACAACAGTCGGATATGGAGACATCTCCCCTACCACCAATTTGGGACAAATTTTAGCTTCAATCATCATGCTTTTGGGTTATGCAATTATCGCTGTCCCAACTGGGATCGTATCTTCAGAATTAGCCAAAAGTGACACCGATATGTCTAAGAAAAATTTACAAACCTGTCGATACTGTGCTCAAGAAGGACACGACAGTGATGCAACACATTGTAAGTATTGTGGGGAGATATTGAATGAGGAGGAGGAGGAGGAGGAGGAAGGTTAAAGGGGTCAGGGGCGAGGGGTCAGGTTGAATGGGTCAGGTTTGAGGAGCGAGGTGTCAGGTGACTGCTTATATTTTCATCCCAATTGTGTTTATCTTGTTGTATGAAGCAAACTTTATTCTGGATTTTAGTTCTTCTATTTTTATACTCTTGTGAAAATTCTTCTTCAAATAGCAAATCCATTTCGCCTTCATTGGTAGTATTTTCTACAAATTCTGATTCGACTTTGCATTATTATAATATGGGATGGCATCAGATTATGGATTTGGGCGATTACTCAGCTGCGGAAATTTCCTACAGAGAAGCGCTTGAATTTGATGAGGATTTTTTGGTTGGTAAATCTGTGCTGGCGAGATTGACAACTGACCATGACGAAAGAATGCAACTATACGATGAATTAGAAAATAAAAAATCGATAATTAAAGGAGACGAACGATTGATTTTGGATGTCTATATCGCTTTGACAAAATACACGAATCTACGAGATCAAAAATCTGACGATACTGAGAAAGCACTCGATGATGCTTTTCAAATGGGGTTCAAAAACTTTGGCCAGATTGCACACAAATATCCAGATGAGATTTATTTAAAATCTGAATACATTGAAGTTGTTCATTCATTGCATGGCGCACAAGCTGCACTGGACACTTTGATTAATTTAACGGATGACACACAAAAGCTTAATCCTTTTGTCTTGGGATACCGAGCCATCATGACTGCCGAAACTGGTGATTATGATGAAGCTCTTCAATTTGCACTTAGACTAAGCACATTACTAGAGGGACAAGAGGTGGCTAGACCTGATGCGATCTTGGCAGACATCTATTTTAAAATGGAAAACTATACAGAGGCGAAAATTCATGCAGATAAAGCTCATGACATTGATCCTAGAAATTTGGATGCGAGTCGACTTAAAGAGAAAATTGATGCAAAACTGGAATGAAGGGACCTCCCCGTCTAGCTACAAGTCTACCGAATAGCATGCAGGAATCCTCCTCAATTGGGGATGCGTATAATTAAATTATTCCTTACTCCTTTGGCAATCTCAGCACATGCAGAATCCGACTTATACTATACTTTCCCGCTCCGCCTTTGGCTATGAGAATGAGCAAACCTCCACAAACAGCAAGATTTCGTGTAAACTGTAATGAATTTACCCTTCTGAATTCGATGGGGTCATTCCAGAAAGAGAAAACGATAAAGGTAAAAGGGACCAAATAAAGAAGTAATAAGAAAGCACCAATGTTGGCACGATAGCCAATCAATACCATTAAGCTACCTAAAATCAAGACAGTCATTATCCCAACAAGTATTAAGTCTTGATTCCAATTTATGTTATATGCACTCATCGTGTCTTTAGTACTTTGCCAAAAGCCTAGGGTGTCATATACTTCAAAGAGAAAGATCAATGAAATTAGAAATCTACCGAACAAATCAGCGAGGTCTTTCATGGTGGAAAGGTAATGTTTTATCCCAAATATGCCTTGACAGCACTAGCTACATTTCTACCATCTAAAGCAGCAGATAATATGCCACCTGCAAAACCAGCACCTTCACCACAAGGGAAAAATCCTTTTTTGGATGGTGACATGTAAGATAACTTATCTCTGACTATCCTAACTGGAGAACTCGTCCTGCTTTCAAGCCCGATGACATGAGCCTCATCTGTGTAAAAGCCGTTCAACTTTTGATCAAATTTAGAGATGGCCTTACGAATTTTATTACTGATATAAGCAGGCAGCATCTCATGGACTGGAGCGGATACCAATCCTGGGATATAAGAACTTTTCATCTCTCCTGAAGAGAGTGCTTGATTGACAAAATCAGTCAACTTTTGAGCAGGTGCTTGCTGTGAGCCGTCACCTACCTTATAAAAGGCTTGTTCATATTTTTGTTGAAACTCAACTCCTGCAAAGACGCCTTCAAAGCCGAGACTTTTGAGATAGTCCAAACTGATTTCGACAACAACTCCTGAATTTGCAAAGGCAGAATCTCTACGAGATAAAGACATGCCATTGACAACCAATTCAGCAGGGCTCGTAGACGCTGGTACAATCAATCCTCCTGGGCACATACAGAATGAAAATACACCAACATCATCTATTTGACATGCAACGCTGTAACTTGATGCAGGTAGATTGATTTCTCGTTTTTGTTGATTGTATTGTATTTCATCAATGAGCTGCTGTGGATGTTCGAGTCGTACACCCAATGCAAATGGCTTCGCTTCCATCTGAACGCCACTAGCCTCACAAAGCTTAAAAACGTCTCGTGCAGAGTGGCCAGTGGCAACAATAACGGCGTCTGCTGTTAATTCGACTTGATCTTCTCCGTTGACTGCGGATACACCGACACATTGATCGGCGACAAATGTAAAGTCAACCACTTTGTGTTCAAACAAAACCTCTCCTCCATTGGCTTCAATGCTTTCTCGAATTTTAGCAATAATCTGAGGGAGTTTATTGGATCCAATATGAGGATGTGCGTCAATAAGTATATCCGCTTTGGCTCCATGATCGACCAGTATACGGAGAATATCTCTAATGTTACCTCTTTTGTGCGATCGCGTGTACAGCTTCCCATCAGAATAAGTACCGGCACCACCCTCGCCAAAACAATAATTGGAATCTGGATTGACGACACCGTCTTGCTGTATTGCTTTGAGATCTCTGCGTCTTGCTCTGACATCCTTACCTCTGTCGACAATGATTGGCTTCAAACCTAGTTCTAAGCATTTAAGACCTGCAAAGTAACCAGCAGGACCAGCACCGACAATGATTACTTCTTTTCTAGTAGAATCAGAAATGGATACTGGAGAGAATGAATTACCTTCATCAGGAAGCGACTCCTCACTAGACAATTCTATTCTTAGTCTGTATACTGGTAGTCTTTTTCTCGCGTCGATTGACTTTCTTTTGATCCTCCAATCTGTTACATCTTCTACTTTCCAGTTTGCCTTCTGTATAGCTTTCTGAAGGATTACAACTTCATCGGTTATTACAGATGGTTTGACTGCTATCTCGATTTCTACTATCATAGTTTAATTGAAGAGGTTTATTTCGAAGTATCGGATTATGACGTGTATCAAGAAGACGAAAGGGCCATGATCATTATCTAGTGTTTGTGGTCGTTTTCATTTGCCCACTCTAAAAAATTATTGAATATATTATTCCAATTTCGTTGAATTGTACCATCATCACCTTTAGAATGAAATCCATGATCACAACCAACACATACTTTATAAGTAAGGTTGGTTTTACCTAATCGAGCAAACTCTAGAGGAATTAAGTATGTGCTTTCAATCGGAGCACTTTCATCATTAGTTGCAACTTGAACAAAAATTGGAATATCTATCTTCAACAAATTATTCATTGGAGGCTCAGAATAGCTCCACCATCTTTTATTCGTATATCCCTGTCCTACAACATTAGCTGTGTCTTTTGCTATTTCAGCAACAAATGAACCTATAATTTTGTCAATTTGTTCTTGAGCTTCACCAACCGAAATTTCACCCTTATAGAATTGAATTCTACTTTCAAGAATAAAATCGTAAAAATCAGGTAAAGCATTTCCAGCCCAAAAGCCTAAGTTTGTAATTTTCTCGTTTATAGATCCCAATTTTGCAGCAACAGGTGCACCTTCTGAGTGACCATAAACTATAACTTTATCAAAATTATTAATTGCACATAATTCATTTATCACTTCATTTGCTCTAAAAACACGATTGTCGAGAGAGTTATTTTGCTGATAAATTTCAGGTTTTGGAATATTATCCTCATCAATAACTCCTTCAAATCCAATTTTTTCAACTACGACATAAATATATTCATTAGTCAGTTCTTTGAATTCTCCGTTTAGCCAACATAGCTTTTGAGTTTCATTATCTTTAATTCTATATGAAAATTGAGGACTAGGATCACTTCCCTGCAAGTATAAAATCATTTTGGTTTTTGGTGATGAGTCATTAGAATATGTGTAATAAACAATTTCATTCTCATCGGAATTGATTGACTTTTGTTCAAATCCATAATGACCAACAATTTCGTTCTTTGTCGGGATATCTTGACTTCGACATGATACAAAATACAACACTGCTATAAGTCCAAATGTAACTTGTCTCATAAATTTTATTTTTCATGTTCGCTATAAGGTAAATATGCCCCAGCTTCAGATATAGTAAAACGGCTTAAGTTATAATTGGATTCAAAATCCACACAAAATGGATATAGCTGTGTCCACAATTCTACATAATCACTATTTACTTCTGTAATAAAATCTTCATTCTCAAATTTGAAAGGAAAGATGTCTACTCGAATTGCATTGCCTTGGTCATCAGATTCTTTGGCTAAGGTATACAGTTCTCTAATTGTTTTGTTGCCCAGAGCGATACAACCCACACTACTGCATTCGCCATGGATGAATATATCTGACCCTGGATTTGTTTTATCTCCGTGTACAGTATCCGCCTTATTTGGATAATTAATGCCTATTGAAAGATAAAATTGACTAAAGGGATTAAATCGATCAACGTGGTAAAGTCCTTCAGGGATTTGTAAATCACCCTCTTTTCTCTTTGGGCCTAGAGTACCAGAAGATGTACAAAATGTATACTGGCGTAGTAGTTTGTATTCTTGATATGGATCATTTGACACCCATAGTTGGACTATTTCTTCTTTTTTAAAACATCGGATATAGACATATAACGGATTGATTTTCAGTCCAATCGCTCTGATTGCGGATGAAAGTATAGGCCAGTGCTCATCTTTAGATGATTCTACTCGTTTCATATCATGGCAGCCCATTTGAATTAAAACTAAAAGTGAAAAAATGGCTAATCTAAGCATGAGATAAAATAAATTGTATAAACGGTACAAATTAACTACTTTTGCACTCCATTTTAAAATTGGGACGATATGCCTAAGATGAAAACAAATTCCAGTGCAAAGAAGAGATTCAAAGTTACTGGTTCAGGAAAGATAAAGCGCTTTCAAGCGAATACTTCTCACATGATGAGAAATAAGTCTAAAAAAACTAAGTTGAAACTAAGAGGTTCTACGTTAGTTTCAAAAGCAGACACGAAAAGAATACAGAGTCTACTTTGTATCAAATCTTAGAAATCCTAAAAAAGTAAAATTATGCCACGTTCAGTTAATGCAGTAGCATCAAGACGTAGAAGAAAAAAGATTCTTAAAGAAGCTAGAGGTTATTTCGGAGCGCGTAGTAAAGTATATACTGTTGCAAAGAATGCAGTTGAGAAAGCCGGTGTTTACGCTTACACACATAGAAAACTTAAGAAAAGAGAGTATAGAAAGCTATGGATAGCTAGAATTAACGCTGGTGCAAGAGAGCATGGAGTGAGTTATTCTAGACTGATCAGTGGCTTAAATAAGAAAAATATTGGTCTTAATAGAAAAGTGCTAGCAGATTTAGCATTCAACCATCCAGATGCTTTCAAAGCTGTGGTTGAGTCAGCTAGCTAAACCAATACATGCATGAAAAAGCAGACCTGTTCAGCGATGAACGGGTCTTTTTTATTTACTCCTAATTGCTTCTACTGGATCGAGTTTAGATGCTTGCAGAGCTGGTAACATCCCAGCGATGATGCCTATAACTACAGAGGACGACACACCCACTATAATATTCTTCATTGATAATGTGATTTCGAACGGGATCACTGCCGAAATGCCTTTGGTTACAGCATAAACCATTAAAATCCCCAATAAGCCTCCAAGCAAACAAAGGAAGATTGACTCAATCAAAAATTCTGACAAAATGATGTATTGTTTAGCTCCTAAGGCTTTCTTGATGCCAATGATGTTGGTACGCTCCTTTACTGACACAAACATGATATTCGCTACACTTATTAAGCCTACGATAATCGCAAAGATGCCTATGATTAGACCACCGAGCTTAACCTGCCCAAAAAAGCCTTCAATGATATTGGTCATCTGAGAAATCGAATTGATTGAAAAGTTGTCTTCCTCCATAGGCTTTAAGCGCCTTATAGCTCTTAAATCTCCAGTTATCTCATCCTTCAAATCAGCAAGAACTACCTCATCTTTGGGCTTCACGTAAACAATTGCTGCTGCATTTGTAAATCGGTTTTGACCTTTGATATTCACAAATCGTTTCAGGGTGTTGTAACTCATCCATGTGACGATATCCATCTGTTGTACATTAAAAGGGTTCTCTCCTTCTTCTTCAAGTACGCCTATTATTTGAAACTTCCGACCAAACAATTTTATATCCTTACCTAGAGATTCTTGATTAGGAAACAGTTCTTTATCAATCTCAGCTCCAATGATCACTTTTGTAGCTCCACTCTCATATTCCTGCTGTGAGAAGTATCTGCCTTTCCCCATCTTCATGTCTTGTATTGCAGGGAAATTTAAGGAAGTCCCCATGGCTGTTGTTCCTTCTAGGCTACGTGAACCATTTTTTAATGTTTGTCCTTCCTTAGCTATAAGAATAGCCACCTCATCTGCTAAGTCTAGCCTTTCTGCTAATTCGATATAATCATTTTCAGAAGGAGGAGGACGCTTAAAATACTTCCAGTAATTGGCATTGGGGTCTTCGTCCCATGGGAAAATATCAATTATAAGTACCTCTTTGCTTATACCACCAAACAAATCTAGTATAGATCCCTCTAAAGAATCTACAGCAGACTGAACAGCTATTATGCAGAATATGCCTATGGTTATACCTAATAAAGAAAGGAAAGATCGAAGTTTACTGCCTCGAAGCTGTTGGAATGCAAGGCGAAAACTCTCCAGTATCGTTCTGAAAAATAACTTCATTACAGCCAAATATACGTCTTATTCGTCCTTAAGTGTGAGGCTTTGTCTGCTTAGTCTAAAACAATTGAATATCATTCGGGTTAGACTAAAGACATCTACTGTAAGCAAATCAATGGCTAATTCCTAAAGTCGTGTGCTGGAGTATTTCCTTAAGAGAAGTGTTTACTGACTCTGAACAGAAAGAAGTCAGTATTTCTAGCCCCATAATTTGTATTAATAAATCGTTGAAGGTTTCGATTGAGAGCTTCTGCCTTA